>Ga0210377_10002665_pt1 | contig 15515 bp, 10 predicted proteins | sample PLM4_65_b1redo_FD_155480 | JGI IMG/M metagenome (GOLD analysis project Ga0210377, IMG submission 155480) | Groundwater sediment microbial communities from an aquifer in East River, Colorado, USA - PLM4_65_b1 redo | ecosystem: Environmental > Terrestrial > Soil > Riparian zone | place: USA: East... | reverse complement strand
GTCGGCGTCGGGGTGCGCAGCGGCGACCTTCTGCATCCATTCCGGTTTCCCGACATATCCATGCCAGGCGATGGCGTTGCTGTACTTCCGCACCGTCGGATCGTCGAGCTCGGCAATGGCCCGGCCCCACAGGTTGTAGTTGTGGTCGATGAGCCAGATCTTGGTCTTGAGGCCGGAGCGCTCGATCGCGGGACCAAGGCATAGGCCAACGAACTTGACCTCCACCTCCTGCGGGAAGAGACAAGCCGGCATCCTGCTGTCCTGGTCCGTATCGACTTCATTCTGGGACGTGACCGCGTTCACCTCGGCGCCTTCACCCTTGTAGCCCTCCAGGAACTTCACGAAGTAGTTCGCGTAGGCGTCGAGATAGCGCGTCCGGATGGTTCCCCCGATCATCGTGTTGTTGTCTTTCATCCAGCCCGGCGGGCTCCAGGGAGAACCGAGCAGAAAGAGAGCGGGGTTGATCGCCCGGGCCTTGCGGATCGTCGGAAGGATGTAGGCGCGGTCGTGCTCGATCGAGAACCGCTCGAGCTCGGGATCGGGATCACCCTCGTCGTAGCTGTACACGTTCCGCGCGTAGTCGCTGGAGCCGATGCAGGTGCGGCAGACTCCCAGGCCCATCTGCTTCGGGTCGAACAACTCCTCCAGCAGCGACTCGCGTCTTGCGTCGGGCATCTGGCTGAACACATAGCAAGCGGCATCGGTGAAGGCGGCTCCGAAACCCAGGATGGGCTGAAGCTTCTTGTCAGGATCGAGCGCGATGCTCGCCGCACTCGCCTTGCCGGATGCTTGATGCCAGCGCAGCGGGTCGGCGGAGGCATAGCGCTTTTCCCCAGAGGTGACTCGAACGTCGATGTCCCCGGTGTGCGTGGGTCCCGCAGGGCCCGCGTCGGCCGCGGTCGAAACGGCGGCCCGCGATACCGCGGTGGCCGCCGTGGCGGCCGCGGCCGTGATCTTCAAGAAGTCTCGACGGGTTCGTGTAGACATGTTGCGATCGCTCCTCAGTCGTGGAGATCGACGATCCCGGCGCGATGCTCACCCGCGCCCCTTCCGCGAGCCCGTGATCCCGCGATACTTGCTATGTTAGTCTAGTCGATGGTGGCTACGGCGCGTTGTCGCCCGCCGAGCGGGATCGATGATCTTCGGGCCGCGAGCCGCATCCGCGCCAGCGCCGGGAGAGCGTCCCGATCTTTGCGCTCCCGCGCGCGGCGAGCCAGCAACTCCCCTTCGATCGCTGAAAGCGGTAGCATTGGGCATGCGCCACAAGTCACGTCGCCCTTCGATGGCATCGGCCCTCCTCGGCGCGGCGGGCGCAACGCTCGCGCTCATTGGCAGCGCCGTTCCCGAGACCCTGACGTCTCCTCAGGCCGCCGCGCCGGCGGCGGTCCGCGTCTTGATCGCCTCGCCGGGACCGCGCCAGACTCCCTGGAAGAGGTCGTTCAATCCTTTCCGCGGCGAGGCTGAGTACCTCTGGCCCGCCTCGGCGGGCGTTTACGAGCCTCTCGTCGTCTACAATCGAGCCACGGGAACCTATCTCCCGTGGCTGGCGACGAGCTACGACTGGAGCGCCGACAACCTCAAGCTTCGTTTCGCCCTTCGGCCCGGAGTCTTGTGGTCGGACGGCCAGCCGTTCTCGGCGCGCGACGTCACGTTCACCTTCAATCTCATGCACCGAGTGCCCGCGCTGGACCGGGAGGGCGTCTGGACGTTCCTGTCCTCGGTGTCGGCAATCGATCCGAACACCGTCGAGTTCACGCTGAAACGCCCCTTCACACCGGGGCTCGCGTCCATCGGGCAGCAGGCCATCGTCGCCGAGCACAAGTGGAAGGATGTAGCGCAGCCCGCTGCCTTCGACGATCCGACCCCTGTCGGCACCGGCCCGTTCACGGAGGTGAAGCGGTTCGAGCCGACGGTATACGAGCTGGGTCGGAACCCGAAGTATTGGCAGGCCGGGAAGCCCAGGGTCGACGTGCTCCGCGTCCCTCTCTATCGCAACAACGACGAGGTCCTCCGGGCGCTCCGGGCCGATGAGCTGGACTGGGCCTCGCTCTTCCTTCCCGACGTCGAGAAGGGCTGGGTGGCCGCCGACCCGGCCCACCATCAGTACTGGTATCCGGACCTCGGGCCGAGCGTCCTTCTCTACTTGAACACGCAGCAGAAGCCCTTCGACGACCGCAACGTGCGCAAGGCCGTCAGCATGGCCCTGGACCGGGCCCGGATCGTGGAGGACGCGCTCCACAACTACGTGATCCCGGCGGACGCGACCGGTGTCTCCGACTCGCAGAAGAACTGGAAGGATGCAGGCCTGGCAGCCAGCGCCCGCTGGACGATCCGCGACCTGGCGCAAGCGAACCAGCTCCTGGACACCGCCGGTCTCGCCCGCGGCAGTGACCAGATCCGCGTGGGGCCCTCGGGTCCGATGCGCTACGAGCTGAATGTCGTGCAAGGCTGGACGGACTGGATGGCGGCAGGCGATATCCTCAGGCAGAACCTCGCCGAGGTCGGCATCGCCGCCACCGTGAAGCCGATCAGCTACAACTCGTGGGACGACGCGCTACGGCGCGGACGATTTGCACTGAGTATGGGCTTCGGAAACCGGGGACCGAACCCGTATCAGTTCTACCGGGGCCTGATGGATGGATCGCTGGTTCGGCCCATCGGCGAAAGGGCGGAGGCCAACTTCAACCGCTTCGCCAGCGACGACGCGGCGCTGCTCGTTCGGCGGTTCGAATCCACTTCCGACGAGAAGGAGCAGCACACCCTGAGCAACGCGATGCAGCGGCTTTTCATCGAGAACGCGCCGAGCCTTCCCCTCTTCACGAGCCCTCTCTGGGGGGTGTTCAACACCACCCGCATCGGCGGGTTCCCCAGCAGGTTCCGGCCGTTTGCGAGCGCGGTGCCGGGCCGCGGGGCCCCCCCGGGGGGAGCGGACGCTCTCCCCGTCCTCGTCGAGGTGCAGCCCCGCTGACGCGTTCCCGCGGGCCCGTCCCCAAGGGCCGGGCCCGCGATCGGCCGGACGGTCGTTTGCCGCGGTCGCTCAAGAAAGACGCTCGCGCCGGGCGACTCCCGGCGCGAGCGTCGTCGAGGCCGCCCTTGCAGAGGCTTCTTAGCGAGAGGAGCGCCTTGCGGACGAGGTAAGCGGCGGTGTCATCGAGGCGTTACTTGTCCTCGGAGATTGGATCAGTGCCGTCAGGGCATCGCCGACGACCGCAATCTCCGCCTGCAAGCGGTCGCAGATCCCTTCAGCCGCCTCTCGCCCGCCGGGGGACGCGAGGCGGCCCGCGCGGCCGATCGTCTCCAGCTGATGGGCGAGATCGGCTGCGGCCGTCGCCGTCAGGTTGCTCAGCAGCCCCCTCAGGGTATGGGCCGCACGCTCGAGCGCGGCCTCGTCGCCTCGCGCCGCCGCCTGGCGGACCTCCGCCATGCGCGCCGTCGAGTCGCCGGCGAAGGCGGCCGCGATCTCCGCCAGAAACGCGACATCGCCGTGGGCCCTCGTCAGCAGCTCCGGCTGGTCCAGGATCGCGGGCGGAACGTCTCCGGCCTCGTCGGTCGCGGGGACGAAGCTCTTCAGCGTTTCCCACAGCTCCCGTGCCTGGATTGGCTTCGAAAGATACGCATCCATGCCGGCGGCCAAACAGCGTTCCCGGTCTCCCTCGAGGGCGTGGGCGGTCATCGCCACGATCGGAACGTGAGCACCGGTCGTCTTCTCCGATGCCCGGATCGCGCCGGTGGCTTCGAATCCGTCCATCTCCGGCATCTGACAGTCCATGAAGACGATGTCGTAGCACTCCTCGCCGAGCATTCGGAGCGCCTGCTGGCCGCTAGCCGCCACGTCGACCCGGCAGCCCAGCTTCTCCAGCACGTGGACAGCCACCCGCTGGTTGAGGAGGTTGTCTTCCACCAGCAGTGCCCGCGCGCGAATCGGCGCGCGGGCGGCACCGGAGACTTCGGCCATTTGGGCCGCCTGGGCGGCGTCCGCGGCAGCCGCGGCATCTTCGACCGCGGCCAGCGGCAGCGGCAAGGTGAACCAGAAAGTCGAGCCCCGGCCGACGCGACTGCTCGCGCCGATCTCGCCCCCGATCAACTCGACGAGCTGTTTGCAGATGGCAAGGCCCAAGCCGGTCCCCCCATGACGCCGCGTGCTCGACGAATCCACCTGCGTGAACCTCTTGAAGATGTCGTCGAGCTTGTCCTGAGGGATGCCGATCCCGGTGTCCTCGACCTCGACCCGGAGCGTGGCCACGCCTTCCTCTTCACGGTCGCAGGCAACGTCGATCGCCACGTGGCCGGTCTCGGTAAACTTGATCGCGTTGCCGACGAGATTGGTCAGGACCTGGCGTATACGGCCGGCATCGCCGACGAAGAGCCGGGGCACGTCCGGCGCATATCGGACCACCAGGTCGAGCCCCTTCTCCTGGGCCTCGCAACCGAGCAGACTGGCGACGTCCTGCGTAGCGGCGTCGAAGTCGAAGACGACCGGGCGCAGAACCATCTTGCCGGCTTCGACCTTCGAGAAGTCCAGGATGTCGTTGATGATGGTCAAGAGCGCTTCCGCCGAGCGGCGCACGGCCTCCGCGTAGCCCTTCTGCCTGGGCGTGAGCTTCGTATCGATCAGCAAGCTCGTCATCCCGATCACGCCGTTCATCGGAGTCCGGATCTCGTGGCTCATGCTGGCCAGGAAGTCGCTCTTCGCGCGGCTGGCCGCCTGGGCCACCTCCTTGAGCCCGGCCTCGGTGGAGAGCTGCCGCTCGATGACGTGGGTCTGCACGCGGACCTTGCTGCGCAGCATCATGACCCACGCGAGCACGGTCAGGATCATGGTGCTCATGGCGGCCAGCGCCGTCAGGGCCCGCGCGGGCGTCCACCAGGGTGCGCTCGCGAGCACGGCCACGTCGCCTGGCTTGCGCAATACCAAACGGAAAGACTCGACACGCGGCCGCGCCGTCCCGCGCAGGATCTGAGAGCTCGTCTGGACCATGCAAATGCCGGTCAGTCGCAGCAGGCTTCCCGGGCGCAAGGACGGGAGGACAGTCTCGTCGCCCGGGTGTTGCAGGACGGCGTTGAACGTGTATCGGCCCGCTTGCACCGTGAGCAGGTACTGCCCGGCGTCCGAGGCGGCGTTCAAGAGGTAGGCCTCGATGTGGACCAACTGGGCGTGATAGTCGCCGCTGAGCGCGTCCTCGGGCGTGATCGGGCTCGCGGCGGGGTTCTCGACATGGCGCACGCGCCTGAAACTCGCGTCCTCGAGTATCGGCGCGTAGTCTCTGAGTGCCGCGAACCCGACGACGTCCACCAGGTCCCCCGGTTCGAGCTGAGTCGTCTCCGCCGTCTGCGCGTAGAGGCCACTGGTTTCGTCGCGGATGACGAGCGATTCTCCGAGGCGCTGCAGGGCCACGACGCCACGCACCCGAACCCGGTGTGCGCGTCTCTCCCCGAGGGAGAAGCGCATCAACGCGTTGATCGGCCGCGCGGGCTCGGCGAAGGCGTCCCCGGGAGGCTCGACGATCTCCACATAGGCTGGCGCAGGGACGTAGAGAAGCACGCTCACCATCTGCCGGTTGGAGTTGAAGGTTGCACCGCACACGCCGCGCAGTCGTACTTTCGCATCGATCAACTGAGTGGGCAGTTGCCGGTAGCCCAGGACGTACGCCCTGAATCGCAGCGGTCCCGACGAAAGAGCGAGGGTGATGCGACCGTTGTCGTCGCGGCTGACGGACCGGACGACGCCCTCGCTCTCGATCCAGTTGCCGTCTTGCTCGCCGGAGAAGGTGCCTTCGATCGGCGGCTGCCGCGGGGCCGGCAAGGCGTTCCGGCCGAGAGGCCGCATCCGGCCGTCGATCACGCACGGGGCGAAATCGCACGGGGCGCTCTTGCCCTCCAGCTCCACCCAGTCGCCCACCGACAGATGGGCGAGCGCCTTCGGATCCTGGATCACTACGTAGGTCCCCCCGGTCGCATCCTGGGCGAAGGTGTCGCCGACGATCGGGTCCAAGTACGTCAGCGCAGCGGTGAGACGTACCGGGTACCGGCGGCTGGCTTCGAGCGGCGGCAGACGATGAAGGCGGTCGACGGTGTCGACAACGGCCAGGGTCGGGGGGACACCCGGGGCCGCGCCCTCCGGCGCCAGCGGTCGCGATTCCGAAACCCGCCGGAACACCGCGTTCTCCAGCAGTGTGCCCGGCCTGTCCAGCGCGGGGAAACCCAGCACGTCGACGGTTTCGCCCAACCGCACGGGCGTGAATTGAACGGTCTTGACCTCCAGGCGGCCGGTATCGTCTTCGATGAACAACACGCCGTCGGCCTCCTGCTGGCGTACAGCCGCACGCAGATGGACACGATGTCCGGAAACCTCTTCCGGCGTGAGCCCTTTCAGGCTCGCGATCCGCCTCGTGGGAGCGGCGAAAGGGTCCGCGGGCGAGGGGCGTTCGACCACGACATCCTCGAGGCGCGGGACGAGAACTTCGACGCGGATCACCTTGCCGCTCGCGCTGAAGCTCGGGCGCGAAACGCCGCGGAGTCTCACCCGCGAGTCCACGAGTGCGGCGACGTCGAACCGAGTAGGATCGATGATGCGGGCGGTGAGGGCCACACCGTCAGCGGTGATCGAGAGCGTCGACGAAGACGGCCGCGTGGAGAACGGGGTGGCCCGTACGACGCCCGCCATCTCGATCCATTGGAAGGCGGCCCGGCCCGTCGTCAGCTCGCCGGCTGACGCCCGCACAGGTTCCGGCGTCCGGCCTGCGCCGTGGAACTGGAGGGAGGCAGCTTCGACGACGTTGTACGCGTCCTCCCGCCGCACGCGCCCTTCGACGGAGACTTCATCTCCGAGCCGAACGCGGGCGTCCGGTTCGGCGGTCTCGACGAAGAGGCCTGCCTGCGCGTCGTATACGAACAGGGTCCGCGAGTCGGGATCGTTGTACAGGACCACGCCCTGGATGCGGACCGGATAGCCACGCCCGGCGTCGTCGGACGAGAGGGCCTGGATCTGCGCTACGGTCGTCAGCGGGTTCCTCGGGCCATGCGGTGTCGAACCGTGGCACGCGACGCCGATCACGACGACGGAGAGCGAACCTGCCCGGCCCCAGGCCTTCACGCCTTCTGGCTTTCGGTCTTCCGTCGCATCTGGGCCTGGCACTCGGGACAGATGCCGTGGCTGAACTGGGCATCCGAGTGGCGGGCCACGTAGGTCTCGATCTGCTGCCAGTAGTTCGAGTCGTCACGGATCTTCTTGCACCAGGCGCAGATCGGAAGCATGCCTCGGAGCTGCCTGACCTGGGTCAGGGCTTCGGCCAACTCCGTCACGCGGTCCGCGAGCTTCTTCTGGAGCTCGATCAGCCGGCAGCCGACCTGCACGCGCGCATGCAGCTCCTGGACGTCGAACGGCTTCGTCAGGTAGTCGTCGGCGCCCGCACTCAGGCCGGCAACGACATCCTCCTTGCCGCTCTTGGTCGTCAATAGAATGATGTAGGTGGGTATCGCCACAGATCGCTGCCGCGCCCTCTCGCAGATCTCGGGGCCGTTCATCCCAGGCATCATCCAGTCCAAGATCGCGACGAGCGGAGCGTCCGGGGCCTCCAGGACCTGCCACGCGGCGTTGCCATCCGAGGTGACGATGACCTCGTATCCCCAGGTCTCGAGTGAATGCTCGAGGAAGCGCCCGGAGATCAGATCGTCTTCCGCAACGAGCAATCGCATCACGTCTCCCTCGGGAACGGCCCCGGGGCGCCCCTCCCTCAAAGTATAGGCTCTTCGGGGAATCGAGTGGGTAAGATCGGGGCTCCGAAGGGGCTCCCGGGCGCTGTGGGAGCGGGTGCAATGGGGGTGGCCGGGTCGCAGGAATCCGGCATACTCCGCGGATGCCTCAGAGGCAACGACGGCTTCAGCTTCATCACGCGTACCGCTTCCCGGGATTTCGACCGGACTCCAGGGTGCAGGGAGTGTTCGGTGACCGCTATGCGAGGGTCGCGGTCCTTCATCGGCGCTCAAAAAAACCGTGTGCCCGTGTGGTCGCCAGTACCGGAGCTTCTACGACCGGAAGCGCAAGCGGGTGCGGGATCTCTCCCTCCAGCGCCGGGCGTACGGCCTCCGCGACGAAGAGTACCTGCGGCTCAAGGTCCTAAGCTGCATGCTGCCGGCAACCTAAGCCGCCCATCTTGTATGGCTCCTCTCGAGACAGGTCCCGGACCAGGTTCCCGTTCGCATCGGTGACGACGGCGTCCAGCCGAACCACTTCGGTCCTGACGCCCGGAACTGCCTCTTGCGAGCGCGCGGCACCGGTGGCCCCCGCGAGCATCAGACCGACCGCGACGACCGTCCTACGAGAAACCATGAGGCCACTCCCCCGCGCCCTCAGCCCGGAGCAATCAAAGGACCGTGTGTCGAGCCTATCCACGGGCCCTCTGTTCTGCAACCCTGTCGCCATCGCGGCCGGGCGTCACGCTCATCGCGGATGCGCGCGATGAGGCTCCCCCGGAGCCCGGTTACGGCTCGCCGTCGGCCGTCTTCGGGGCGCTGGTCAAGACGACCTTCGATGCGCGAAGGTAGTTGAAGGCGCCACGCCTCTCGACACGGCCTGTCACCTCCAGCCAGTGAACGGTGTCGCCTGGATAGGAGGGGTCCAGCGTCCAGCCCTTGCCCCGGGGGTGCTTGCCGGTGACCCAAACCGCGTCTGTGCCCCGTTTGAGCACCCAGTCGGACGGCCCCTGCTCGGATCCCGCGGGCAGGTCGCCGAACAGGTTGCGTCCGCCGAACAGACCGACGACGCGCACGGTCTTGCCGAGGCTCGCGGTCAGCTCGGCCAGACTGAGCCCTCCCGCATCGGCGCCTTTGCGTGCGAACGGCTCGATGTCGCTCATGCTGAAGAAGGTGATCGAAACCTCGGGCCAGTCGAGGCGGGCGTCCGGCAGCACCGGTAGCTGGTAGTCCGCGCACTTGCTCTCCGGAAGATATTCGGCGTAGCACAGCTGTGTCTCCTGACGGGCAGGCAGGACGCGTGCAAAGCCCGTGATCTCGATCCGCCGACCGACAAGGGACCGAGAGTCGCGCTCGATCTCCGGTACGGGGATCAACAGCACCCGCGCCGGGCCCTCACTGAGGATGAAGTAGGAGCTGTTGAGAAGGGTCTTCAGTAATCCCCTCGTGCGGACGCTCGTCCTGTGGTAGCGCTGCCCACCGTAAGCAATCGCCGACAGCTCCGCGGCCTCCGGGCTGCCGTAGGCCGCCTGATACGGAACAGGCTGCTGGCGCTTCGGGGCGGCCGAAGGATCGAACTGGGCTTCGGCGCCCACGGCGGTGAGCAGCAGAACAGAGAGCCGAGCGACGCGTTCCGCGCGCCGACCGCGCATGATCCGAGGAGTATAGACCCGCTCCCCCGCGAGCGGTCAAGGCGCGGCTGTCGTCGCCCCGGGCCGGAATGCGCGTGGTCTCTACTCAGGCTCGCCTACGGACAGGACCTGGTCGGCCTTCACGTTCTTCAGGGTTTGCGTCTTCCCCGAAGGCCACGTGATCGTCAGCTTGCGCACCACGGTATCCGCGCCGGGGTCACGTGCAGTAGAATCTCGCAAGAGAGTCTCATGGTAGTCCTGCGGCGCGGCTTGGTCCTGACGCTAACTTGGCTCTGCGCCCCGACCCTCGTCCACGCGCAGACGGCCCGTCTATCGTCGTCCCTCGAGTCGGCCCTCGCCGGCCCGGAGGGCGACGTCCGGAAGGTCTGGGTCTATTTTCGCGACAAGGGGCCCGCGTCCGGCCAGCCGGCTCCCGTCTCTGCCCGCGCGTTGGCCCGCAGGGCGCGGCGGGGCGCGGCGGGGGCCGTGACCGCCCTGGAGGAAGCGCCCATCGACCCCTCTTACGTCGGTGCGGTCGCAGCGCGAGTCACCCGGCTCCGGAACGTGTCGCGTTGGCTCGGCGCCGTGAGCGTGGAAGCCACGCCCGAGCAGGTCCGAGCCCTCGCCCGCCTCCCGTTCGTGGCGCGCCTCGATCTCGTGCGCGGTTATCGCACTCGCCACGGCGACGAGACCGCGGCAGGGGCGCGGGGGACCACCGGCGGCCCGCGCGTCGCTGCCCAACCCCCCGGCCTTTCCCTCGACTACGGGGCGTCCTTCGGCCAGCTCGACCAGATCCACGTGCCGGCGGTCCACGACCTGGGCCTCCACGGCGAGGGGATGCTGATCGCGCTCTTCGACGCGGGCTTCAACAACCTGGCCCACGAAGCGCTCGCGACGACCCGGATCCTGGCGCGCCACGACTTCGTCAACGGCGACGAGGACGTGGGAGATGGCTTCGACCGCGGCGAGGGGAGCCACGGCACGGCGACGCTGTCGGTCATCGGCGGCTTCCGCCCGGGGCAGCTCATCGGCCCCGCGTTCGCGGCGGACTATCTCCTCGCCAAGACCGAAGACACGGAGAGCGAGACGCCCGTGGAGGAAGACAACTGGGCAGCGGCGGCCGAGTGGGCCGAAGGCCTTGGAGCCGACCTGGTGAGCACCTCCCTCGGGTACCTGACCTTCGATGCCCCATACGCGAGCTATACGGCCGCCGACATGGACGGCGAGACCGCCGTCGCGACCCGCGCCGCGGAGATGCTCGCCGCCCGTGGTGTGGTGGTCGTGGCCTCCGCCGGGAACGCAGGCTTCGACGCGACCCACAACACGCTGGGGGCGCCGGCGGACGGCCGCCACGTCCTTGCCGCCGCAGCCGTCGGCGCCCGGGGCGAACGGGCCGCCTTCAGCTCGGTCGGGCCCAGTGCCGACGGACGCATCAAGCCCGACCTGGCCGCCCGTGGAGTCCTCGTGAGGGCCGCGTCGCCGGTCCTCACGTCGGGCTACGACGACGTGAGCGGCACGTCGTTTTCGTGCCCCTTGACGGCGGGGGTCACCGCCCTCGTCCTGGAGGCCCATCCGACCTATACGGTCGACCAGGTCTTCGCCGTCCTGCGCGCTACCGCCAGGCAGGCGGCGGCCCCCGACACCCTCCTGGGCTGGGGCATCGTCGACGCCTTGGCCGCCGTCCAGGCGCCACCCCCACCGTCCGGCGTCATCTTCAAATCGCCCCGGTGAGTCCCGCCGGGGCGCGCGTCCTCACTCAGGACGGGCCCTTGGCAGCGACGTTCGCCTTGAAAGCCTGGGAATCGGTCGGGCGGCCGAACAGATACCCCTGACCGTAGCGGATGCCGAGCCCGAGGATGGAGTCAGACTCCTCCTGCGTCTGGATCCCTTCGGCGATGACGGTAGCCCCTACGCCCGCGGCCATCTCCAGGATGGCCTTCACGACCTGCTGGCTCGTCGGTTTCAGATGCACGTCGCGGACGAGCGCCATGTCGATTTTCAGATAACTCGCCCGGAGGCTCGCGATGGTCTCCAGCCCGGAGTAGCCTGCGCCGACATCGTCGATGGCGAAGCTGAAGCCCAAATCGAGGAACGACTGCATCGCCTCGCGGTAGAGGCTCAGGTTCTCGATCACCTGCCGCTCGGTGATCTCGAGCGTCACGAAGCGGGGCGAGATCCTCTCGCCCAGGTAGTCGAGGACGCCCCGTCCCAGGAAGCTCGGATCACGGACCGTGGCCGGCACCGTGTTCACGAAGAGGCGACCCGACCCGCCGAAGGTCTCCCAGTCGACGAAGGCCTGGCGGCGGCAGGAGCGCTCCAGCTCCTCGACGAGGCCGTGGCGCGCGGCGAGGCCGAAAAGGACCATGGGAGGCTCCAGCTCGGTCCCCCGGGGCCCGCGGGAGAGGCCCTCGTAGCCCATGACCCTGCGCGTTTCGATCTCGACGATGGGCTGGAAGGCGGTCCAGAGGCTCCGGTTGTAGATGATCTCGAGGAGACCCTCGCGCTGGTCCCGGTCACGGAGACGGTGGCGCAGCTCTGCGGCGGCCAGGGCGTCCTCGATGAGACGCAGGATCTGACGTTCGTGGCTCTCGAGGGGGCTGTAGACGACCAGGCCGTAGCCCACCTCGACGATGGGACGTTCGCGCAGGTACGGCAGCGTGAGCCTCCCGACCCGCGGCGTGAGGAACTCTTCCACGCGGTCGGCCAGCATTCGGAGGTCCGCGGCCCGGAAGCTGTCGCCCTTGTTCCGTCGGCCGCCGAGAAAGAGCATGAACCGGTCGCCCTCACGCTCGTCGCGAGTCAGCACGTCCCCCTCGCGGAAGCGCTCCTTCATCTCGTCCATGAGGGGGTCGATCTGGGCGCGGAGCCCCTGGTACGCGGCGCCCCCGAAGCTGCGTTCGATCCGGGCCAGTGGCTCCAGGTCGACGAGGATGGCCCCAAGGCCCCCCTGTTCGGCGAGGATGGAACCGATCCGGTCTTCGACGTCGCGAAAGGTGGGAATGCTCATCGGATCCTAGAGCGCCATTGTGCCTGGACGGAGGCTCATGTCAATCGGCGGGGCGCCTCGCCGGGGGTCGAGTCGTCGCTCATCGGGAGGCGGCGATTGTGGTGGCATAATGGTGGCCCGCATCGTCAACGACAGGAGCCGACCATGGGCGAGGCCGCGCAAAGTCAGCCTACCCAATCGACCTACAGGAACTGCGTCGGCGGCGAATGGGTAGCTTCCGCTGCCACGAAGAGCGTCCCCAATCTGAACCCCGCCGACACGAGCGACGTTCTCGGCCGAGTGCCCCTTTCGAGCGCCGAGGAGGCCCGACAGGCCGTTGGGGCCGCACGGAAGGCCTTCCCCGCATGGCGTGACACGCCCTCCCCGGCTCGCGGCGGCGTCCTGTATCGGGCCATGGCCATCCTGGACCGAGAGAAGGAGGACCTGGCCCGCCTCGTGACGCGCGAAGAAGGAAAGACAGTGAAGGAGGCCCTCGGCGAGATCCAGCGCGCCGTCAACGTCCTGGAGTTCATTGCGGCCGAGGGGCGGCGTCTCGGGGGCCACACCGTCCCCTCGGAGCTTCCAAGGAACTTCTGCTACACCCTGCGACAGCCCCTGGGCGTCGTGACGTGCATCACACCGTGGAATTTTCCGGTGGCCATACCGGTCTGGAAGATCGCGCCGGCCCTCGTCAGCGGCAACACCGTGGTCTTCAAGCCGGCCACGTTGACCCCGGCGTGCGCCACCGCAGTGGTCTCGGTCTTCGAAAGGGCCGGCCTCCCCCCCGGCGTCCTCAACATGGTCCTCGGCTCCGGCTCGACGGTCGGCGAGGCACTCCTCGACCATGACGACGTCCGGGCCGTCTCCTTCACCGGGAGCAACGAGGTCGGGGCCGGGATCTACGCCCGTGGCGCCCGACGCATGATCCCGGTGCAATGCGAGATGGGCGGAAAAAACCCGGTGGTCGTCATGGCCGACGCCGATCTGGACCTTGCGGTGGAGTCGACCGCCCAGGGTGCCTTCGGATCGACGGGGCAGCGCTGCACGGCCACGTCCCGCGTCATCGTGGACGACCGGATAGCCGACGCGTTCGTGGAGCGCCTGGCGGCTCGGGCCGCGAGGATACGCGTCGGCAACGGCCTCGAAGGGGCAGACATGGGGCCCGCCGTGGACGCCGCGCAGCTCGAGACCGACCTCCGATACATCGAGATCGGCAAGAGCGAGGGGGCGCGGCTGGTCCACGGCGGCCGACGACTCGGGGCGGGCGACCTCGAGGCCGGTCACTACGTCGAGCCTACGGTCTTCGACCATGTCGCGACGTCGATGCGGATCGCACAGGAGGAGATCTTCGGCCCCGTGGTCTCTGTGATCCGCGTGAAGGACTTCGAGGAGGCTCTGGAGGCGGCAAACTCGGTGCGCTATGGCCTCTCCTCGTCGATCTTCACGTCCGACGCGGCGACGATCTTCCGCTTCGTGGACGGGATCGAGACCGGAATCGTTCATGTCAACAGCGGCACTCCGGGCGGGGAGGCCCAGCTCCCCTTCGGTGGATCGAAGTCGACGGGCGTGGGACCACGGGAGCAGGGAACGACGGCCATCGAGTTCTTCACGGAGGTCAAGACCGTCTACGTGGACTACACCGGGGCGCCGCGGAAGTCGGGCTTCTACTGAGATGCGCTCCTCGGTCCTCGCCCTGCTCTTGTCTCTCGCCTGCTCCACGGCGAACGTCCGTGCCCAGGAGGAGGCCGGCGTCGTGGTGACTTTCGCCGACGGGAGCAGCCTTCCCCTCACGTCGTGGTCGCTGTCCTACGAGTACCAGGCCTCCCGCGCGGGGGCCGCGCCGGCGCTCGCGGCTCCGTCGAGGCGGGAGTCGCGGGACCTGCTGGTGGGGAAGAAGGTCCTCGCGACGGCGGGAGGCGCCCTCGAGATCCAATACCGTGAGTACCAGCGCATGAGCGGCGGAGAGGACCCGCAGTCGGAGAAGGTGGCATTCGCGACGGGCCTGGTGTTCACGACCGCAGGAAAGAAAAGCCACGTGAGCATCGAGGCGCCCCACAAGGACCTCCTCGTCCCCGCGGGCGTCGAGAAGGGAATGACCGTCCATGCCCGCGCCCTCGACCTGACGGGCCTCACGTTGACGGGAACCAAGCGAAGCTTCTGCCTGCTCGCGTACATGCCGCAGGTCGAGTGCAACCCCCCGGCGGCGGACCGCGTCGCCCGGATCGAGTTCCAGAGGTAACCGCGTGAGCTTCTTCGGCCGCGCGGGGCCGAGGGCGCGGCGGCTTGGCGCCTTCCTGAAGCGTCGCGCGCGGTGCGCCCCAGCGCGGCGGCCGGGTCTCGATGACAGGGCCTCCCCCACCCTCTTCCGCAAGCGCGCCGTGGTCTTCACGGACACCGCTGACTTCACGCTGCGAACGGCCCGGGACGGAATCCTCCATTTCCTGATGGTCTTCGATCGCCTGGTGGCCGCGGCCCGGCCAGCGCTGGCCCGCGTCGGCGGCGACGTCGTCAAGGTGGAGGGAGACAGCCTCCTGGTCCGCTTCGACGACGCCACCGCGGCCTGCCGAGGCGTCGACGCCCTCGAGTCCTGCCTCCGCCGGTTGAATGGTGGGAAGCCGGAGAGCGAGCAGTTGCTTTTCAGCTACGGCGTGGGCTACGGGGACGTCCTGGACCTCGAGGAGGACCTGTTCGGTCTCGAGGTGAACCTCGCCTCGAAGCTCGGAGAGGACCTGGCCGAACCCGGAGAGGCGCTCCTCACGCCCGCCGCGGCCGCGGCTCTCGACCCGCACATGATGAGGCGCGTCGTCCCTCATCGCGTCGTCACGTTCCTGAGGCGCGCGATTCCGGTCCAGAGGCTGAGGCTGCGCTCGCGACGACCGGTCAAGAGGGTTCGCGCGCTCTAGACCCTCCGGGCGCGGATGGCCGTGAGCAGCTCACGGGGCCGCGCCGAACCGATGAAGACCGTTGGACCATCGCGGAGGGTCAGCTCCACGCCCTCGTTCCCGTTGACACGGTACGAAACGCGGCCCGGCGTACGGCACATCCCCCAGCCGAGCGGGAGCTCGGAGCCGATCTCGGCGCCGACGATCTCGCCGATGGGGATCCGGCGCGGGCGCAGGAGACGAATCGGCCCCTTCACGTCCATGCGGACGAGCACCTCGTCCGCGAAGACCTCGACCGTCAACGTGAGAGTGAGGATCACCCAG
>Ga0210377_10002664_pt1 | contig 15516 bp, 17 predicted proteins | sample PLM4_65_b1redo_FD_155480 | JGI IMG/M metagenome (GOLD analysis project Ga0210377, IMG submission 155480) | Groundwater sediment microbial communities from an aquifer in East River, Colorado, USA - PLM4_65_b1 redo | ecosystem: Environmental > Terrestrial > Soil > Riparian zone | place: USA: East... | reverse complement strand
CGTCAGCGCCATGGCGATCCTCCTGGCGAATCAATCGCCTTAGAGAATCACATCCCGACCCATCTGTGAATCCCGCCCACGAGTCACGATTTCAGTCGGTTGGTATTACACGTCAAGCATTGAACGACGTGCGATCGCGAGACGCTTACGATTTTTCCGTCCCAATCGGCATGAAAAATTCCATGACTCTACGCGATGATCAGAGTCGCCTTGCAGGCTGGACCTAATCATCGTGATCAACAGGTACCTTTGAGGCGGCAAAGATCAGCCGCCTGATCCAAACGGTCGATGTCTGGCAGCTCTCCATCTTCGCTCGGAAAACCATGCCGACCTTCCAGCAATCGCGAAGAAGGCGCTGCGAAGCGCATTCGGCCACCAGGTCAAGGAGCTCAAGAACGACGAAAAGCGCTGGGTGTGCTCATAGAGCGGGCGCTCGCGCGCTTCCCAGGCCGCGAGTCCCGGCAGCACATCCTCCGTTTCCAGGGTGGCGGCGAGGCTCAGAGCGCCCATCAGCGCGCATCCCCCGCCCTGGCCGAGGTTCGGCGCCTGCGCGCAGGCGGCGTCGCCGATGATTGCGACGCGGCCCGCCGACCATCTCGAAAGGTTCACGACCTCGAAATCGTCCCAGCGCGCCGGCCCGGCGATGCGCCGCAGCAGCGTTTCGAGGAACGGGAAGCTCGCGATCCAGGTCTCGACCGGCAGAGGCGACAGGCGCGCGGCCGCGTCGCCGTTGAGCGAGGTCAGCGCGAGATAGACGGTGTCGGCGTCACAGGGCGTGTAGAGGAGGCGGCGCGTGCCGGACCAGTATTCGACATATTTCTGGCCGTCGGCGCCGGTCCGCTCCTCGGCGAGGCGCGGTATCAGGAGTCTCGCGGCGCCGTCGCCGAGGCTCTTGCGCCGGCGCAGCAGGCCTAGCGAATCGCGGAGCTTCGAGTTGACGCCGTCGGCCGCAACCACGAGATCGGCTTGCGCGGCGCTCCCGTCCGAGAATTCGACGCGGCCGTCGGGGCGGGCGCGGATGCCTTGCGCGTTGAAGACGATCTCGGCGCCGGCCGCGATGGCCGCATGCCGCAACGCATCCATCAGCCGCTGGCGCACGATCGAGACCACGCGCCCGTGCGTCTTGGGATCGAACCGGTGAACGGCAGTGATCTGGTTGCGCTGGTTGCGCGTCTCGCGGATGGCGCCGCGATGCGCGCCCGCGACCGCTTCGTCATGGGCCCCGATCGCCTCGAGCACGCGCAGGCCGTTCTCCCAGATGTAGATGCCGGAGCCGGCGGCGCGGATCTCCGGCGCGCGCTCGTGCACGCGCACCGCCCAGCCGCGGCGCCCGAGCGCCGCCGCCGCGGTCAACCCTGCAATACCGGCGCCGATGATCTCTGCCCTGCGCAATGTCCGGGGCTCACTTCATCATCCCCGGCAGCACGAGCACGATCCATGGAAATGCGATCAGCAGCGTGATGCGGACCACGTCGCCGATCAGGAACGGCGCCACGCCGACGAAGATCTGGCTGGTCTTGAGCTCGGGCACGAACCTCTTGACGATGAATAGCAGCATGCCGAGCGGCGGATGGATCATGCCGAAGCCGATCACGATGACCATGAAGATCCCGAACCAGATCGGATCGATCCCGGCCTGGGTCACGACCGGGTAGAACACCGGCACGGTGAGCAGCATCATCGCCGAGGCGTCGAGCACACAGCCGAGGCCGATATAAATCGCGAGCATCGCGAGGATGAGCGCGGTCTTCGTCAGCGCCAGCGAACGCACCCACTCCTGCATTCCGCTGGCGGCCCCTGACACGGTCAGAAAATTCGAAAAAATCAGCGCACCGATGATGACGATGAAGATCGCGGTCGTGGTGCGCGCGGTCTCGAGCAGAAGCCCGGCGAACGGCGCGAAGCGGAGGCGCCGGCGCAGTAGCGCCAGCAGGAAGGCGCCGCAGGCGCCGATTCCGGCGGCCTCGGTCGGCGTGAAGATGCCGACATAGATTCCACCCAGGCTGACCGTGAACAGCCCGACCATGGGCCAGATGTCCTTGAGCGAGCGCAGGCGGCCGTCCCAGCCGATGCGCTTTCCGCTGGGCCCGAGATGCGGCCAGATGCGCGTCACGCCGACGATTACGGCGAGGTAGCACGCGATCGTCAGCAGGCCCGGCAGGAATCCGGCGATCATGAGCTTGCCGAGATTCACATCGGTGATGATCGCGTAGATAACCATCGATATGCTGGGCGGGATCAGGATGTCGAGCGTCGAGCCCACGGCGACAGTGCCGGCTGCGAAGCCCGGCGCGTAGCCATATTGGCGCATCAGCGGCACCGAGACCTTCGCCATGGTGGCGGCGCAGGCGAGCGACGAGCCCGAGACGGCGCTGAACCCGCCGCAGGCGAGGATCGTCGCCATGGCGAGGCCGCCGCGCCGGTGGCCCATGAACGCATTGGCGGCCGAGTAGAGCTCGTCGGCCATGCGCGAATGCGCAAACAGCGATCCCATCAGGATGAAGAGGGGCAGCACCGAAAGCACGTAGGTGATCGAGTAGTCGAACGCGATCTGGGCGACCATGTTGGCGGCGGGCTGCCAACCGACGACCAGGCCGAAGCCGCAAAAGCCGACGACGCCCATCGCGTAGCCGATCGGCACGCCAATGGCCAACAGCGCGAACAGGATGGCCAGTGCTATGACCGCCGAGATCATGGCGACGGAGCGCCCGTCTCGGGCGGCGTGGCCCGAGAAAACGCGAGCCACACCGAGGCGATTGCCGACACCGCGGCCATCAGGCACATGAAATAGCCGAGCGGCGCGTAGGGGAGCTGGAGAAGCGTGGAGCCATCGCCCTTGTCGAGCTGCTTCCCCGCCAGGATCAGCAGCCGCCAGGCGAGGAAACCCAATGCCGCCGCGGCGAAGAGGTTCGAGAAGCGGAAGAACAGGCCGCGCGCTACGTTGCGCAGCCATCCGGCGGCGAAATCCGCCGTAATCTGCTCGCCTCGCAGTGTGGCCAGCGGCAAGCCGCCGAAAATGATGACGGCCATGCCGTAGGCGACGATCTCGTCGGTGCCGAGTACCGGCCGGTTGAACACGTAGCGGCCGACGACGTCGACGCCGGTCAGCGCCATTAGCACGAACATCGCGGCGCCGACGGCGATCTCGAGCGCCAGCAGCGGCGCCCGCTGGGCTGTGCCGGGGCCGCGCCTCACTGCGGCTTGTAGGCGGCGACCTCCGCGCGCAGGAACGCGAGCGCCGCGGCGGCGTCGATCTTCTTGGCGCTCGCGGCCGCGATCCACTTCGTCTCCTCGGTCTTGAGCTTCGTTTTGGCCTCGGCCAACAGCTCCGGGCTGGCGGAGGTCACCTGCGTTCCGACCTTCTCCATCTCGCGCTTCGCGATGACGTCCTGGTCGTCCCAGACCTTGCCCGCCATGCGCGCGAAGGCCTCGCCCGACAGCGCCATGATCGCGCGCTGGTCCTCGGGCGAGATCTTGTCCCACTTCGCCTGGTTAATGACGAAGAAGAAGGTCGAATTGTAGAGCCCGCCGGGAAAGCGCGTCTGGTACTTCATCAGCTTCTCGAGCTTGAAGCTCACCAGCCCGTCGCTGTGGAAGAACGTGCCGTCGGCGACGCCGTTCGACAGCAGCTCGTAGGCCTGCGTCGCGGGAGCCGAGATCGGCACCGCGCCGAAGGCCTTGGCGATGTCGGCGGTCGACGCCCCGGCGCTGCGCAGCTTGACTCCTGCGAAATCGCCGAGCTTGGCGATCGGCTTCGATGCGGTGAAGACCTGGCCGGGTCCGTGCACGAACAGCGCCAGCAGCTTGACGCCGGCGTGCTCTTTCGACTGCTCGAAGAACTTCTGCTGCGTGCGCCAGAACGCGACAGAGAGGGCCTCGGCCGAATCCGACAGGAACGGCAATTGCGCGACCTGCGTGAGCGTGAAGCGCGCGGGCGTGTAGTCGTGATTGCCGAACGTAAGGTCGGCCACGCCGTCGGCGGCGAGATCGAATTGGCGCGGCGGCGCACCCAGCGAGGAAGCGGTGAACTCGATCTTGACCCGGCCCTTCGTGGCCTCGGCCACCTGCTTGGCCCACGGTTCCATCATGCGCACCTGGATATGGTGCGAGGGCGGAATCCAACGGTTGTAACGAAGGACGAGATCCTCGGCCTGGGCGGCGGAGATGCCGAGACCGCAAACCGCGATGGCGGCGCCGGCCGAATAAGCGAGTCGGTTCATACTGCCCTCCCTGCCGGCGCTGAACTCGCCGGAGGTAAATCAGTAACGGAAATAACTTGCCCCTTCAATAAAATTTCGACAAAATGCGCCTGCGTATCCACTTTTTCGATTATTGGGCGGCATGTCCGAAACAGGACCGACTCTCGCCGAGATTGCCACCGAGCGCCTCCGACGGGACATCATCCACGGTGCGCTGAAGCCGGCGGAAAAGCTACAGCTGCGCGGGCTCAAAGCCCGCTACGGGCTGGGCGGCAGCCCGATCCGCGAAGCCCTCTCGCGGCTCGAAAGCGAAGGGCTCGTAACCTCCGAAAGCCAGCGCGGCTTCTGGGTCGCGCCGACCTCGGCCGAAGACCTGCGCGACATCATTCGGCTCCGGCAGGTGATCGAGGGCGCGGCCCTTCGCCATTCGATCGAGCACGGCGACGAGGCCTGGGAGATCGCGCTCGTCACCGCGTTTCACCGCCTGCAGAAGATCGCCAAGCAATTGGTCGAGCGCCCGCCCGGCTGGGAGGAATCCTGGGAGGCGCGTCATCGCGCGTTTCACATGGCGCTGCTCGCCGGCTGCGAGTCGCCGCGCATGACCGAGCAATGCGCCAAGCTCTATGCCGAGACGCAGCGCTATCGCCGACTGTTCCTGGGCTACGAGTTCGTGGCCGAGGAAATCGTCGAGGAGCATCGGCGGCTGATGCAGGTGGCGGTGGACCGCGATGCCGACAAGGCCGTGCTCGACCACGCCGCGCATCTGGCGCTCACGCTCGATCTCGACGCCGCGCTGCAGCTTTCGCCCTCGAACGCGCGCGGCCGCAATGTCGCCTGACGACCGCGCGCCGGCCGCGCCCTCGGGCACGCTGTTCTATCCCGAAGCCTCGGCCTACGCAGACGACGTTATGGCCCGCGCCGGTGCCGCGTTTCGGCAAGGCGCGGCGACGCGCGACATCGCCTATGGCCCGCATCCGCGCCAGAAGCTCGACGTGTTCACGCCGGGGCCGGCGCGCGGCGCCACGCTGCCGCTGCTCGCCTTCATACATGGCGGCGGCTGGATGAACGGCCAGAAAGAGTGGATGGCGTTCATGGCGCCGGAGATTCTCGGTGTGCCGGCGGTCTTCGCGAGCCTCTCCTATCGCCTGGCGCCGGTGTCGCGCTGGCCGCTGCCGCTCGAGGATTGCCTCGCCGCGACCGCGTGGCTCATGCGCAATGCCGAGCGCTTCGGCGCCGATCTCGCTCAGGTCTATATCGGCGGCCACTCAGCCGGCGCACACCTCGCCGCCTCCGTCGCGGTGCGCCATCGCCGGCTCGCGGACATGGGCGGCGCGGCGCGGATTCGCGGCTGCCTCCCGATCAGCGGCACCTTCGACATGCGCTTCAGCAATGTCGCCGCGGGCAGCATGGAAGATCGCATACAGCGAAATCTGTTCGCGTCTCCCGCCGACGCCGAGGATGCCAGCCCCGTGCTGCTGGTCGACGCCGAGACCCCGCCTTTCCTCATCGCCTTTGGCGAGCGTGATTTTCCGCGCATCAAGGGCCAGGCGGTACGCATCGCGCAATGCCTGGCGCGGTTCGGCGTGAAGCACGAAGGCCTGGAGGTTCCCGGCGCCGACCATTTTGCGGCCAGCGCCCTTTGCGTGGAGCCAGGCGCGCCGTGGATCGGCGCGGCGATGCGCTGGCTCCGGGCCAATGCGCCGCATTCTCGCTCACTCGCCGCGGCCCGCCATGAATGAATCGACGGCCTCCTCCCGCGACACGCCCATCTTCCGCACACGCCGGCTCGGGCATGTGAATTTTTTTGTCGACGATCTCGAGCGATCGACCGAGTTCTACAATTCGGTCTGCGGCCTCGCGCTCGAATTCGTCGAAACGGGCTTGAAGGCGAGCTTTCTCGGCACCGGGCACACACCGCACGACGTCGGGTGCATCGAGACGACCAAGGGCCAGGATCGGCGCGGCAAGGACGGGCATCTCCAGATCCCGAAAGAGGTCGGCGCCAAGCCCGGGCTCAACCATCTCGCCTGGGAGATCGACAACGAGGCCGAGCTCGTGGCCGGCTACCGCCGCTGCCGCGAGGCCGGGTTGAAGATCAACCGTCTGGCCGACCACCAGATCGCGCACAGCATTTACATGAACGACCCCGACGGGAACGTGATCGAGTTCTACGTCGACACGGTCCAGGATTGGCGCAACGTGCTGCACGGCGAGCTCGAACTGATCACCTCGGTGTGGGACCCCGACGCGCGGCCGCCCAATCCGCGCCCGCTCTACGAAGACGATCCCCCTCGGCGGGAGGTGGCCACGGCGCCGATCCACCCCTATCGCCTGTCGCACGCCGTTCTCGCCAGCCCCGATCCGCAACGCCTGGCGTCGTTCTACGCCAAGGTCGCGGGATTGCAGCCCGTGGGCAACAGAGGAGACTTGCACGTGCTGCGCGGATCACACCCAGGCTACGACCAGACTCTCGTCATCGTCGCAAGCAACGGCTCGACGGCGGCCGGGCTGCATCATTTCGCGTTTGAACTGACCGAGCCGGCCGCGCTCGAAACCGCCGCACGCGAACTCGCACGCCGACATATCGACGTCGAGCGCAACGTCGTGGCGGAAGCGAAGCGAAGCCTTTTGCTCTGCGACCCCGACGGGCAGCGCGTCGAATTTTTCGTTCGATCGGCGCCGAACCGCGCCAATAGCGGAGCGAGCGAAGTGCCTTTAGCTCCCTACTTGATCTAGAATCGCGAGGCCAGGCGGCGCATTTTCCCCAGGGCACCGCACGGGAGTTGTCGCGATGCAGTCGACGCGGCTCGGACGAAACGGACCCATCGTCTCGGCGCTCGGCTATGGCTGTCTCAGCCTGACCGACTATTACGGCGCGGACACCGCGCCCGAAGAAGGAATCTGCGTCATCCAACATGCGATCGAGCGCGGGATCACGCTGTTCGATACCGCCGCCATGTACGGCGTCGGGCGGAACGAAAGCCTGCTCGGCCGCGCGGTTGCGGGCCGGCGCGACAAGGTCGTCATCGCAACGAAGTTCGGCGCCATCTGCGATGCCGACGGACGCCCCATCGACATCGACGGCACGCCGAAACACGTGCGCAAATCCTGCGAGTCGAGCCTCACGCGCCTCAAGACCGACGTCATCGACATTTTCTTTCAGCATCGCCGCGACAAATCGATATCCATCGAGGAAACCGTGGGAGCGATGGCGGAATTGGTGCAGGCGGGGAAGGTGCGCCATCTCGGTCTGTGCGAAGTTTCCGCCGCAACGATCCGGCGGGCGCATCGCGTCCATCCCATTACGGCCGTGCAGTCCGAATACTCGCTTTGGACGCGGGATCCCGAGGACAGCGTCCTGCCGGTCTGTCGCGAACTCGGCATCGGGTTCGTCGCCTATAGCCCGCTCGGGCGCGGGTTCCTGACCGGCAGCGTCGGCGATTCGGACTGCCTGGCGGCCAACGATGCGCGCCGCACGATCCCGCGCTTCCAGCCCGACAACTTTGCCTCCAATCGCGATCTCATCGGCCTGGTCGCGCGCATCGCGGCAGCGCGGCGCTGCACGCCGGCGCAGATTGCCTTGGCTTGGCTGCTCGCGCGCGGCGACGGCGTCGTTCCCATCCCCGGCACGAAGCGTCTCGCCTATCTGGAGGAGAACCTGGGCGCGGTCGATGTAGCGCTTTCGCGCGCCGAGGCGGACGAGCTCACCGCCGCGTTTGAGCCGGGCCGCGTGGCAGGCCAACGGTGCAGCGAAGCGTCGATGCGCTACATCGACGCCTGACGCGCCGGTTTCAGGCGCGCGAAGCGCGCACTTACATCAGATAAGGCTGCTCCGCCGCGGGCGCCGCGTCGATGTCGCCGCAGCCCAAGCGCTTGTAGGCGACGTATTCGCTGCGCAGTCCGTCGGGATCGAGCACGAAGATCGAGCGCTTCCAGGCATTTTCGACGCTTTTCTCGGGCTTGATGCCGCGACCTTTGAGCGCCGCCTCCGCTGTGTCGACCGCGGCCGCATCGGCGAGATCGAACGAGACGTGATGGTAGCCCTTGTCCTGGCCCCTTTCGCGCTTCAGCAACGCGAGGTTGCAGCGATATTGCGACTGGCTGCCGCGCAGCCAGACTGCACCCTTCGATCGGTGCGACACGTCGAGACCGCCGACGCTGGTGTAGAAATCGATCAAACCCTTGAGATCGTCGGTCAGCAGCACGGCGTGGGTGACGCGCCGCGGATGGACCGGCGCCTTGGCCACTTCGCGTATCGCGGGGTTGAGCTCGTAGCGCGAATCCGTGAACGGCTCGGTCTCGCCCGGCGTCCAGTTGCCGGTGATCAAGTCCATCTCGCCGTGCAGGACCTTGCGCCAATCCTTCACCGTATCGCAGTAGAACTCGATCTGATTGCCGTCGGGATCGAACATGTAGATGCTGTGCGCGACCTGATGGTCGACGGTCATCGCCATCTCGACGCCGGCGCCCTTGGCGCGTTTGTAGGCATCGACCAGCTCGGCTTCGTTCTCGAGCTCCCAGGCGAGGTGATTGAGGCCGGGCTCGAGGCCGATGCCCTCGGGGATCATCAGTATGCCGTCGCGACCGTAGCGAGCCTTGCCGCCGGTGACTTCGATCATGCCGAGATCGTGCGGCGTGTTGCCGGTGCCGAGGAACGTGGCCTTCAGGCCCGGCTCCCAGAACTCGATCGCGAGGCCGCAGGTCGCGTTGTAGAACGCCTCGGATTTCTTGAGATCCTTGACCCATAGGTTGGCGTGACCGAGCCGCCGCGGCCTGAAGATCTTGGCGGTCGACTTCTGCGTGCTCGCTGTCGTGTCCATCGCTATCTCCTGCCGGGATCGAATTAGAAACGCTCGCGCTCGAGGATGCGCCAGCGCGACAGCCGGCGCTCGAGGAACTGGACGAATTCGGTAAGGCCGACGCCGAGCACCGCGATGACGATGACGGGCACGAACAGCTTCGCGGTGGCGAAGGTGTTCGCGTATTTCACGATGAGCCCGCCGAGGCCCGAGATCGCGGTGAAGAATTCGGCCACGACCATGCCGATGATGGCGAGGCCGACGGCCAGGCGGATTCCGGCCATGATGTAGGGAATCGACGCGGGGATGACGATCCTCACGAACAACTGCAGCGGCGATGCGCAATAAGCGCGCCCGATCTCGAGCAGGCTGCCGCGCACGTCCTTGATCCCCGAATAGGTATTGAAGATGACCGGGAAGATCGCGATCGACACCAGGATCGTAACCTTACCCGCATTCTCAAGCCCGGCCCAGAGGATGATCAGCGGCACCAGCGCGACGCGCGGGATCGCGTAGAGCGCGTTCAGGAACGGATCCAGGACGTATTCGAGGAGCCAAAACTGGCCGATCAGGACGCCGATTAGGATTCCGCCGACCACGGAAATCGCCAAGCCGAGAAACAGCGGAACCATGCTTTCGAGCATGGCCGAGCCGAGATCGCCGTTCGCGATGATCTCGACGCTGGCGGAATAGATCGCCGACGGATAGCTCATGAAGAGGGGATTCATCCCTCGCGCGGTGAATTCCCAGAAGATGAAGAACGCGACGACGGAAACCGCCCGGATCGCATTCGGGTGGCGCTTGGCCCATTGTACGATCGATTTGGGCTCGACGAGAGCCTCTTCACCGCCGGCCGCTTGCGTTCCGGTTGCTGTCATTGCCGCTCCGAAGAATGCCGTGAATTTCCTGACGCCAGTGCGCGAACGCAGGCGTGCCGCGCACGCCCGGCGCCTTCCGCGCCTCGCCCAGCGGTTCGGCGATCACCCGCTCGATCGTCCCCGGCCGCGGCGTGAAGACCATGATGCGATTCGACATCACCAGCGCTTCCTCGATGCTGTGCGTGACAAGGACGACCGTCGTGTCGACGGCTTGGCAGATGCCGATGAAATCCTCCTGCAAGACCTCGCGTGTCTGGGCATCGAGCGCGGCGAAGGGCTCGTCCATGAGAATGACGAGCGGCTTGCGGATCAGCGCGCGCGCAATGCCGACGCGCTGCTGCATTCCGCCCGAAAGCTCGTGCGGGAAATGCCGCTCGAACCCCGCGAGCCCCACCATTTCGATCAAGGGGCGAGCGAGTTCGCGGCGCTGCTTGACGCCGACCCCGTCGAGCTGGAGCGGGAACTCGACGTTGGCTTCGACCGTGCGCCAGGGCAGCAGGCCGAAGCTCTGGAACACCATGCAGAGATCGCGCCGCGGCTCGCGCACCGGCTTGCCCACGACCAGGATCTCGCCGCCGTCCGGGCGCACGAGGCCGGCCAGCATCTTCAGGAGCGTGGTCTTGCCGCATCCACTCGGGCCGAGGAAGCTGACCAATTCGCGGGCGGCGATGTCGCAATTGACGTGGTGCAGCGCCTGGATCGCCTCGACGGCGTGGCCCCGCCCGAGTCTCGCCGGGAATCGTTTGGAGACGTCGCGGATCGTCACCAGCGGCTCGGCGGCCGCCGGCGAAGCCAGTGTCGCCACGGTTTCGCCCTCCGGCCCTCTGCGAGGCCCTGCCAAAGCTGCGGCCAGGGAGGGCGCCATCAAGCGAGCGCCCGGATTCTCCGGTAGAGGCCATCGTCGAACAGCTTGCTCATTTCGAGCGTGGTCTTGACGGTTCGCAAGACCATCTTCAGGTCGGCCTCGGTCTTTGCGAACTGGTCGAGCAGCTCCTTGCCGATCGAGGAATGGTCCTCGTCCGCCTTGTCGTGGATGACGAAGAACGCGGCGCCCTTGTCGGTGATGCCGAACTTCTCCTTGAGCTTGTTGGCGATCGTGGTGAACCAGCCGGGACCTTGCGCCTCGCCCGCGAGCATGTGCGCGGAAACGCCCTCAAGGAAATTCCTGCTGCACACCTGGCTGTAATAGCAGCGAATCGCCACCGCCTCGGCACAGTACTCGGTGTTCCACATCTCGTCGCGCGAGAGGCCCAGTTCCTCGGCGAGCTGCAGGTAGAGTTCGTTGTGCGGCACACCGTTGGCGTAGAGGCGGCCCGTGCCCTCCTCGTACACCACTTCGGCGATGCGCGCGCGCCACTTGTGGTCGGGGCACACGATGTAGAGAGGCCCGTGATAGTTATGGTTGTGAAGCGGGATGATCCCGTGCTGTTTGATGAAATCCTGGACCTGGGCCCGATTGAAAGTGCCCTCGATCAGACCCTTCCACAGCGGGTGTTCGTGAAAGGCGCGCTCGCGAAGCATCCGATCGACTTGGCGCAGCGTCTCGGCGGCAGTCAGCATTATCGCCATCCTCCATCACCCGAACACGGGATCAACCACATCACCTGGCCCTATTTCGGGCCTATCTTTTGCAGCGCCTCGCGCACCAGCGAGGGGTCGTAGACCTCTTCTGGCTTGATCGGCCGCTTGACCATGCCGAGGTTCATCGCGACTTCCGACGTGAACGTCACCACGTCGGGCTGCAAGCCGCCATCCACGCCCCAGACGTTGGTTGCGTTGAGATCCTTGACCACTTCCTCGATCAGGCCGCGGTCCATGTCCGGCAGCCGCTTGTGCAGGATGTTCACGGCCAGGGCCGGATCCTGCATGACCTTGCGCGCACCGATGATGCTGCCCTCGACGAGCGTGAGATAGGCGGCGCGCTTCGCCGGGTCCTTGAGGTCCGCGGCTTTGACCACCACGAAGCCATAGCCAAGGTTGGGAAAGTCCTTGGCGATCGACCGCACCAGGACCACGCTGCTGTCGCGCACGCCCTTCAGCGCCGTCAAGGTGTTGATCATCGTGGCGTCGGCCTTGCCGGCTGCGACCGCCTGGAGCCGCGCCGCGTGTCCGCCGATCTGAATGAACTTGATGCTGTTGGGATCGACCCCGGCCTTCTTGAGGATCATGCGCGGAATTTCCGTCGTCATGTCGGCCGGGCCGCCCGATGCCAGGGTCTTGCCGGTCAGGGCCGCGAGCGTATTGCCGAGGTCCTTCCGGGAGACGATGTGGTAGTCGACGATCGGCTGCCACGAGACGATCGTGGTGAGGCCGGCATTGGCTACCGCCAGATCGAAGAGCGTCTGCATTCCGAGGAGCGCGACGTCGGCGGAGCCGGCAATCAGAGCGCGCGCCGCGTTGGAGTCGCCGATCAGATAGACCTCCTTGATCTCGAGGCCGCGCTCCTTGAACCAACCTTGGTCCTGCGCGATGAGATAAGGCAGCATGAACGTCGTCACTGACGTCGGAAACACGATCGAGATCGAGCGCTTTTCCTGTGCGCCGGCAGCCGTCGCGATGGTCATGCCGACGAGAGCAGCGGCGGCGCCCCTGATGAGGCGGTCGAGTACGCGCATGGTCTCCTCCCTTAGAAGTCTGTATACCGAAAACTTGCCGAACGATGCCGGCCTGTCAATGCCGGCTTGTAACGCTTTGGTCTATTACGAGTTTTCTTTCTGCACGGCACGCGGCTTCCGAGCTTCGTATACTGAAATCGAGGGCGCCGGCACCGACTCGCTGCGCCATGAGGCGAGGATTCGGTCGCGATGATGGGCGACATGGGTGCCCATCGCGTGCGTGAGGCCGAGCAGATCCTTCTTCAGATAGAACTCGTAGATGATGCGGTGTTCCTGGACCGCATCGGCGCTGAAATCCTCGACCTCTTTCGCGTACAGAGCCTGGAGCCAGCACACGAATTTCTGGTGCTCCTCGAGGATTCGCTGCAGCAGGCGATTTTTTGCCGGCGCCCTCATGGTTTCGTGGAGGCGCCGCGTCACGTCATGATATCTCGCATGATCGCCGGCGGCGAGCGCGCGCTCCAGCTCGCCGAGCAGCCGATGGCAGGCACGGTGCGTGTCCGCAGTTGCGTTTATGCTTGCTTCATAGGCGTTTCCAGCTTCAAGCAGCGACCAGACCGCGTAGGTCTCAACGATGAAGCGTTCATCGGGAATCGTCACGCGCCGATCGCGCTTTCCGCCGCGCTCGGCCAGCCCGCTCCGTTCCAGGTCGGCAATGGCCTCGCGAACCGGAGAGCGGCTGACGCCGAGCTGGGCCGCGAGCGCCTCCTCGGCGAGCCGGGTTCCGGGCGGCATCTGCCCGGCAATGATGCGCCGCTGCAGAAGCTCGTAAACCTGCCGTCCAAGGCTCTTGGTCTGCAGCGCCGCGGTCGACGCCCCGTCCAGAAGGGTCGCAACCGTCGCCATGGGTGTTCCGGGAGACCTCGTTTGCCGCACGCGATGACCGCGTCGCCTATGTATACAACATACGATGGCGCTATGGCAATCGCCGCTCGTGAGGGTGGCGGGCTGCATGACCGAATCCCCTTAGCCGAGGACAACCTCGTCGCCGTTGGCCAGGCTTAGGAGCAGTTCGAGCGGCCTCGATGAGCCGACGACGGCCGCCTTGCGCGCAAAGATTTCGATCAGCTCCCCATGCTTCACGGTCTGGACCGACGAACCGTCGAACAGCGCCAAGGCCGCCGCGTCCGCTTCCATGCGCGCGCTGCTCAAGGACGACGGCTCTTCACGGACCAGCTCGAGGAACGATGCGTAGGCGCCGGCATCCTGGCCCACGACGACGACCTCGTTCGGGCTGGTAGCCCCGAGCTCGAGCGTCGGCAGCTTGTCCTGGTGAATGACGACCAGCGCCGGATCGGTGGCGGCGCGGACCTCGGTCAACGCCGCGCGATCGATGGCTCCGGTGAGCACGGCCGGCACCGCGCCGATCTTCATCGCGCCGAGGATGGTTGCGACATAGGCCGGCGATTCCGGCACCGCGACGGCGACGTGCCGGCCCGGCTTCACGGACAAGCGCTTCAGCATGTTGCCGACGCGGTTGGCGATCGCTGCGAGATCGTGGAACGTGTAGCGCTTGTCGCCGAATCGAAGCGCAGTCCGCTGTCCTTGCGAACCCGTGATGTGCTGATCGACGACCGCTTGCGCGGCGTTGGTGAATGCCTCGGTGACATCGTTCATCCTGTGCTCCCCGAATTCGTCTATTCGGCAGTTCTGCGAGGGGCGACCCTCGACTCTTCCGCGGAACCAAGGAGATCAGCGCGGTGTGCCGATCGGCTGGACGCCGTAGCGCTTCAACCAGATCTCGCGCACGTCGCCATCCTTGACTCCCTTGTTGAACACATAGGCCGGCGAGCGGACCGGCAAGGCCGTTTCGACCGCCACGCGGACGACGGCATTGGCCGGATATTGCCGGCCCTCGCGGGTCCAGAGCTCGTTCGCGACCTCGTCGAACACCGGCCCCGCGGTGAAAACCTCTGCCTTGCCCTTGAAGCGATAGCCTCGCCTCAAAAACGGATCGACCATGTTGATCTCGACGTAAGGGTTGGTCTTCAGATTCCGCATGGTCACCGGCGACATGATGTCGATGAATGCGAGATGGTCGTCGTCCAAGACCTTGAGCGATCCCTTCGGCGAAAGGTTGGGGCGGCCTTCCGGCGTTACCGTTGCCACGTAGCAGAGCCTCAGCTCGGCCACCATCCGCTTCATTTCTTCGCTCAAGATCGGCATGGGCGCATTCCCCGAGATGCGTCAGATGTCCAACTTGAAACTGCCCGCCGTATCCTTGTGCGGGACGAATTTCTTGTTCACGAGCTTGATATTCTCGCGCCCGCGCGGCTCCTCGAACAGAAGATTGCGCTGGGCCGCCAGGAGCGGGAAATCCTGAACCGTCAGGATGATCGCCTGCTCGTCGCCGTCGTTGACGTGCTGGTGATAGGTCCAGGCGGGACAGAGGAACGTGTCGCCCTTCACCCACTCGATCTTGGTCGGTTCGGCGTCCTCCTCGTTCTGCATCACGTCGTAGCCCTTGCCCTGGAGCACGTGATAGATGGCGAACGAGGTGTGGCGGTGCGGCTTCAATCCCTCGCCGGGATTGAGAATCGTCATGCCGATCAGCGCGCCGGGCGCGGTTCCCATCATTTCCTCGGTATCGTTGTTGACGAGGATGATGAAGCGCCGGTCCGCGCCGGGTATGGGATCGCTCGCGATCTCCTTGAGCTTCGCGTAGCAGTCCTTCCAGTTCCAGCGCGCCGGCTGGATCTTCTTCCGGACGGCTTTCGGATACCATTCGTCGTCCGGCAGCAGGCTCGTGTTGTCGAAGGTCTCGCCGGCTTTCCTCACCTTGACCTTCTTACCCTCGAGGATCGAATCGGCATCTTTCACGAGCGCCATGGGCGTGTTTCCTCACTACAACAAAATCCGAACCGCGGATTTGAGACTAGTCCGAGCGAGACTAGGCGAGCATCTGGTATCCCTCAAGGACCAGTTTTCGCTTAGTTTACTGATCCACTTGGCGAGGGCACCCGCATGGATCTGGCGATCGGCCTGCACGGGAATTTGGGCATCGCGAAGCAGATTTACGGCGCGC
>Ga0210377_10002663_pt1 | contig 15517 bp, 14 predicted proteins | sample PLM4_65_b1redo_FD_155480 | JGI IMG/M metagenome (GOLD analysis project Ga0210377, IMG submission 155480) | Groundwater sediment microbial communities from an aquifer in East River, Colorado, USA - PLM4_65_b1 redo | ecosystem: Environmental > Terrestrial > Soil > Riparian zone | place: USA: East... | reverse complement strand
CGCGACGAGCGAGAGCGCCGGCTCGACGAGCGCCATCGCTTCGACGATCACCGTCGCAAGCAGGCGATCGCGATGCGCGTCGTTGTACAGCGCGCCATGCGGCTTGACGTGACGCAGCATCACGCCCTCGCGGCCGGCGAAGTCCGCCAGGACGGCGATCTGCTGCGCGAGCGCGTCGCGCAGGATGCGCGGCTCCATCGCCATCGTCACGCGGCCGAAATTCTCGCGATCCGGATACGAAGGGTGCGCGCCGAGGTGGACGCCGAACTGTTTCGCGGCGCGCGCGGCGATCGTCATCGATTGCTCGTCGCCCACGTGACCGCCGCAGGCGACGTTCGCGGAATCGATGAGCGGCCAGATCTGATCTTCACCCGGTGAGCCTTCACCGAGATCGGCGCTGATGTCGACGCTCAAAGCTCTGCTCCTTTCGTTTCCGGCAGCAGCCATACGAGCGACGCGCCGACGGCGAAGAAGAGCGCATCGACTGCGATCGCTGTGCCGAGGCCGTGACGCTGTGCGGCGGCGCCGATCGCGTAAGGCGCGGCGGCCGAGGCGAGGCGTCCCGCGTTGTAGCAGAAGCCTTGCGCGGATGCTCGGATCCGCGTCGGGAACAACTCTGCGAGCATTGCGCCGAACAGCGAGAAGTATCCGTGCGCAAAATAGCCGACCAGCGGGCCGATGATGAGCAGCGCCGCCGTCGATCGCGCGCCGAACGCGAACAGCGGCACGACCGCCGTCGCCGCGATCATGAACAGAGTGAACGCGGGACGCCGGCCGATCCGGTCGGCGATCCATCCGAAGCTGATGTACCCGGCGAACGCCCCGAGCTGCACCAGGATTACCCACGACGCGGATTTCGTCAGCGTCAATCCGGCTCCGCCCTTCTCCAGCGGCGTCGCGAGAAATGCCGGCAGCCACGTGATCACGCCCCAGAAGGCGATGAGAACGCTGCTCGCCAGAAGCGTCGCCGCGATCGTGCGGCGGCGGAACGCCGGATCGAACATTTCCGACCACCGCGAGGGCTCGCGTTTCCGATCGCGCCAGAGCGGCGGCTCTTCGACGTTGCGGCGGATGATGAATGCCGCGACGGCCGGCAATGCGCCGACGAGAAAGAGGACGCGCCATCCGGCCCGGTCGAGCAGAAGTGCGGAGAGCGCCGCGGCGAACAGCGCGCCGATCGCCCATCCGGATTGCATGATGCCCATCGCTTTGCCGCGGTGCTCGGCCGGCCAGGTCTCGGCGACGAGAACCGATCCGCACGACCATTCGCCACCCATGCCGAGGCCGACGAGCGCACGCCACGCAACGAGCTGCCACAACGACGTGGAAGTCGCCAGGCCGGCCGTCGCGCCGGAGTAGAGAAGAATGCTGAAGGTCATCGCACGCACGCGGCCGATGCGATCGGCGAGACGACCGAACGCGATGCCGCCGAGCGCGCTCGCGATGAGTGCGACGGAACTGAGCCCTCCCATCGTCGCGCTCGAGAGTCCGAACTCCTTCTGGATCGGGAGAATCGCGAACGTGAAGAGGAGGAAGTCCATCGCATCGAGCATCCACCCGATCTGCGCGGCCAAGAGAGCGCGCCAGGCATTGCGAGGGACGTCCTTCATCCGGAGCACGGTCGCGAGATTGTAGTGGAGCGCCCGCTCCACTCACCTTCGAGAGAGCAGAAATGCTTCCAGGCCGATCTCCATCGGCACGCCGCCCGACTTCCGCTTCACGTCCAGCTCGGCGAGCTCCACGAGCGCGCGAAACAGATCTTCATCGCTGCGCGTCCGCGCCGCTTCCCATTTCTTGTGCAGCGGAAACGGGTGCGGGCGCTGCCGGACGAGGCCTGCGTTCTTCAGGTAATCGCCGAGACGATCGGCAACCGTGTCCTTGAAGCGGTTGTACTGAATCGGTTTCTGCAGATCGATCTTGTGCGTGCGCGCGAAGCCGCGGATGCCGATCATCTGGCGCACTTCGTCCGCCAGCGGGAAGAGAAACCGCCCGTAGTGAAAGTCGACCGGCGTCTTCGGATCTTCGCGACGCCCCTGCGCCACCAGCTCGCGCAACTTCGTCACCGCCTCGACATACTTCCCCTCGGTGAAGAGCGATGCGAGCTCGTATCGCGCGCCGCCTTCGACCGCGGTGATCTCGCGATCGACGATGTCGGCGGTGACGCGACCGCCGGTTCCCGCCATCGTGATCAGGCGCTCCGCTTCCGAAACGGCGGACCGGAGATCGGGCGTCTCGCGCGAGAACTTGTCGCCCAGCGTGCGCTCGATGCCGAGGCGCTGGCGGAGGCGTGCGATGGCAGCGGACTCGAAACGCACCTTCGATTCTCCGGCCACCTCGGCGATTGCCGCGTCGAGCGCCGCGACGAAGCCCTCGCGCGTCAGATTCATCATCACGACCGCGCCGCGACGCTCGATCAGATCGATCGTCGCCGAATCGCGCGGCAGCTCCCCCGTGCGGAGCAGCAGAATTGTCCCCGGCGCGCCACCGCGCGTGATCGCCTCGATCAGCAGCGCGGCGTCGGTCTCGCCGCGGCTGGCCTTCTTTCCCGTTGCCCGTGCGAATGCGAGCATTTCCAGAAGGGCACCGCCCGGATCGACGCCAAGCGCGTCCGCGACGGCGGCGTCCTTCATGTCCACATCCGCGCCGACGAGACCGAGGACGTGCAGCAGTTTCGCGGCGGACGAGGCGCGTTTGCGATCCGTCTTCGCGCTGCTCCAGTCCGCGACCGCCTTGTCGTACAGCGACGACAACTCCTTCGCGGACACGAAGGCGTTCACTTCCGGAAGGACGAGAAGGCGGTTGCCGCCGAACAGCGACATCGTCCGGTACGAATCGAGCACCGCCGCGAGATCGGTTCCCGGCTCGAACGACTCGACGGCGATCCCGCGCTGCTTCTCAGCAATCGCCTCGCGGATCGCATGAAACGCCTGCTCGGCGAGAAAGTCGCTGTCGCCGCCGATGAGAATCACGTCCGGGGCCTTCGACTTACTGATCGCTTCGAGAACGGTATTCAGCGGCTTCGGCATTGGATATCAGAAGGCAGAGGGCAGAAGGCAGAAGTGCGGGTCGACTTCTGCCTTCTGCCTTCTGACTTCTGCCCTAACGAAAAGGGAGCGGCAGAACCGCTCCCTGAAAAGATCACGACGACACGCGATAGGAACTAGGAAAGAAGCCCCTTCTCCTGCAGTTCCTGGCAATCGATGCAGAACGGCGTCCAGGGTACAGCCAGGAGCCGCTTCTCGCCGATCGTGTTGCCGCAGTTCGTGCAGATGGCGAAGGTGCCTTCCTTGACGCGGTTCAGAGCCTCTTCGATCTGCATCAGGAGATTGCGCTCTCCGTCCGAGAGCGAGAAATTGAGCTCTTTCGAATACGCGCTGGCTGCCTTGTCGGCCAGATCCTGAATGCCGTCGTCCGGCTGCGCATTGCCGGCAGCCTTGTCGCGCTCATACGAGTCGAGCAGCTCGTTCTGCTTCTTACGGAGCGCGTCCTCGTGCTGCTGATATGGGTTCGGTTTCGTCTTGGTTCGTGCCATTCGAGGTGGCTCTCCTTCGGGTCCCGGGTCCGGCCGGGCTATTTGTGGTATCGAATGTTGCGCATCAACGTACAAGCCCTGTAGATCTGTTCCATCAACACGACTCGGGCCAACTGATGGGGCAACGTCATGGGCGAGAGGCTCAGGAGCGTGTCGGCGCGCTTCCGAACCGACTCGTCGAGCCCGGCATCCCCGCCGACGACGAACGTCACTCCATGCGGGCTGTCGATCGTCAGCCGCTCGAGCCAACGCGCAAACTTCAAAGAATCAAGGGTTTGGCCCCTCTCATCCAGCACGGCGACGTGGCCGCGATCGGGCATGGCCGCCAGCAGCCGCGCGGATTGACCGCGCATCATAGCCAGATCATCCGAGCTTTGTCTACCGCGCTCCGGTGGCAATTCGGTGATCTCCGCCGGGAAGAAATGCTTGATCCGATTGAAGTAGCGGTCGATCGCCTCACCGAAGTCAGCATCGGCCGACGAGCGGGGCCAGAGGAAGCGGAGCTTCATAGGTCAATGCCGTACTTCTTCCGCTTCTCCAGCAGGGTCTTGCGATTGATGCCGAGGATCTCGGCGGCGCGGGAGTAGTTGGAGCGAGTCTGCAGGAGGACCTCGCGGATGTAGCGCTCTTCGAGCTGTTCGAGCGTCCAGCGGTCGCGCACCGCGGCGGTGACCAGAGTGTCGCCACCCCCGAGCTGCTCGATCGGTAGCGCGGAGGCGCGGATCGAATCGCTCTCCTCGAGCAGCGCAGCGCGTTCGAGGACGTTGCGCAGCTCGCGCACGTTCCCCGGCCACGAGTGGCGCATCAGCATGTCCATCGCCTCGGCGTCGATCGTCTTCCTTCCATCCAGGAACTCCGCCGCGAGCATCGGAATGTCCTCGCGCCGGTCGCGAAGTGGCGGCATGCGGACGGTGACGACGTTGATCCGGTACAGAAGGTCGCGGCGGAACTCGCCCGATGCGATGAGCGCGTCGACATCTCTCGCGGTGGACGAGAGGATGCGCGCGCGGAACGGCACCTCCTGTCCCCCGCCCAGACGGGTGAACTGACGCTCTTCGATCGCGCGAAGAAGTTTTGCCTGCAGGTTCGGAGTCAGCGCAGCGATCTCGTCGAAGTAGACCGTGCCTTCGCGCGCGACTTCGAGCTTGCCGAGCTTGCGCGTCTGCGCGTCGGTGAACGTCCCCTTCTCGTATCCGAACAGCTCGCTTTCGAAGAGGTCGGGGGGAATGCTGGCGCACTCGATGTGAACGAACGGTTCTTCGCGCCGTTCTCCGACGCGATGCACCGTCTCCGCGAGATAGTTCTTGCCGCTGCCCGATTCGCCGGAGATCAGCAGCGGAACGTCATGAGCGGCGACCTTTCCGACGACAGCCAGCAGATCGCGCATCGCCGGGCTGCGGGTCGGAAAGAGGTCGGCGAGCGTTCGCTCACGACGTCTTCTTGAAGGCACGCGGCCTCTCGGCCGCCGGAACGAAGTCGGCCGTGACGTTCGGCGCGTCGCCCCACAGCCTTTCCAGACCGTAGAAGCGCCGGCAATCCTCGGTGAAGATATGGACGATGAAGTCGCCGAAGTCGATCAGGATCCAGCGGCCGGGCGTGGACCCTTCGACGAGCAGCGGTTTCACTTTCAGTTCGGCGCGCAGTCGCTCCTGAACGCTGTCCGCAATGGCCTGGGCCTGGCGCTCGGAGCTCGCGGACGAGAGGATGAAGTAATCGGCGATCGACGTGAGGTCACCGACCGACAGCACGTCGAGATCAAACGCCTTTTTGTCGAGTGCCGCTGCCACGGCGATTCTCACCCGACTCTCGATGGAAGAATCACTCACGGATGTTCCCCTTGGTAAAGCCGGTTATGTTCGATGTAGCGCCGGACGCGCGGATCGACGAACGCGTCGATCGGCTGGCCGGCACGAACTCTCCTTCGCACTTCAGTGGACGAGATCGGAACGGTGGCGTTACGGGCAAAGACGATCGCTCCGGACCTGCCCCGCTCGTCGGGCGTGGTGACGCGATGTCGATGCGATGCGGGTACAAGGCTCGCCGCCGCTCCTCCCGTTCTCGATAACACTACGAAATTCGCGAGCTCGAAGATTCGCGACAGCGACTTCCATTGTTCGAGCTGGGGGAGGTTGTCGTCGCCGATGATCCAGTCGAGCGTCGCGTCGGGATCGTCGGCGCGGAGCTGCTCGAGGGTGTCGACGGTGTACGAGACATCGCCGCGCTCCAGCTCTCGCGGAGAGACGTACAGCTCGTCCCGCTCCTCCGTGCCGAGGACGGTCATGGCGAAGCGATGGTAGCCGGAGGAGGTCGCCTGATCGCGCTTGAACGGCTGGAGGTGCGCGGGCACATAGAAGGCACGATCCCACTGCATGACGTCGCGCGCGGCCAGAACGGGCTCGAGATGTCCGTGATGGAAGGGATCGAAGGTGCCGCCGCAGATTCCGATGCGCATGGTCAGCGCGTCATTCCGAGCGGAACGCCGTCGTTCTCAGTGCTCGCGATGACACGATTCCGATTCTCCTTGACCAGCGCTGCCAGCTTCCTCACCAGTTCTCTGACTCCCGTGCCGACCACGGCCGAGATCTCATGGTAATCGTACCCGTGTTCCGTCGCGTAACGGCGCAAACGCTCCGAGTTTCCCTCGATCGCAGAGTCGAGCTTCGACCCGCAGACGATCCGCGGCTTCTCCGCCAGCGTCGGCGAGTACCGCTCGAGCTCGCGCGCGACCACTTCCGCATCCTTGTCCGGGTGGTCGTTCGCCGACAGATCGACGAGATGGACGAGTACCGAGCAGCGCTCGATGTGTCGCAGAAACCGGTCGCCGAGCCCGTGCCCTTCGTGCGCGCCTTCGATCAGTCCTGGAATGTCGGCGACAACGATCGTCTCGTTGTCATCAGTGGTGACGACGCCGAGGTGCGGGACGAGCGTCGTGAACGGGTAGTCGGCGATCTTCGGCTTCGCGGCACTGATGACGGAGATGAGCGTCGATTTTCCGGCGTTCGGCAGACCGACGATACCGACGTCGGCGATGAGCTTCAGCTCGATCGTGAGGTCGCGCTCTTCTCCGGGGTTTCCGTCCTGGGCGAAGCGAGGAGCCTGTCGCGTCGCGGTGGCGAAATGCTGGTTGCCCCACCCGCCCCGCCCGCCCTTCGCGACGGTGATCTTCTGCCCATCCTCCGTCAGGTCGGCGATGACTTCGCCCGTCGCGGCATCGCGAACAACGGAGCCGACCGGCAGCTCGATCGTGATGTCCTCGCCATCGTGGCCGGAGCAGTTCGAGCCCATGCCGTGCTGGCCGCGGGCGGCGCGCCAGTCGCGATGGAACTGAAGCTGGTAGAGGGTGTTGAGGCGTTTGGTGGCAACGATGAGGATCGAACCGCCCGCACCGCCGTCGCCACCCGACGGCCCGCCCTTCGGCACGTACTTCTCGCGGCGGAAGGCGACGCACCCGTTTCCACCGTCACCGGCTTTCACGCGGATCGTGGCCTGGTCGATGAACATTGTGTCAGCTCTCAGCTCTCAGCTCGCAACTCTCAGGGAGCTCAGTGCGAGCGGTGTTCCAATCGCTCCCTGAGAGCTAAGAGCTGAGAGCTGAGAGCCATACGAAGCAACAACAAAAAGCCGCTCAAACGAGCGGCTCTGGACGCCGGAAGGCGTCAGTTTATTCGGCAACCGGCGTGACGGTGACAAAACGGCCGCGCTGGCCCTTGTCGTGGAACTGGACGACGCCGTCGACTTTCGCGAACAGCGTGTGATCGCGGCCGATGCCGACGTTCACTCCCGGATAGAACTTCGTTCCGCGCTGGCGAACGATGATCGATCCGCCCGTGACGAACTGCCCGGCGAATCGCTTGACGCCGAGCATTTTCGGCTGTGAATCGCGGCCGTTGCGCGATGAACCCTGTCCCTTTTTGTGTGCCATGGTCTTATCCCTTGATGCTGTCGATACGGAGCTCGACCAGATCCTGACGGTGGCCGTTGCGGCGCTTCGAGTGATTGCGGTGGCGCTTCTTGAAGATGATCAGCCGCTTGCCGCGGCTCTCGCGGATGACCGTCGCCACCACGGACGCTCCGGAAACGGTCGGGCTGCCGATCTTCGGCTGGTCGCCGCCGATCATCAGCACGTCGCTGAACGTGACTTTGTCCTTGTCGGCCGACCCGAGCACGTCGCGCTCAACCTTGAGCAACTGCCCCTCGGCGACTCGATACTGTTTCCCACCGGAACGAATGATGGCGTACAAGACAACCTCCGAAGAAATGAACCCCGCTTCTAGCACACACCGACCTCGCGGTGCAACGGCGTGGACTTCGGAAAACTAACAGCGGGCGGGGGTTATTCCTCTCGGTAGAGCTCAAAGGGCCGGTGGCCGGCAAGAAAGAAAGGGCGGCCCGAGGGCCGCCCCTTCTCGACTGATGGAGCCAGTTCAGAAGCGGAGCCGGAGACCGAGCTGTGCCAGGCGCTGCTCGCCCTGACCCGGGTCGCCGGCATAGTTGTTCGCAGTTCCGTCGCTGAGGAAATTGTCGGGATTCTTGCTGTTGAGAAGGTTGAAAATCTCGCCGATCAGCTCGACGCCGTAGCTGCCGCCGAAGCGGAACTCCTTGGAGAGTCGCACGTCGATCTGGTTGAAGGAATCGCCGCGCTCGGTGTTGACATGGCTGACTCCCGGCGCGAGGTCGATCGTCCAGCTGTCGCCGTTGAGGTCCAGGTGATTCCCCGCCGCATCGGTATTGATCTTGGTGTAGGGGAAACCGCTGCGGTACCGGACGATGCCCGACACGTTGATGTCCCACGGTCCCTGGTACACGGCGCTGAACGTCATGCGGTGGGTAGCGTCGGAATACAGCGGACCGAAGCACGCACTGCACCACGGATCGGTCGGGTTGATCGATGCATCGCGGCCACCGCGATGCATGTCAGGCTGGAAGTCGGTGCCGGTGAGACGGAATTCGTCCGCGCCTGTGAGAATGTTCCCGTCGGTCTGCGAGTACGTATAGAAGCCCTGCAATTCCAGCTTCTGAGTCAAGCGCGAATGCACACCGATGTTGACGCCTTTGTAGTTGGCCTTGCCACCACCAGACCAGATGCGGAAGTTGCCGCCCTGACCGAACTCCGTGAAGCGGCGCGTGGCGATGTGTTCGCCGTTCACACCCAGCGTCGGATTGCCGCGGACGCGGAACGGAATGTCCTTGTACCAGGCGCCGACGGCCTCGAGGTTCAGGCCCAGCGCGTCGTTGACCTGCCACGAGTATCCGAGCGAGATCTGATCGGAGTAGGGAACGTTGGTGATGTTGGGCGCGGCCACTTCATTGGGCGGCGGGATATCGGCGCCCGGCAACTGATTGGCGGGAAGCGGATCGACGCCCGGACGGAAGAAGGAGCCGTCGGCGTTCTTGATACCGCTCGGGTCGACGTAGCCGTAGGTCTGACCGTAGTTCGACTGCACCGAAAGCGCAGGGAAGAGGATGGTGGCGTTGGTGTACGGGAAATCATAGAAGCGACCCACGCCGCCACGAATCACGCGCGTGGAGTTGCCGCTCAGGTCAAAGGTGAAACCGAGGCGCGGCGCGATGTTGTTGGTGTCGTTCTTCAGCGTCGTGCCCGCATCGCGGAACTGCGCATACAGCGTCTCCGAGTACTTCGTCTGGGCGTGGAGCATCTGCCAGATCGGGTTGCTGCTCTGGTTCAGGTCGAAGCCGTCCCAGTAGTCGTAACGCACACCGAGGTTCAGCGTCAGCGCGTTGCTCAAGCCCCAGTCGTCCTGGAAGTACACACCATACTGATCGATCGGCGTCACATCGCCGGCGAAGCCTGCGAAGACCGCGATCTCCCTGACCGGCGAGTTGCGGTTGTTCTGAAGCATGGTGTACTGCCCGCTGAGGCCCGTGGAGAAATCGCCACCGAGGACAGGCTCATGAACGTAGTTCACGCCGGTCTTGAAATCGTGACGGTGTCCCATCATCGTCGAGGAAAACGAGAAGTCGTCTTTGACCTGAGACTTTTCCTGGTTCGTCGTCTGCGGGACGTTCACGCTCTGGCCGATGGAGAAACCATTCGGGAAGAGCAGCGCCGGATCGTTCGAATTCGCGGAGATGGCGTTGTTGAACTTCGTCCATTGATAGACGAACTCGTTGACTTTGTTGCCGCCGAGAGTCCAGGTGTGGCCGGCCAGGATGGAACGGTACTTGTTCGTGGTGATCCCGAGGGCCGACGGATCCGGCAGGCCGCTGGCACCGTAGACGTCGTTGTTCTTCTGGAAGCCGTAGCGGACCTGGAGGAACTGGGCCGAGGTGATGTTCGCAGTAGCCTTCGCCGTAATCAGCTCATCGCGGAACGGCGTGGGGGCGATCTGCCCGTCCAGCTCAGGGAAGATACCCTGGCTGCTGACGACGTAGTTCGTATCGCGATTCAGCTTCTCGTACGTGGCGAAGAAGTGTGCGTAGTCGCGGACGATCGGGCCGCCGAAGGACGCGCCATATTGCTTGCGCTTGTAGTCGCTCTTCCCAACGCCAGCGAGTTTCTCGGACTCGGATTTCTCGTTGAGGCTCTTGTCGCGGAAAAAGCCATACACGCTGCCTCGGAAGTCGTTCGTCCCGGTCTTCGTGACGACCGTGAGCACACCGCCCGACGAGCGGCCGTACTCGGCCTTGTACTGCATCGTCTGAATCTTGAACTCCTGAACCGCTTCGAGATTGAAGTTCTGCAGGGCGCCGCCGATGGTGTCATCGGTGTTGTCGCCGCCGTCGATCAGATAGTTGACGTTGCGTCCCGTCCCACCGTTGAGCGCGACCACCAGTTGGCCCGGCTTTGTCGGGTCGCTGTTGACGGACAGCGTCGTTCCGGGCGCGAGCTGTGCGAGATTCGCGAACTGCCGGCCGTTGAGCGGCAGGTTCTCCAGCTCCCGTTGGCTGACGACGGTGCCGACGCTCGGCGTCGTCTCGATCAGCGGAGTCTCCGCGGTGACGGTGATCGACTCCTTCACCTTCGCCTGCTTCAATGAGAAGTTCAGCTCCCGCTCGGAGGCGACGTTCACCGTGACGTTCTGCATCGTCACCGAGCCGAAGCCGGAGAGATCCGCAGCAACGTTGTAGACGGCGACCGGCAGCGTTGCGAACCGGTACTTCCCATCACTCCCGGTGACTGCCGTTCGATTGAAGCCTGTGGCGGTGTTCGTCGCCGTCACCGACACGCCCGGAAGCGCCGCCCCCGTCTCGTCGACAACGGTGCCGACCAAGGAACCGCCGCTGCTTTGTGCGAAGGCCGCGATTGGAAGCATGAGCGCTGCGATGGAGAACAGCAGCACTACATATCGTGCAAACCTGGACATATATCCTCCTCGTTGCATTGGAAAAACTGAGCCTTGGACTGTGGGCGAGCACTATACCAAACGAACCGAGGTCAATGACCACGTCTCAATTTATTGATCGGTCCGTAACGTTCCCAAAACAGCCTGTGCGGCCCGCCGCTGCTTTTTGAACGCGTCTCCCCGCGGGAGTGCGGCGAGGAGACCGGTCAGCTCCCGGCGCGCGGTCGCCTTGTCACCGGCAATCTGCAGCGCGATCGCGCGATTCAATCGGGCTTCATAGAACGCCGGCGCGAGGCGCAGAGCAGCGTCGAAATACGCAATGGCTTCCCGCGCTCTCCCGTCCTGGACAAGCATCACACCCACCCCGTTCAGCGGATCGGGGTAAGACGGCGCGAGCTCGGAGGCGTGTCTGTAGGCGTCGGTCGCTTCGGCAGCATGTCCCAATCCGCGAAGGACGTTGCCGAGGTTGTTATACGCGCGGGCGTTGCGCGGATCCGTAACCAGTGCGGTGCGGAACTGTTCCGCCGCCGCATCGAGATTCCCTTCGGTCGCGTGAATGACGCCGAGCGTGTTGTGCGCCTCGGGGCGATTCGGCTCGCGTCGCAACGCTTCATCGATGGCGATGCGCGCCTCGCGCAACTCGCCGGCCTCCTGCAGCGTGGTGGCGAGGTTGTACCAGGTGTCCGCGTCGTTCGGCGCCAGGGCCACCGATTCCCGGTAGAGCGCCACGGCCCGACGCCGGTCGCCGAGCGAGCGCACCGCGCGAGCGAGGGTCGACCGGAAGAGGCGATTTCCCGGATCGGCGGCCACGATCTCCTCGAGGAGTGGCAGCGCGCGCCGCGCCTCGCTGGCATTGAGTCGCGTCATCGCCTCCTCGAATTTGAGGAACAGCGGCAGCGTCTCCCTGGGATCCATCCCGGATCCGGTTCCTGGCGAGCCGGAAGGGGCGATGTAGCCGAGGCTCGCCAGCTTCGAGCGCGTCTCGTCGTCTACGGCGGCCGGCCCCGCAGCCGTGCCGGTCTTCAGCAGCGCCTCCAACAACGACTGCAGCTCGCGGTAGCTGCGACGCCGATCGTCGATTGCGTTGATCGTCTCCTGCGGATCCCGAGCGAGATCGAACAATTCCGGCTTGCCTCCGGAAATCAACTTCGTGCTGCCGCTGCGAAGCGACGAGAGCGCAGCCCAGCCGAAGGCAACGGGGTACTGGGTCTCGGCGTAGATGTTCACGCGCTTCGGCTGGCGCTGCTCCTCGAGATCGTCCGCCAGGCTGCGGCCGTCGAGCGTGCCGCCCATCGGAACGCCGGCGAGCGCGGCGAGAGTGGGTCCCACATCGGCGGTGCTGACCGGCTCGGCGACGCGATACGCGCGCAGATTCGGCGCGGCGAAGATCATCGGAACGCGCAAAGTTCCCTCGTACAGCAGCAGTCCGTGCGTCGGTTCCCCATGCTCGCCGAGCGCCTCGCCGTGATCGCCCACGATGACGACGATCGTGTTCCGTCGATCGATGGCCGCGAGCAGCCGGCCGACCTGGGAGTCGACGTAGCGGATCTCGCCGTCGTAACTCTGGGGATGCGGCGGCGGCGGCGCGTATGGGACGTGGGCGTCATAAAGGTGGACCCATGCGAAAAAAGGACGTCCATCCCCGCGTTTCAACCACGCCAGAGCGGCGTCGACGACTTCGCCGCCGCGCCGCTGCGCCTCCAGCGCCGAGGTCGAGTCGTCGTTCGGATCGCGGATGATCGCGTCGTCGTAAACGTCGAATCCTCGCGCCAGGCCGAAGCGATGATCCAGGACGAACGCCGCGACGAACGCGCCCGTGCGCCAGCCGCTCGACTGCAGACGGGTCGCGACCGTCTCGCCGGAAAAGGAGCCCGCTCCATTGTTCCGCACACCGTGATGCAGCGGAAGAACACCCGACAGGATGGTGGCATGGGCGGGGAGGGTCAGGGGCGCCGGCGCGACAGCGCGATCGAACGCAACGCCTTCATTCGCCAGAGCCGTCAGGTTCGGCGTGAGCGCTCCGACGCGGTCGGCACGGAACGTGTCGAGGGTGATGAGGATGACGTTGTACTTCGGCCGTTCATGCCGACATGAAAGCAAAAGGCAGAAAGCAGAAAGCAGAAATGTGGCGGAAGACCATTTCTGCTTTCTGCTTTCTGCTTTCTGCTTTTTCAAAGGGGGATGTTCCCGTGCTTCTTGGGCGGGTTCTTATCCCGCTTGTTGCGCGCCATCGCGAACGCCGTAATCACCTTCCGCCGTGTGAAACGCGGCTCGATGATCTCGTCGACGTAGCCGCGCTCCGCGGCGATGTACGGATTGGCGAATTTTTCCTTGAACTCGTCGACCTTCGCCTGCCGCTGCTCCGGGCGTTCCATTTCGCGGCGATAGAGGATGTTCACCGCGCCCTCCGCTCCCATCACCGCGATCTCCGCAGTCGGATACGCGAAGTTCATGTCGGCGCGGATGTGCTTCGAGTTCATGACGCAGTACGCGCCGCCGTACGCCTTCCGCGTGATCACGGTGATCTTCGGGACGGTCGCTTCGGCCAGCGCGTACAACAGTTTCGCGCCGTGAACGATGATCCCTCCGTACTCCTGATCCGTGCCTGGGAGAAACCCCGGAACATCCTCGAGGACGAGCAGCGGGACGTTGAACGCGTCGCAGAAGCGGACGAACCGGGCGCCCTTTCGCGACGCGTTGATGTCGAGCACTCCCGCGAGAAACATCGGCTGATTCGCAACGATCCCGACCGGGTGCCCGTTCAACCGAACGAAGCCGACGACGAGGTTCCGCGCGAAATGCTGATGCACTTCGAGGAAGTGATGTTCGTCGGCGATCATGCGGACCAGGTCGCGCATGTCGTACGGCTGGTTCGCACTCACAGGAATGAAGTCGTCGAGCTCGACGTCGACGCGGTTGATGTCGTCGGTGACCTGCGCGCGCGGCGGATCCTCGAGATTGTTCGATGGCAGGAACGAGAGCAGCTCGCGGATGGTCGCCAGACAGTCCTCGTCCGATTCGGCCGCGAAGTGCGCGACGCCCGAGATCTGGTTGTGCGTGTCCGCGCCGCCGAGCTTCTCCTTCGTCACCTCTTCATGCGTCACCGTCTTGATGACGTCCGGACCGGTGACGAACATGTAGCTCGTCTTCTTCACCATGAGGATGAAGTCGGTGATGGCCGGCGAGTAGACCGCACCGCCCGCGCACGGGCCCATGATGGCGGAGATCTGCGGGATCACACCCGACGCCAGCGTGTTGCGGAGAAAGATGTCGGCGTAGCCGCCGAGGGACACGACGCCTTCCTGGATCCGCGCACCGCCGGAGTCGTTGAGACCGATCATCGGCGCGCCGTTCTTCATCGCCAGATCCAGGATCTTCACGATCTTCGCGGCGTGCGTCTCGCTCAGCGAGCCGCCGAACACGGTGAAGTCCTGCGCGAACGCGTAGGCGAGCCGCCCCTGCACCATGCCGTATCCCGTGACGACGCCATCGCCCGGGACGCGCTGCTTGTCCATCCCGAAGTCCGTGTTGCGGTGGATGACGAGTTGATCGAGCTCCTGGAACGAGCCGGGATCGAAGAGCAGCGCAATGCGCTCGCGCGCCGTCAGCTTTCCTTCGTCGTGCTGGCGCTGGATGCGCTGCTCGCCACCGCCCAGCTCACTCTCCTGCTTGCGGCGCTCCAACTCCCCCAATTTGTTTTCCACAGACATACCTTTGGCTCCTGGCTGTTGGCTGTTGGCTCTTGGGGAACACGCGCGTCCCAAGAGCCGGGAGCTGAGAGCTGAGAGCTACAAGATGAAGTTCCTCTCGGCGGCAATCTTGCGCATCTCTTCCGTCAGGGCGGCTTCGCTCGGCTCGCGCCCGCCCGCGCTCATGATCCGCTGCCGCGCCTCGCGCTCGATGGCGTCACCAACGGCGAAGTTCTCCTGCAGCGTCTTCACCACGATCTGGATCCCCGCCTCGGCATCGCCGAATTCGACGAGGCCGCGATCCTCGAGGCGGTTCACGATCGCCCGGGCGAGAAAGTCGATCTGACGCGCGGTGGTGGTCATGGGCGCGGATTCTAAAGCAACAGCTCCGAACCGAACACTCCGGCTCCGTGCGGGTACCACCCGGCCGGCGGTCCGACGGCACGGACGCGGTCAATCGCGATGACCGTCTCGAACACGCGCTCACCGTCATCACACAGGACATCGAAGTCGCAGTGACCACGAACACCGGTGATGGCGATGACGCGCGGAACCGGCCAGTCTGCCGCAGCCGCGGTTGCATCGGCGCGCAGATGAAAAGGCAGTCGAACGGGGCGGACGCGATAACTGGGTCGAAACCAGTTGGGAAACGGCGCATCGGAAATCACGCGCTCTTCGATGCGTGCGCCCTTGCCGTCTCGCCCTCCGGCGCTCTGGATCAGCGTGATCCCTTCGACGTTCACGAGCATCGGGAGCATCGCCGATGCAGCGTACGGCGCGATGACCATGAGCGGCGGCGCGGCGGCGTGGGTACTCACGCGCGCCAGTCCTTCCCCAACGACGCGAACGTCGCGCAACGCAATCCGGGCGCACGACTCCGCTCCGAGGTCGAGGGTCACGCGCAGCCGGCGCGATCGGTTCACGAGCGCGACGTGAGCGCGCGCGGTTCGCTCACGCCACCGGACGCTTCCGAACTCATGATCGGCGACACC
>Ga0210377_10002662_pt1 | contig 15519 bp, 13 predicted proteins | sample PLM4_65_b1redo_FD_155480 | JGI IMG/M metagenome (GOLD analysis project Ga0210377, IMG submission 155480) | Groundwater sediment microbial communities from an aquifer in East River, Colorado, USA - PLM4_65_b1 redo | ecosystem: Environmental > Terrestrial > Soil > Riparian zone | place: USA: East... | reverse complement strand
CCAAACCTGCTTCCGCTTAATCAGCCTTTCATACCCGAATGCTATAATCCCATGCCGTAATGCGAGATATTATCTCGCACTACATAACCTTCATCCTTGGGAGGGCACATGCCAAAAACGCACTGGGAGAACACCAGCGCTTCGCAAAACCGCGCCGTAATGACTATAGTCCCGAATGCTCGTGTCGGGAACTGGCTTTTCATCTTTGCCTTCATCGTGGCGTTTCTTGTCGTCTTCGGGGGATTTGTCCGGCTCACACGTTCCGGTCTTTCGATCACAGAATGGAATCCGATCAGCGGAAGCGTACCGCCAATTGGGGAACAAGCCTGGCAGAATGAATTCGCGAAATATCAGGAAACACCCGAGTTCAAACAGATCAATTCCAACATGACTCTTGAAGAATATCAATACATCTTCTACATCGAATGGATCCACCGCTTCATCGCGCGCTTTGCAGGATTGGTCTATGCCATCCCTGTCTTTTATTTCCTCTTTAAAAAGTCCATTCCGTGGAAGGAATTTGGTATTTATTTCGTGATGGGAATGCTCTTCATCGCCCAGGCCTTCGCCGGTTGGATCATGGTCGCCAGCGGACTCGTTGACCGCCCCTCTGTAAGTCACTTCAATCTGACAATCCACCTGCTCCTCGCGCTGGCATTATTTGGCTTGAGTCTTTGGACCGCGCTTGGACACAAATATGGTTTCCCTGATAAAGATAAAAAGACAAAATGGTCATTGCCATCCAAACTTGCTTTGGTTTCTTTTATACTGCTTATTATCCAAATCACCTACGGCGGCATGACAGCGGGACTCAAAGCAGGTCACGTTTCAGATACGTGGCCCCTGATGTTCGGAAAACTGATTCCACCGAATCTCTTCAACTCATGGATCAATTTATTCGAGACTCCTCAGACGATTGTTTTCATTCATCGCTGGTTCGCAATTGCGGTCTTCCTTGCAATTACTGCATTCTATATTACAGTGCGCAGAGAGAGTCATCCAATTGAAATTAAGAATGGATTGAACTGGTTACTCGGACTTGTTATTTTTCAAATCACACTTGGGATTTTGACAGTGATCCTGCATGTGCAAATCGCGATTGCGCTCGCGCATCAGGCTGGCGCGCTGGCGTTATTTGCTTTGACGATATTTTTCATTCACAGGCTGAGGGTGCTGGACATAAAGAGATACAAAAACGAGGGAATGTAAGACACTCCACATATTTCTACAATAATCTTACAGGCTCTAACGCAATCAAATCTCCAAAATCATCTGGGCGGAGTTTTTCAAATTCCTTTTGCGGGACTTTTCGATAACGCCATTCCTTGTCAGTTAGAAGCGTGGCATTTTCACAGCATAGAATCGCAGCGCGGTCATCGTGGGCTCCATCAACATCTTCACGGCCTTTGGTTTCGACCAAGTGATGGACTCCATCGGTTGTAACGGCTGTAAAGTCAGGTTCATAGTAACGGAGGTTCGCGGCGGAGGCGATGTTGGGCCTGTGCAGTCTAATCACCGAAATTAATGTAACGTGAATTCGGGTCAGGCAAGGAGAGCAGGCAAGGTGCTCAAGTTGAGCGAAGGTTTCTTGGGCTGATGGCAATAGGCAATCAAGCTACAAATGAGATTAACCAAGAAGTTGATGGGACTACGATGGTGTGAATATCCAATTCGATCATGTCCTATCTCATTACTGATTAGTGCAACTTATTCTCTAACTACGCAGGGCGAATATTACTGCGTTCCCCGCAGGCGCGGATCGAGCGCATCGCGCAGGCCGTCGCCGAGGAAATTGAAGGCGAACATGGTAATCGCCAAAGCCAGCGCTGGGAAGATGGCCTGGTTGGGATAGGTGCGGATCGCTCTGGAGCCATCCGAAATCATCGAGCCCCAGGAAGGGGTCGGTGGATTTACGCCCAAGCCAATAAAGGAGAGGAATGCCTCGGTTGCGATATAGCCAGGGATGGCTAATGTTTCCGCCACAATCAGCGGACCGACGATATTAGGCAGGATGTGCCGGAACATAATGCGCGTGTTCGAGGCGCCAATGGTATGCGCCGCTTCGACGAATTCCTTTTCACGCACCGAAAGCACCTGACCGCGCGTCAGACGGGCCATGGTCTGCCAGGCAGTCAAGCCGATGCCCACGAAGATGAAGAGCAGCCCTCCCAGCGCCTCATCCAACCTGCTGAGGGCATAAGCGAAGGTGCCCGGCTCTATATCCGAAATCGTAGAGCGGAAGAAAGCCATCAGCAGGATGATGAAAAGCAGGCTGGGAAAGGCATACAATATGTCCACGATACGCATCATGATGTTATCCACGCGGCCGCCAAAGTAGCCGGAGATACTGCCGTAAATCACGCCGATGATCAGACTGATCAGAGGCGCGATCAACGCTACGGTCAGTGACACGCGCGCGCCGTAAACGATGCGGCTGAACAAGTCGCGGCCAACGTAGTCTGCACCCAGAGGATAATCGCTCGAAAACTTGGCGTATGGCTCCATGGAGGGGAAGATCGAAACCAGCCAGCCCGGCACCCTGTTCTGGTCAACCAGCACCTGATCCGCAAACGGCTTGACAGCGATCATCGGCGCCAACAGCGCCATCAGGATCAGCAGCAGGATGATCGATCCGCCCAACACCGCCGCGCGATTACGGAGCAGGCGCTGGAATGCGTCCTGCCACAGGCTCTCGCGTTTTTGAGTCAGCGGCGTTCCGCCTGCGCCGATGGATTTGGGGTCAAATGCAAGTTGTGCCATAGTTAATCTCCTGAACGATTAATCGTAACGAATCCGCGGGTCAAGATAGGCATACGTAATATCAACGGCCAGGTTGGCCAGCACGAGGAAGACCGCATACAGCAGGATCGTCCCCATGATCACCGGGTAATCGCGATTTGTAATGCTGGTAACGAAATACTTGCCCATGCCCGGGATGCCAAAGATCAATTCGGTGACAAATGTGCCGGTCACCAGGGCGGCAAAGAGAGGTCCGAGGACGGTGACCACCGGGATCAGCGAGTTTTTCATGGCATGGCGGGTAATGATTACTCTTTCGTGCAAACCTTTTGAACGCGCCGTCCGAATATAATCCTCCCGAATGGTCTGCAGCAGTGTGGCGCGCGTCAGGCGGGCGATGACCGCCGATGAACCCAAGCCCAAGGCGACCGACGGCATCAGCGCGTGTTGGAAGAACTCCCAGTTCAGACTGGAAGGTAGGAATCCCAGGAAAAAGGGCGGCTTGGCGGTCCACCCGGTGGGCGGCAGCCACTTTAGCTCTATTCCAAAGATCCATATGAATATCGGTCCCAGCACGATGACCGGCACAGATACGCCGAAAATAGCCACCCCCATTCCAAAATAATCCAGCGCAGTGTTTTGTTTCAGAGCCGACATAATACCCAATGGCATGCCGATCAAGAGCGCTATAAATAGCGACATCACCCCTAATTGAGCCGAGATTGGCAGGTTGTCGCGGAAAATATCATTGACCGTGCGGCCGCGCGCCTTATACGACGGGCCGAAATTCATCCAGCGGATCCACAGGGGGCCGATGTTTACGTTCAACAGGAAATCGTCCTGGTAGGATGTGCTGGGCGGCGTTGCGGTGAAATGCGGGATGAAGACGGCATAAAGATAACTGGCGTATTGCACGTATAAAGGTTCGTCCAGATGATAACGTTCATTCAAGATCCGGATGGTTTCCTCTGGCAGGGTCTTCTCTTGGGTGAAGGGTCCTCCCGGCACCGCGTGCATCAACAGGAAGGTGATCATGGAAACCACCAGTACGACCACCAGCATATAAAGCAGACGACGGATTATGTAGCGGCCCATTGTATATCTCCGTTCAATAATTCATAAAAGGTATTACAGGAAATGGAGAGGGGGAACCTGACCCCCCTCTCCATTTCGTGCTCAAACTTACTTGTTTAGTGGGGCAGAATGTCCCACTTTTCAAACGCCTGTTTCCCGGTCGAGCTGTAGGTGCGAACAACGTACGGCTTGGTCAGATCCAGGTCGGTATACCAGTAGAGCGGGATCATGATGGCATCCTGGACAATCGAGATATCCTCGGCTTCCGCATACAGTTCGACGCGCCTGGCAGGATCGGTTTCTTTGGCTGCCTCGAGGACGAGCGCTTCATATTCCTCATTCTTCCAGTTGAAACCGCCGTAAGGCTCACCGTTTTCGGCCGGGTTTTGCGAACCGTTGACTGCATTGTTTTCGCGGTCGAAGTTGTTGGCATCCGGGTAATCCAGGCACCAGGCGAGGCGGTAGATCTGCGGTGTATCCCTGCTCTTGACGGAATCCAGGTGGACAGCAAACTCCTGATTCACCAGTTTGACGTTGACGCCCAGGGTATCCTTCCACATCTGCTGAATGGTTTCCGCGATCGCCTGGTGGCCGGCGGAGGTGTTGTACTGCAGGCTCAGGTCGAGCGAATCAGCCGTCACGCCTTTTTCATCGAGATAGGACTGCAGTTCGGCTTTGGCGGCTTCCGGATCGTACTTGATGCCCAGATCGGGATGATCAGCCATGGTCGGCGAACCTGCCAGACCGGGACGTGCAAACCACTGCGCCGGTTCCTGGCCGCCCTTAGTAACGTTATCAATCAGGCTTTGGCGGTCCACGGCCATCGAGAGCGCGCGGCGTACGCGCACATCATCCACGACCGGAGCCTTGGTATTGAAACCGTAGTAGTAGGTGCAGAACTGTGGAGAGACTGACAACTCTGCTCCAAGCGCCGGATCGGCTTTGATGCGATCAAGATCGGACAGGGGAGGCGTAATGACGTTATCGATATTACCTGCCTCGTAGTCCGCAAGCTGGGCAGACTCATCAAGGATGCGGAACACGACCTCGTCGAGCTTCGGCTGCGGGATCGCATCACTGCCTGGCCAGAAGGGGTTCTTCACGATGGAAATGTAGTCGTCATGCACCCAGTCTTTGAGCGTAAACGGACCGTAGCTCTGGAAGAAGCCAGGCTCGATCCAGCGCTCGCCGCGTGCCTCGACGCCGCCTTCGCAATCACCCTCGATAATCCATTTGGGCTGCGCATATGCAACCCATAGGCCGGCGATTTGGGGGTTATAGGCTACCTGGTCGATGAAGGTTAACTCCAACGTCTGATCGTCAACGACATTGACGCCCACGGTGGAGAAATCTTCCGTCGTCCCACTGCTGAAGTCGGCTGCGCCTTTCAGCACAAAACCCAACAGGTAGGCGTAGGGCGAAGCATTGGCTGGGAGCTGGTTGCGATAGATCCCATAGGCGAAGTCGTTGGCAGTCACGATGCGGTCCGCGGAACCATCACAGGTCTTTACAGTCTCCACGTCTGTGCCGTTCCAGCGCACCCACGGGACATCGTCGCGCAAGTGAAAGGTGATGGTCTGGGTGCCGTCGGCGTTATCTACCGCATCCCAGGATTCAGCCATGCCGGGTTCAATCAGGTTCGTGACCTCATTCAGGTGTGTGACACCGCCGAAGGCTTCATCGGTAATCTGGGTCCCATTGACATCCTGCACCACGGCCGGATCGATTGTTGGGACATCGCCAGGCCCGAGGAAGGTCGATATCAGAACCTTGGGTCCCTCGGGAGCCGGGGGTTCAGTCGCGGCATGAGCCGGGGGTTCAGTCGCGCCCGGAGCCGCAGGCTCGGTAGCCGCGGGGGCTTGAGTGGTGGTGCCGCCACAAGCCGTTAAAATCATACTGAGGATGACAAGCAGGCTCAGTACATAGAAATTTTTATGCATGTTTCTTCTCCTCATGAAAATTAGAATTGTCGATTTACAACTTTATCCAAAGAACGACGATGCTTTACATTAGGAGCGCAACCACCTCCTTTCCAAGTGATTTACCAAACCTTACATTATAAGAATCGTTCGGCGAAGTGACAGGCAACGAAATGCCCTGGTTTCGCTTCGCGAAAATGCGGTTGTACTTCAGCGCAGATGGATTCAGCGATCGGGCAGCGCGTGCGGAAACGGCAGCCGGACGGAGGATTAACCGGGGACGGAACATCGCCCTTGAGAATGATGCGTTCCCGCCTCGCATCCGCGATCGGATCCGGGATCGGGACAGCAGATAACAACGCCTGCGTATAAGGATGCAATGGTTTCAGGTAGAGTTCCTCGCCATCAGCCAGTTCCACGATAATTCCCAGATACATCACAGCAATGCGATTGCTAATATGACGTACCATGGAAAGATCATGGGCAATGAACAGATAGGTCAAACTGAACTGTTTTTGCAGGTCTTCGAGAAGGTTGACCACCTGGGCCTGAATGGAAACATCCAGCGCCGAAATGGGTTCATCGCAAACAATAAAAGAAGGCTGTAAAGCCAGTGCGCGTGCAACGCCAATGCGCTGGCGTTGGCCGCCTGAAAATTCATGTGGATAACGACTGGAGAATGTGGGATTAAGTCCCACCAGTTCAAGCAGATTCGCTACACGTTCCTCGATTTCCTTTTGGGAAGCAGTCTTATGAACTACAAGAGGCTCGCCAACGATTTCACCGACCGTCATACGGGGATTGAGACTGGCATACGGATCCTGGAAAATCATCTGCAGCTTGCGCCGCATGTGCCGCAATTCCTCCCCTTTTGCTTTCACGAGATCAACCCCATCAAAGATCACCGACCCAGACGTTGGGCGATAGAGCTGAAGCACAGTTCGCCCGGTGGTTGATTTACCGCAGCCAGATTCACCCACCAGACCAAGCGTCTCGCCCTGCTTCACATCGAAGGAAATATCGTCAACAGCATGCACTACGCCAACTTGCTTCTGTATAATAATCCCCTGTCTAATGGGAAAATGCTTGACAAGATTATCAACACGCAATAACACATTGTTTGCTTCGGCCATTAGCGTGCACTCCCAGTTCTGGTGTCAACCCAACAGGCGGCACGATGTTCGATCCCGATACCTAACAGCGGAGGGTTTTCCTTCCAACACTTCTCCATCGCCCATTTACAACGCGGCGCAAACGGACAGTGGTTCGGTTTTTCATACAACACCGGAGGCGATCCATCAATGGAAACGAGCCTATGATGTCCCATCTCATCCACTCGGGGAAGACTGCCCAGCAAACCAAGCGTGTATGGATGTTGCGGATTCGCAAATAACTCTTTAACCGGAGCCTCTTCGATAATAAAGCCCCCGTACATAACGATCACCCTTTGAGCAAGGCCGGCAACCACTCCCAGATCGTGAGTGATCCAGATGATTGCCATTCCAAGTTCATCGCGCAGGCGGCGGACCAGATCCATTATCTGGGCTTGAATGGTCATATCCAAAGCCGTGGTAGGTTCATCCGCAATCACAACTTGAGGACTGCAGGACAGCGCCATGGCGATCATCACGCGCTGACGCATTCCACCGGAGAATTGATGCGGAAAATCACCCAGACGATCTTTTGCATTGGGGATACCAACCATATTCAACAACTCGGCCGCACGTTCCCGCGCCTGGTTCCGTGTCATACCCAGATGCAAAATAAGTGGTTCTTCAAGTTGCAGGCCTACTGTCAGAACGGGATTGAGAGAAGTCATTGGGTCCTGGAAGATCATGCTGATCTGCGAACCCCGAATATGTCTTATCTCTTCGTTGGACATTTTGAGGAGATCATTTCCGTGGAAAAGCCCTTTTCCATTTTTGATCATACCGGGCGGCGAGGGAATTAACTTCAGAAGCGACATCATGGTCACGCTTTTACCGCATCCGCTTTCCCCCACTATCCCCAGCGTTTCCCCTTCCTTCAGGCCGAAGGAAACACCATTAACCGCGTGAATATTTCCATCTGGGGTCTTAAATGTAACTTCAAGCTCCTTCACATCAAGTATGGCATCGGACATTTGTCTCATCTCTTTAGCAAAAATCAAAAAAGATAGTGATCTATTCACAGGTAAAGCATTTGCGGCACCCTAATCTGGAATACTAGAGATATGGATAATGGAGACAGCTAATCTAACCATGCCTATTTCGTATGCCAAATGAAAAAATATTTCGATCCTGAACTTCGCCCAATCTTACGATTGCCCCTGTGAAAGCACATCCCCTGTCAGAGCGGTCTTTCGATTCCTATAGTTAGCAGCAAAATGGACGAAGGCTTATCCAGGCGACCGACTGTAGATGGATGGAAAATAGGTAAAAACTTATCCAGACAGCCAACTGTAGAAGGGTGGAAAACTCATAAAAAAACCGTCTAGAGAGGGGTCGAAAACCCATCATGATTCCCCACTTTCTGCTATAAATAACGTGATTTGGTATGAGGTTTGTTTTGTTATTCTTCGCAAAAGTTCGAGAAGGACCATTGGCTAAAATGATGTCTTTTCGACAGCGGACTCTCCTGTGCGCTGCATGCTTGCAGTTAATCGTCATCCTAGGTGCCTGTAATCAGGTTGTCCCTTCATCGAACACACAGGTTCCAAGTTTTGCGATTTCTGATCCGACACGGACTCCCTGGACTAATACCTTTCCCCCAATCAAAAATAACGGCGCCGCATTGCGCTTTGTCCATTACGGACTGGAAGAAGGTCTTTCGCAGAGTTCTGTCCTGACCCTCCTCCAGGACAATCTTGGCTTTTTGTGGATAGGTACGCAAGATGGACTAAATCGCTTTGATGGATATTCCTTCAAAGTGTTTGGGCCGAACCCCAATGATCGGTATGCTCTGAACGGCAATGAAATATCCGCAATCATTCAAGGTGCTGACGGCGCGTTATGGATTGGTACGAATGCCGGCTTAAACCGGTATGACATGGTAACTGGGAATTTTAGTCACTGGGTACACGATAATAATGACTCAGAGAGTCTGATTAATGACATCGTGCAAGCAATCCATCAGGATCCACAAGGCACACTGTGGATTGGCACTCGTGAGGGCTTGGATAAATTTGATCCCGCAACCGGAAAATTTACGCATCTAACCTTGCCTGACAAACAAACCGGGTCTGGTAACATTTATTGGGTCAATGTTCTTCATGAGGATCGACATGGCATACTCTGGCTGGGAACAAACGATGGACTCATTCGCTATGATATTGGGAACCGGAAATTTCAACTTTATCAAAATGAAAGCAGAGAAAACAATTCCATAAGTTTCAATGAAGTAACTTCCATCAGTGAAGATCAAAACGGTATGCTATGGGTTGGAACACACCTGGGCTTGAACAGGCTTGATCCATCAGCCGGAAAATTCATGCGCTTTGTCCATTCCAGTTTGGACCCCGTCAGCTTGGTGGATGATTTTGTGCAGGTTACTTATGTTGATCGCTCCAACCAACTATGGGTTGGCACAAGGAACGGCTTGGACCGCTTCAACCCGGCGAATCAACAGTTCATCCATTATCAGAACGATCCAACGGATCCTGCCAGTCTGAGTGACAACAACGTTATTTCAATTTACGAAGATCGCGGTGGAGTCCTGTGGGTCGGCACCTATGGCGGAGGTCTGAACGAGCATGATCGCAGTCAGGATCAGTTCGCCTATTATCATCATGTCAACGCAGACACTCGCAGCTTGAGCGGTGACATCATCTTTCCAATCATCCCGGCGCCCAGAGGGAAATTATGGATAGGCACCCATCACGCTGGCTTGAACCTTTTTGATCCTCTGACCGGTCAATCTGAACATTACCGTCACGATCCTGCAAACCCGGACACTCTGCTTAGCGACACCATCCGGGCGTTATTCCCCGATAAGGATGGAACGCTGTGGATCGGAACTGATCTGGGACTGGATCGCCTGGATCCCAGGAGTTCAAAATTTATCCATTATGTCTTCAATGCTGACGATCCAAAAAGCATACCTTTTGGAACGGTCTATAAAATCTACCGGGACAACCAGTCAACTTATTGGGTTGGCACGTCCAAGGGTGTTCGGCTCTTTAACCCGAAGACGGGTGAGTTCACCAGGATAGATGCAGGCCCTGCGGATTCAGCGGGTCTGGCAGATGGTCCCGCAAGAGTAATTTACCAGGATCGGAACGGCACAATATGGTTGGGCACAGATGCGCATGGACTTTTTCTTTTGAATCTAGCAACAAAGCGGTTGGAACAATATTTAAATGACCCCAATGTCAGGAACAGCATCAGCAGTAAAACGGTGTTGGATGTCTATGAGGATAAGCACGGCAGGATCTGGGTCGCCACTTTTGGGGGAGGCCTGAACCGTTATCTTCCCGAAGAAAATGCATTTGAGCACTTTAGGGAGGAGCAAGGATTACCCAATGACGTGGTTTACGGTATCCTGGAGGACGAGAACGGTTATCTGTGGTTGAGCACAAACTTTGGAATTTCCAAGATCGACCCCGGCACGGCAAGCTTTGAAAATTTCACTGCCCAAGACGGTTTACAAGGCAATGAGTTCAATGCTTCCGCCTTTGCCAGGGATGACAGAGGCAGGCTGTATTTCGGTGGCATAAATGGTCTGACTGTTTTTTACCCGGCGGATATCAAAAAGAATTCCTATGTTCCTCCCATCGTTCTCACTTCTTTGACTCTTCAGGATGGCAAGCCCGTTTCTCCAACTCAAACAGCAGAGACATTTCAAGAGGTCACGCTTTCATATCCACAAAATTCTTTTGACTTGAGCTTTGCCGCGCTCAGTTTCTCGCAAATAGGCAAAAATCAGTATAAGTATATGCTGGATGGACTTGACCGGAGTTGGCGCAGCTCCGGTTCGGACCATCGGGGCAGTTATACCAACCTCCCGGGCGGCACTTATACCTTGCATCTCCAAGGGAGCAATAGTGATGGGGTCTGGAACACGGAGGGTGTCGCCATTAAGATCACCGTCATTCCTCCGTTTTGGCAGACATGGCCCTTTCGAGGTTTGACTGGGATGGCAATGATCGTCGCGGCAATCCTGGCACACAGGTGGCGGGTGCGCGGTATCCAGGCACAAAAAATGGAACTGGAATATATCATCCGGGAGCGTACGCAAGTATTGAAAAAACAAAACCTTGACTTGGAGGCCCTATACTCGGCCGATGAGAAAATGCGGCGTGTGCTAACCCAGGAAGAGGTTTTGCAGGCTCTGGTGGATGTAGCTGTAGATATTCTTCAGGCGGACAAGAGCGCAGTCTTTACGGAGGCCCTCGCCTGCGGCGAATACTCGGTGCTGGTCTCGCGCGGATTCCGTCCAAAGACCATACACTCTCCGGACTTTGCAGGGAGTCAACAAACAATCCTCTTGAAGGTTGCGGCCGGTGAACCGCTGATCATTCGTGATGCCATGAACGACCCAGAGTGGAAGGAGATGCAAGCCGACAGCGTCGGGATTATGTCGGCGGAGAATGTTCGTTCTCTCATGTATATCCCCATCAAGGTGCAGAGCGCGGTTTTGGGTGTGTTCAATGTTTGTTCATCTCAAATTGAAGCTTTCGATGAAGAGCGCCAGCGGTTGTTTGCATCTTTGGTTCAACGCGCTGCGCTTTCAATCGAGAACAGTCGTTTGTTTGAAAGAACCAAGCATATGGCAATCCTGGATGAGCGCAATCGCCTGGCACAGGAACTGCACGATAGCGCCAAACAGAAAGCCTTTGCGGCACTGGCTCAATTAGGTGCGGCGAAAAAAAAGGTGAATAACCATCATGGCAATGGGGCCGAGCACCTTGTTGAAGCTGAAAAAATTGTCTCAGAGGTCATTCACGATTTAACATTTGTCATTCAGGAGTCTTACCCTAAAGAATTAAAGGAGAAAGGTTTGGCAGCCTCAGTACGGGATTACGCTTATACCTGGGAGAGTCGATTTTCTATACCGATGAATCTTTCAATCCTCGACGAGCGCAGGCTGCCCCTGCAAATCGAGCAGGTTCTATATCGGATCGTCCAGGAAGGCCTGTCGAACATTGCGCGGCATAGTCAAGCCACACAGGCGAATGTCCGTATTATTTATCAGGAGCGCGAGGTTCAGATTCAGATTGGCGATAATGGCAAAGGCCTCGACTTGTCGAGAACTTCAAGTGGACTGGGACTGCAATTGATCCATGAGCGCCTGGAAAGCATCGGAGGTCATGTCGATATCCAGAGTCGGCGCGGTGATGGCACATGGTTAACGATCAGAGCCCCAGTTCAGGCGCATGATTAAGGAGCTGGCTATGAGTGAATTGATCAACGTAATCATCGTAGACGATCATGAGATCATACGCAAGGGAATTCGGGCTTACCTAGAGAGCACGTCCGAATTCAGGGTCGTTGCCGAGGCCGCTTCCGGTGAGGAGGCGCTCAGGCTCGTAACAGAAATGGTTCCAGATGTAGTGCTGATGGATCTGATCATGCCGGGTATGGACGGCATCAAAACAACTCGTGAAATCAAGAATATCAGTCCGCGCACCCAGATCGTGGTGTTGACCTCGTTTCATGAAGACGTGCATATTTTTCCCGCATTGAAAGCGGGCGCGATCTCTTATATTCTCAAGGATGTCACGATGGATGAATTGGCCGATTCACTTCAACGCGCTGCGCGGCGCGAAGTGACTTTAGACTCTTTGGTAGCCGAGCGTATTCTGCGCAGCATTCGTGGCGAGGATTCGGCGGACGGATTACTCTTTGCCGAACTAACCGAACGGGAATTTGAGGTTCTCAAGCTCATCGCAAACGCACAGACGAATAGCCAGATTGCCGAACAACTTTCGATCAGTCACTCTACCGTCAAGGGATACGTCAGCAACATCTTGAGCAAGCTCCATTTGGGTGACCGCACGCAAGCCGCCGTCTATGCCTGGCAAAAAGGGATTGTGCAACGGGAGGAGTAATTTCATTGGCTGGTCATTCCATTTTTAATGAGAGGTGCAACATGAAGAAGGTTTCACATAGATTTCTCGAAGATTTGCCTCCGAATGATGACGGAAAAACCGTGGCGGCACTAGACACGGAGTATCAGGCAGCTGTGCTGGCACGTGATATAGCCACGATGGATCGTATCCTTGCTGATGATTTCGTGCTCGTTGCGGGAAAAGGCAGGATCTACACAAAAGGAGATCTGCTTAATGAGGCTAGGACGACCGACAGAATCTACGAGCACCAGGAAGATACCAACCAGGAAGTACGCCTATGGGATGATACCGCAGTCGTCACGGCTCTCTTGTGGGCAAAGGCACGGACAAAGGCGAACCATTCGACTACAAGCTCTGGTTTAGTGACACGTACGTTCGCAACTCATCTGGTTGGCGTTGAGTGAGCAAGATATTGAAAAGCTTGGGCGGAGGGACGTGCCATGGCGTCGGAGCAGGCCGTCGCTGAGGCAAAGAATCTTTTGCTACTACTTGCCCCTGAGAGGCAGGCGATGACACCTGACGAAGCCGTCGCGCATGCGCTGAGGGAGGACTGATTACTCTTTCTTCATCTTCACCCACGTCGCAACGCCAATGACCCCTAGGAACAGTCCTCCTACCGACGCACCCCAGGAGAAAAAGTTCAGAAAGAAAGATGACTCAAGTACATGAATGACCATCAGGAAGGGCAGGATAACACCCAGAAGCATCAGGATCACGCCAAGGCTTAGAAGGAAACGCGGCGAGTTCATTGCGGTTTTGTTTCATATAACCAGCAGGCCACGAAATGTTCAGGCTCGGGTTCAAAATCGGGCGGCTCTTTTACATCACACAGGCCCGCCATGAAATGCGGGCAGCGCGGATGGAAGCGGCATCCCTTTGGCGGGTTGACCAGACTCGGCGGCTCGCCGGGTGGCACTTCCTTGAAAGTGTCGGCATTACGCGCATCGGGATCAGAGGTTGCCGCAAGCAAAGCCATCGTGTAAGGGTGAAGCGGATTCTCCAGCACGCGGCGCGTTTCAGCCTTCTCGATCATATTCCCCGCATACATCACAAAGATGCGCCGGGAAAAATATTTCACTGTCGAGAGGTCGTGCGTAATGTAGATCACCGAAAGCCCATGCGATTCCTGCAAGGCACGCATGAGTTTGAGTATTTCAACACGCACCGAAGCATCGAGCATCGAAACAGGTTCATCGGCAACGATCAATTTTGGTTCACGCAACATGGCGCGCGCGATCACGATGCGTTGTTGTTGTCCACCACTCAGCATGTGCGGGAACTTCGGCAGGAAATCCTCCACCGGGTGCATTTTCACTTCGCTCATCACCTTGTGAATGCGCGCCAGCCTTTCATCCTTATTCTTCATGCCGCTGATAATGAGCGGCTCCTCCAAAATCTTTTGCACGGTCATAAACGGCGGCAACGCGCCATATGGATCCTGCTGAACGTAACCGATCTTGAAGCGATAATCACGCAACCCATTACCTTTCAGCCCGGATAAATTCTCGCCATCAAAGATGACATCGCCACTCGTAGGGATGTTCAGCCCGAGGATCGTTTTCATCAGACTGGACTTGCCGCATCCCGACTCACCGACAACTGCCACCGTTTCCCCTTCGGCTAGTTCAAAGCTGACGCCATCCACAGCCTTGACGTAGCCCGCGTGTCCAAACCCGAACCGGCGCAACTCATACCATACATGCAAGTCCTGGATGGTTAACAATGGTTCGGCTTCTTTGACTTTTAATTGATCCATAAGTGCCTCTCGAAATTCAGTGATCATGTGATGCTCCTTAATATTTGCTCCGGCCGCCGTCCGTAGCAACGATTACTTTCTTTGTTCCGTCGCCGAACCATAACCTGTCTGCCCCGCACGCTTCGCGAATGGGTGAATGGATGCGTGCGGGGTCTGCAGGCCTTTCAAACATTCCATCATGCCGAGATGACGGCAGTCGTGTGTTAGAAAGACCAGCAAGTTCAAGCGGATCATCTCGATCTTCCTGCGGAGTTCCTCGTCCACGTCTTCAAAGGTTGGGAAACGCGTATCGAACAATCCAATGAAATGTTCGATCGCATCATAGGAACATCGAACGTAAGGTATCAGTTCTACTTTTTTTCGGAAAGGGCAGGCTCGCCGCGGCCTCGTCGCTCAAACCCGTTCCCACCGTTTCGTGCAACCTTTCAGGAAAGCCCCATTTCCGTGCGAAGCCATCCTTTTCCCAGATCTCTTTTCCGTCGCCAAACCCTGGAATAAATTGTGGGTTCATATGCAGGATGGCGGCTTTGAGATAATCTGACTCGCGCGCGCGATGCCAGAGATGGAAACCGATGGAGGTGCTGTATCCTTCGGGCTTCCAATTCAGTTGTTCATCGTTCAAACTTTCCGCCAGATCGAGAACGACTCTGTGAATATCCTTGAAGCTGTAAAGAACATCGTAAAATGCAGGAGTGGGCATACAAAATCCTCATTTGTAGTGGCGACTTCAGTCGCTCAGAACGACTAAAGTCGTTACTACTTTGTTTACGCATACAACCAGCATTTCACTTTGCGCCCATTCTTCCCAAGCATGGGCGGCTCTTCACTACACTTCTCGAACCGGAATGGACAACGCGCTGCGAAGCGACAGCCCTTCGGCAGGTCTATCAGACTCGGCGGCTGGCCTGTGATGAACATAGGGTCCGAGTCGCTTCGCAGGCGCGGGACACTCGCCATCAACATTTGTGCGTAGGGATGAAGCG
>Ga0210377_10002661_pt1 | contig 15524 bp, 9 predicted proteins | sample PLM4_65_b1redo_FD_155480 | JGI IMG/M metagenome (GOLD analysis project Ga0210377, IMG submission 155480) | Groundwater sediment microbial communities from an aquifer in East River, Colorado, USA - PLM4_65_b1 redo | ecosystem: Environmental > Terrestrial > Soil > Riparian zone | place: USA: East... | reverse complement strand
TCATCGATTCAAGGATCAAAATGACATGACCCTTTTTGACTTCCTGCCCCTCACTCACCGGGATGGCGACCACCAGACCGGGCATCGGCGCTTTCAGGATGTATTCTCCGCTCTCTGCCACGCCGCCGCCTGCTGCCGCGCGCAGACGCTTTTCGCGCTCATCCTCAACGGTGACCGGGTAAAGCCGGCCACGCAAAAGCACCTGCCAGTTATCATTATCATCGCCGCGTGCGATATACGACTCGTGCGATTTGCCATCCAGGATCAGGGAGTAAACGGGCTGCCCGCTGACGGATTCGAAATCCACTTCGTACAGCTTGCCATCCACTGACATGTTTTTCGTCGATGATCTCGACGGCATATTGTTTGCCTTCAACCGTGGTTATATATTTCATAAATATCTCTATAAAGCTTGAGTCGCCGTCGTTTGCGAAGCATCCCGTGGGACGTGCGCCGGGGACGGCACCTCAAGCAAAACAATTACCTGTGCATTCTTTCCCAGCGACCGACCCATTTCCAGTTGCTGGCATCGCGTTCATTGCGGTTGACGATCTGCGCGGAGCGTTCGGTTTCCTGATGCGCGACCAGCGTGGCAAGGATCGCCGCCACCTCATCCTGATTTTCGCGGTTCTCTTCGGCATCTTCCAGCGAGAAGCGTTCCTCTACAAATCGAGTGTCGTATTGACCACCCATGAAGCGATGTGAGTCCATCAACATCTGATGGAAGGGAATATTCGTGCGCACGCCGACAATGCGATATTCTTCCAGCGCCCGTCGCATACGCAGGATGGCTTGTGCGCGTGTTTCGCCCCACACGATCAACTTGGCGATCATCGGGTCATAGAACGGTGTGATCTCGAAGCCGGGATACACACCCGTATCGACGCGCACGCCCGGGCCGGTGGGGAGCAGACTGTGCGTGATGCGCCCGGTGGACGGCATGAAGTTGTTATACGGATCTTCAGCGTTGATGCGGCATTCGATGGAGTGACCGCTGAAGCGTATATCCTCCTGTTTGTAACTCAATACGCGTCCGCGCGCCACGCGGATCTGTTCCTTCACGATGTCGATACCGGTGACCATCTCGGTGATGGGATGCTCCACCTGCAAACGCGTGTTCATTTCAAGGAAATAAAAATTGTCGTCCTTATCAAGCAGGAATTCGATTGTGCCCGCATTGACATAATCCACGGCTTGCGCGGATTTGACCGCCACTTCCCCCATCTTTCGGCGCAGCTCTTCATCCAACGCGGGCGAGAGCGCCTCTTCCACCAGTTTTTGATGTCTCCGTTGCAGGGAGCATTCGCGTTCACCCAAGTGGATCACGTTGCCGTGCGTGTCTGCCATGATCTGGAATTCGATGTGCCGCGCTCCTTCGACCAGCTTCTCCAGATAGACGTTCCCATCCCCGAATGCGGATTCCGCTTCGCGCCGCGCAGACTGGAGCAGGGTCGGCATTTCCTCCAGGCTTTTTACCTCCCTCATGCCTTTTCCGCCGCCACCAGCCGTGGCTTTGATAAGTAGAGGAAAACCGATTTTGGGCGCAATACCGAGAAGATCATCATCGGTCATGTTGCCCACATCTTCCGTTCCTGGCACGATGGGCACGCCTGCTTTGATAACGGTGGCACGCGCTTCGGCCTTGTCACCCATCGCCGCAATGGAGGATGGCTTGGGTCCGATAAAGAAGATGCCTGCTTCTGCGCACGTAGCGGCAAAGTCTTCACGCTCGGCAAGAAAACCATAGCCCGGGTGGACCGCGTCCGCACCGGACTTGCGCGCGATGTCGATCAACTTGTCTGCACGCAGATAGGATTCGCGTGAAGGCGCGGGTCCCAGTAAATAGGCTTCATCCGCATAACGGACGTGCAGCGCGCGCCGGTCCGCTTCGGAATAGACAGCAACCGTCTCGATCCCTAATTCGCGGCAGGCACGGATGATACGCACCGCGATCTCTCCTCGATTGGCGACTAATACTTTTTTGAACATGACACCTCACAATGTCATTGCGAGCCCGGTAGGGCGAAGCAATCTCCTCATTAACAGGGGATTGCTTCGTCGCCCGAAGGGCTTCTTGCAATGACATAATTACAATGGAATATTCCCGTGCTTCTTGGCGGGATTGGTCTCGCGCTTATTACTCAGCATTTCCAGCGCATTGATCAAACGCGGACGTGTCTCCTTTGGCTCGATGACATCGTCAACGTAACCGCGTTCTGCCGCCACATAGGGACTGGCGAATTTCTCGCGGTAGTCTGCCACCAATTCCGCTTTTCGTTTGACCGGGTCGACGGCTTTTTCCAATTCCTTGCGGAAGATGATGTTGACTGCGCCATCGGGTCCCATCACGGCGATCTCGGCAGTGGGCCACGCCAGGTTCAAGTCGCTGCGGATGTGCTTGGATGACATCACACAGTATGCGCCGCCATAGGCTTTGCGCGTGATGACCGTCAGCTTCGGCACGGTCGCCTCGCAATAGGCAAACAGCAATTTCGCGCCTGAGCGAATGATGCCATGATGCTCCTGGAAGGTTCCCGGTAAAAAGCCCGGCACATCTTCGAAGGTGATGATCGGGATGTTGAACGAATCGCAGAAGCGGACGAAGCGTGCGCCCTTCTCACTGGCATCGATATCGAGCACACCCGCCAGCACCGCCGGTTGATTTGCCACGATGCCCACGGAATGCCCGCCCAGGCGTGCGAAGCCAACCACGATATTCTGGGCATAGTTCTCATGGATCTCGAAGAACTGACCGTTATCCACGATCAAGCGGATGGCTTCCTTGATGTCATAGGGTTTGTTCGCGTCGTCAGGCACGATGGAATTCAGCGCTTCATCCATGCGAAGCGGATCATCGCCCACAATAAACGGTGGGTCTTCCATGTTGTTCTGTGGCAGATATCCAAGTAATTTGCGGATCAGGAACAACGTATCTGCTTCGCTCTCCGCCGCAACATGGCACACGCCGGATTTTTCGGAGTGTACGCTAGCGCCGCCCAATTCTTCTTGTGTTACTTCTTCATGAGTCACAGCTTTCACTACATCTGGACCGGTGACGAACATATACGAGGTATTACGCGTCATGAAAATGAAATCAGTCAGGGCAGGGGAGTAGACCGCGCCGCCTGCGCACGGTCCCATAATGGCGGAGATCTGCGGCACAACGCCCGATGCCATGGTATTGCGCAGGAAAATATCCGCGTAGCCGCCGAGTGCCACCACGCCCTCTTGAATGCGAGCGCCGCCCGAGTCGTTCAGTCCGATCACGGGCGCGCCATTCTTCATTGCCATATCCATGATCTTGCAGATCTTCTCGGCATGCACTTCGCCCAGGCTTCCGCCAAACACCGTGAAATCCTGTGAAAAGACATAGGCGAGGCGTCCATCAATGGTTCCCCAACCGGTCACGACCGAATCGCTCATGAACTTTTGTTTGTCAAGGTTGAAATCATGCGTGCGGTGCTGGACGAACGCGTCCACTTCACGGAAGGAGCCTTTATCGAGTAAAAGGTCAATACGTTCACGCGCGGTCAGGCGTCCTTTTTTGTGCTGTGTTTCAATGCGTTCCGCTCCGCCGCCCAGGCGTGATTGTGCCTTCAAGTCATTGAGACGTTGTATCTTGGTTGTGTTGCCCATATTCCTCGCTTCTTGTAAGAAGATATTTCGTACTTCTGTGCAGTGCGCAGAATAACGTCACCGCTAAAAATAACAATGATAAGGTCACTGCAAACGGCAGGTTGGCTCTTTGGGATTGAAAAAAGATCCTCTCGATCCAATAGATGGACAGCCAGCCGATGAAGAAGATCGGGATGGTGGTATAGCTCCATTTTCGGCGGCTTAGGATGCCCCAGATCAGGGCACACCCTGCCACAGCCCAGCCTGCTCCCGTTATGGATAGATACAGCGGGCTGAGGCGGGATTCGAACTCGGACAGCACATCCCACCAGCGCAGAGACGCGGCAAATCGCACCGCTCCCCAGGCTGATAGGCTTAACACCATCCATGGCAACAGGGTTACACCGAAAGGACGTTTGAGGGGCATGAGTTGGTCTATTTAATGGTATCAGATTTCGGCTTGGAATGAGGCGGAGGTTTAAAAAGTGGAGTCCAACGACTTATTATCCCCATAAGGGACCAGTCATTGGATTTGATTATTCTCCCAAAATCAGGGGACTCTGGAAACCATATTTTATTTGCCATACTTCATCAGATCGCTTCCGTCGTATTTCACACCTGTATCGGTCAGATAGGCGTCGAACATCCCTTTATACGGCTGGCTCGATAGAATGTATCGATTGGCGAAAACATAATCGAGCCCCATGTTGTAGAGATATTCTCCTGCCGTGCGGTTCTGGAGCGATTCGAAGTAGGGCTTGCTATTGATGAGACCATCCATGTTGACAATGATACGGTCGTGGATGAAGTATGCCGTGGTGCCTCCGCCCGTGAGACCGATGATGCTGCCCGGCTCCGTGTTGGTTTCGATGAGCGGAATCCTGTCATCATACGGGGCATTGGGCTCCCATCGGTCATAGGGCATCGCGAGTCTGGTCTTGTCCCAGAAGTTTATGCTCAATGAAAACCCCACCACAGCGACAAGCCCCCAGCCGATCACGCTTTTGACAAGACTCGCCGGAATCATGTGGGAGAGTATGCCGACGAAAAGACTTAGCGCGATGACGATAGCGAGCAATTCGCCTACCCAGTACCATTCTTTTTCTGCGGAATAGCCTGTGTAGTTGTAATAGATGATCTGAAGAAGACAGGCGCCCAATAAAGGGATAGTCCCGGTCTGGACGATGGCAGTTAAAGCTTTTTGTTTGTTGGTCCGCAGCACAAGGTAGAAGACTAGCGCCGAAAGCAACATGATCAAGACATAGCGCAGAGTACCGCTGAGATTCAAAAAGGCGAGTTTTGCGGACCATTTCTCGAAGATCCCGGCAATAGGCATCCAGGCGGCGTTACCTTTGTCTGGAGTGATCCCGAAAAAGGTGAGCGTGTCCTGTGGGTATTTGCCGTAGAAATTGACCAGGAACGTTCCCCACCAGCGTTTGATCTGTCCGCTGACCGGAGAGAACGTGCCAATGGCTATCCTGTTCCACATCATGTAAACACCCAGCGACCCGGCGATGATGCCATAATAAATGGACCCTTCCGTCAGCCATTGTTTCCAGTGATTCTTTAGTGTGTTGAGCGGGCTTTCATCGGCAGGCTGGTCTGAAACAGTATGCAAGTCACGGTGGAGGAAGCGTGTTGCTCCGATCAGGAGCAAAGAAACCACTGCATCCACGGCAAGGATGGAGCGCGGCATGGCATTGAAATTCAGCACCCTGGCGAGCACCAGCATGAGCGCGCTGACAAGCACAGAACTGAGCAGCGCAAACACTGCAAGCTTTGTGAGTGTTGTCCGTGGCTTTTGTATGGTTTGATTTTGAAAGAGCCCAAGCAAATAGGCTGCCAGAAGGCGCACAATCAACGCTACAACAATCATCGCTGCCGCCGTGTTGGCATGTTCGAAGTAATCGGGGAAACCAAATTTTGTCGTGAATGCCAGCAGGACCGAAAAAATGATCGAAAGAATATCCAGCGGAAGATAATAGCGGAGCGCATGACCGCGGAATAAGATCCACAAGCCGGCAAGTACCGCCAGGAAAACGAGATCGAGTCTGCTGAACATCGTCAGCGCCGCGAGCAGCCCGAGCGTGATCAATTCTTTTCGAGGAACACCGTTCTTGCGCCATGTCTTTTCAAATTCATATAACTTGTACAGGAACAGGGCAATGAAGAACGCCGCGATGCCTGATTCCAGCCCCTGCCTGTAGATGGTGTTCTGCACGCGTATGTCGAACACCCAGTAGAGTGCCGCAAGTGCGCCAACGAACGGCGTAAATATTTTCCCGATCAGGCGATACAGCAAAATGCCGGTCGCCACTGAGAGTCCGCTCATAACGAGCAGGAGCACGCGCAGCGGCAGGATCAGGTCAATGCGCGCCAACGCAAAAATGGGAATGCAGATCAACATCCACAGGGGATGATAGCCATTGGTCGGGTTGATACCGTCGAAGGTACTGCCATGTCCCTCGCTGATGTTTTGAGCGACCTTGAAATAGTAATAGGCGTCATCGCGCGTGAACCAGCGTTGTGGAAAATTTTGCGCGTCTGAAAAAGCCGCATAGAGGCTGATGGACATGACGACGACAATGAGGATAGCTTCGAGCCAGGGAAGACGCTTCATTACCATCACCCTAACCCTCTCCCATAGAGCGAGAGGGGATATCCAACGTGATCTTTCCAAAATTTTCGTTCTTCCACAACCGCTCCTGGGCGGAGGCAGCCTCTTGCAAAGGAAATGTCTTATCCATGATCGGCTTCAGTTTTCCCGCTACGATCAAATCCATCACTTCGTTGAAGTCCGCGATGGTGCTCATGGTCGAACCAATGATGCTCAGGTGCTTGGCAAAGATGAAGCGATTGTCGATCTCGAATTTGGGTCCGCCGCTATTGCCTACCGTGAGCAGTCTTCCGCCTTTTCGCAATGTCCTAAGACTCATCATAAACGTCGTGCCGACATTATCCACAACGACATCCACACCGCGTTTGTTCGTCGCCAGAAAAACGGACTTTGACCAGTCCGCCTCTTTCGAGCGGTCGATCAGGATGTCGGCACCGATGGATTGTGCCAGCTCCAGCTTCCTCGCATCAGAGCCTACGATCACGACCTGGGCGCCGATAAATTTGGCGATCTGTACGCTGGCAGTATTGACTCCGCCTCCTGCACCGACGATCAGCACCGTTTCCCCTTTTTGAAGGTCCCCACGCTTGACCAATGAATGCCATGCCGTCTGGTAGACCAACGCGGCTGCCGCGGCTTGATGGTAATCATAGTCATAGGGTAACTTGTAAATTTGCCTGATGGGAACACAAACATATTCCGCATACGTCCCGCGGATCGTTTCACCGAGCAGATGCCAGTCGCGGCACAGGTTGTCCTTGCCTGACAGACAGAACTCGCACTTGCCACATCCGAGATTGGGATTGATGACAACATGATTGCCAATCTCTAATTCTCCACTCTCAGTTTTATTTGTTCTAGGACCGAACGAAACAATCTCTCCTGCACCATCGGCGCCATTGATATGAGGCAGCTCCAGTTTCAAGCCGGGCCAGCCATTGCGCACCATCACATCCATGCGGTTCAAAGAGGCGGCGTGGAGTCGTATCAACGCCTCGCCGGGCTTTAGCTCAGGCCTGGGGAAGTCCGTGTATTGCAAAACTTCTGGCCCGCCATGTTGGTGGAAGAGAACTGCTTTCATGAGGGTAATTTTATCCTATGCATCCATATCGCCATTTACGACGTGGCATTGGGCAATACTTCTGATGTACGTTGCCGAGATATTTTTTGTATGGCAAGCTGAATCGGTGAGAAGAACAACACTACGAGCATGAAGAGAAATGTCACGCTACTGATGATGGCTCCAATGATGAATTTTATTGGCAGGAAGTAAAACTTGTAGGTATGGTTTCCGGGTAACATTTTTACACCGAGATATCCGTTGATGGGTGTAAGTTCTGCAGGTTGACCATCGACCAACAGTTTCCAACCGGGAAAATAACTCATTAGTACGACCAGAACATCCTCCGCCTGTGATGGTCCGCCAGTGACGATCACCTGATTCGGTCCATTGAGATGTACTTTGATCGGGTTTATCTTATCGGTTGTCAGCTTTGTATACAGTTGAGCCAATTCTGGCTGTGTGCTAAAAGCATAGGGGAGCGCATCCGGTACTCTCCAGACGATTATCCCGTCAAATTCACGGAGCTTCATGGAATTGGGAGGTGCTGGTTCGTTGGCAAGAGAGATCTGATACTTCGCCTTCGCTATGAACGGAGAGTCCGCGCTCCGTTGCATATCCTGGGTACGAAGGTGGCGGCTATAGAGGAAATTGATCATTGGCATTTCAAGTTGGAAGGCTGCTGCCGTCCATTCCCAATACACAACCCCTCCGCCGATATTAACGTAATAGAGGGATTTATCGTAATCCTTTAGCCAGTTGAGCACGGCAAGAGGTTTGGGATTAATACTCTGCTCGATAAAGGCAAATGTTTGATTGACATCGAAGACTGGTTTTGTCTGCGAGATCAACACAAGGATCCACAGCAAGGTAACGAGCAGATGTGCAAACATCATTCTGCTTTTTTTGCCAGATGGAGAATAAACGAGCTTGATACCTTTTACCATCACCTTGCTCAGCCTAAAAGCATGCTCCAGTCCGAGTGCGGATAGGATCAGCAAGGGAGATGTGGCAATGATCAGCAGACGATTTGGAAATCGAAGATTGTATAAATAAGGGAACCAGTCAAAGACCTTTTCAAAAGGTGTAAAACGGTTGGCAAACCACATCATCAACATCACAAATAGGACGCCACTGATGAATATAGGTTTCCGCAGCCTTGATGCCTGGCCCCATGCCAATGGTATAAAGGCGAAAGCGGCAACGGGAAGCCAGCCTATGTAGAACCAATTCCATCCACCTGCAGCTCCCAGAATGCCTGAATGAAACCATTCTGGTGTGTAAATGACATAGTTCATTAATCCATATTCGATGGGTTGGGAGAATTTTTGCATGGAATCGATGGGCACGTCCCGTCCGTAATTTCGATACACATCAATATATGGAAGAATGATCACAGCACATAACGCGGCACTGAAAAAGAGCATTAATGCCGTTGTCCGTACCTGCTTGTAACGTTCCTCCGTGGTCGCCGGCAGGAACATGACGAGGAGCAGAGTCATGAGACATCCGAGCAGATAGAAAGGATAGTATCCACCACCCGTGCTGATCACCATGAATATGGCGATGCTCATGAAAAAGATGGATGGCAATGTATGCTTCCTGAGAGCGTGGATATATAAAGCAAAACACCAAGGGAACCATGCGGCTCCCAAAAGGAGTTCATACCAACCTACCCGCCAGAGCAGTGCCAGCCCGCCAGAGAGCATGAACAGAATGGCTGACCATAATCGAAATATACGCTGCAACCGCAGGATATAAGCGAACGTCCATTGTCCTAGTCCAGCAAGTACGAACGCAAGAAAGATCGAGACCTTCATCCCGATGATTGCGCCCCACAACATGATAGGGATGGTAGAGACAGGGTGCCAAAAATGCCCCAGGAAATCTCCCACGTGAGGAAAACCGGTCAACATGTAAGGATTCCACAGAGGAATCTCTCCATAGCAGGGCAATCCGATCTCCGCCAGAAATGGCAGCGTGGCGCTTGGGGAGTGTTCTCCTGTCTGTTGCAGTTTCGATGCATCAAAGTCTAGCAACACGTCTCCACAGTAGAAATAAGCGATCGCAATAATAAGCAACCACTCTAAAGCAAATGACATGAATTGACGGGAAGCAGGTCGTTTCTTAATAGCATCAACCTGATTGTGTTTCAATGTGTCCCCAAAAAATGCCTGCTTGAATAGTTCAAATTTGCTGACTTTCAGATTCCCATCCGTATTGGCTGTTTCCTTTTTTAGTTTGCGATACTTCTGCATTCCTCTTACGAGAAGGATATCCAGTATCACGGCAATAACAAAGATCACGAGCAAATAGGGGATTGCTGTTTTCATTGCACACCTTGCAGGTGAGTTTGATGTTTGAATATAGTTTGTTTTCTGGCAAGCGCACTCCAGCCTGATGCAACCATAACAACGACTAAGGGAATCAATATCCATACGACAGGTGTGGTGGTAAGCGATCGAATACCCTCATCCTGCTCGACTTTCGGGTCTATATCAATAATTGTGTTTGTGACAACATAGCCAAGGACAGTCCCATCTTTGTAGGTGTACGGAATTGGTACACTGAACTCCGGTATATTCCTGAATTTGGATTCGAGCATTTTATTGCTTCCTTCAATAAATACAACGGTAGGAAGATTTTTGGTCCGATCCAACTGAGAAATAAATTCGTGAAATGTTGAAGACTGGTACTGGTGACGCGCCAGTTTTGAATCGACAAGATATTTCACACTATGGGGTTTCTCTTTCTGGCTGAGATAAACAAGGTTCACAGGTGTGCGAGTCTTCCAGGCGATCCATGATGTGATACCTTCGAACGAAGGCGGGTACACGGTAGGCATGGTGACGAAGTAGGTTTGAACCCCGGAATATAAAATGCCAACGCTAGCCAGCGCCAAGAACAATCTGTGAATAATGATTTGCACCCGTTCCCAGCGGGAAGGCATCCATTCGGTTAGCGTTTCTATCGTTGCTGACAAGCCTATGCCTGAGAGCAAGGCGAGCACGGGGATCACCGAGACCATATGTGTATGCCGCGGTGGGAAGGCGGCGATGATGCTTAGGAAGATCAAGGCGGTGGTGAACCAGATCAACTGGATGCCGAAGCGCATTTGTTTCCAGGACCGAAATGCTAGAGCGAGCCCGATCAAAAAGAATATGGCAGAGAAACTCCCTGCGAGTCCAATAACCAGGAAATGTTCACGGACAATAAACGGATCGAACAATGCCAGTAGAGTGCGAACAGTCGCTCGGGTCAGTAATTCCTGGTAGATCACAGGCTCGTAAAATATCGTGTCGTATTTACTGAAGTGGATAAGAGGTGCTGTTTGCTGGAGGTCCGCTTCGCCGTATAAGGATTTGGCATAGAACGTGTTGACAAAGCTGGTTTCGAAGATCTTGTACGCCAGTCCCTGGCTGTCCTTACCACTGGCGGTGTATGCCACTCGCGGAACGAATAGAACTGCCCATGCCAGCAGGACGACGCCTAAGGCGACAAGCATCTGTTTTCGATTTATTTGTTTCAACACAAGCAGGTAAAGCATACCCAGACAAAGAGTCACCAGTCCCAGCCAGGCGGCGGAGTAGGTGTAGAAACCAATCCCCGCTGAAACACCCGCTAGCCACAGGTAAAAGATACTTCCTTTTCGTGCAGCAAGCGCGAAAAAATAGATGGATAGAGTGACCGGAAATAGCGATTGGCTGTTGTTATATCCCATCCGTGCGAACGAAATGAAATACGGATTGGCGATCATCATTACCGCCGCAGCGATAGCCACGTGACGATTGAACCATTCTTTGCCAAGCAAATAGAGTGGGATGACAGTAAAGACACCTGCCAGCACAGAGGAGAATCGCCACGCCCATAGATTTAAACCACACATCCGTACGATCCAACCTTGATAAATGGAACTGGCGACCGGAAACGTATAAACACCTGCATCAAACAAGGGCGGATGGAGATCTTTGACAGCGATGGAACGCGCTGTTTCCCAAAATGAGCCCTCATCAGGGATCAGCATGTTTGGAATATCTTCCAGGGCGTATGTGTTGATAATGAAGCCAAGGATCAGAAGTGCAGCGATCCAAAATATATCCAGAGAGTTGATACCAAGAGTTAGGTCTTTATTGGCACTCCTGTCCCATCTCCATGGCAGGTAGGTAAAGGCAAGGATGGAAATGATCCATAAGAGAGGGTATGTCCAATGGTAGGTGTGTCTTGCCAGCAGAACGATCAACAAGAGGAATAACAACCCGCCTGAAAGTACATACAGCAGTTGTTTCTTCCATTGGGGTTGCTCGCGCGATAGGAAATCGAAACGCCCAGCTGGGAAAGATGTTTTCCACGTGGATGGCAATGCAAGGAATGCACATAAAAATGCTCCGCCGATCAGGTACGGCAGAGCATGGAGCGCATTGTCAAAGTTGACGATGTGGAGCTTGTAAATATCATTCCAAAGCTGTGATTGCGGAAAGGGTTCGCCTTGTGCGTTGCGTTGCTCGATCAGGTGTTGTCCATAGGAAATGGATGCCACTCCAAGGATCAGGAATATCCAACGAAGCGGAGCCGGGAGCTTCAATCGTTCGCGGAAAGGTCTCCAGGCATTGATCCATTTCTTGAGCGGGTGTCCAGCTTCGGCTAAGTCAGAGTCGGGCATATCCGGTCTATTTGAGTCCCAACTCGCTGCGTGAGATCACCAACCGTTGGATCTCGCTTGTCCCTTCGTAGATTTCCGTGATCTTTGCATCTCGGAAATAGCGCTCGATGGGAAGTTCCTTGCTGTAGCCCATGCCGCCATGGATCTGCACTGCCTGGTGTGTGACCCACATGGCAGTCTCGGAGGAAAAGAGTTTTGCCATGGATGCTTCGAGTGAATAACGTCCGCCACCCTTTTTGGATTTTTCCTTGGCAAGCGCGGCGTTGTAAATGAGCAGACGGGAGGCTTCGATGCGCGTCTTCATATCAGCGATCTTGAAGCCCGTTCCCTGGAAGGCTCCGATCGGTTGACCGAACGCTTCTCTCTCGACCGCATACTGGCGCGCCGCTTCGTAGGCTGCTTCTGCGATCCCAAGCGCTTGCGTCGCGATCCCAATGCGACCGGCATCCAGCACGGTCATGGCGATCTTGAAACCATCGCCTTCCTTGCCTAACAGATTCTCGGCAGGGACGCGGCAGTTTTCGAAGATCAACTCGCTCGTAGCCGAAGCACGGATGCCAAGTTTCGGTTCCTTTTTCCCGCGTATGAGACCGGGTGTATTCCCTGCTACTAAAAACGCGCTGATCCCTTTTTGCTTTTGTTCGGGATTTGTCATCATGAAGACGACAAAATAATCTGCCACGGGTCCGCTGGTGACCCAGGACTTGCGGCCGTTCAACACGTACGTGTCGCCGTCGCGCGTGGCGCGGGATCGCATTGTTCCGGCGTCTGAACCGGATTGTGGCTCCGTCAACGAATACGCACCGATGGCTTTCCCCGAAGCGATGGGTACCACGTATTTTTGCTTCTGTTCTTCCGTCCCGAATTTCATGATGCCGTGGCAATACAACGAATTGTTCACAGACATGATGACGCCGTGCGAGGCATCTGCTTTGCAGATCTCTTCGAGGGCGAGCACATAGGCGAGCGTATCCATGCCTGCGCCGCCATATTCTTCAGGGACCTCGATGCCCATGAAGCCCATGCTGCCCATCTTCTTAATGGTCGCGTGGGGGAATTCTCCACTTTCATCGAATTGCGCTGCGATGGGGACGATCTCGTTTTGGGCAAAATCGCGCGCCGCATCGCGCAGCATTTTGTGTTCTTCACTCAATGGGAAAATGGGAAGTTCAGGCATGGCTCCTCCAGGGATTAGGCTGTTGAAATTATACCCTGATGCCTTCTGATAAAATTAGTTTATACACCGTGGGGCGGATTGATAATCCGCCTTACAAAAGCGGGATGCCATCCCGCTCCACGAGAAAATATATGAAATTAAGTTGGGCATTATGAACAATACACCATCCACCGAAGAACGCGTTTGGGCTGTGCTTTCTCATCTTTCTGCTGTTGCCTTTGGCATGGGGCTTTTAATTCCGGTCATTGGCTGGTCGGAGCAGAGACGGAAATCAAAGTACGCCTCTTTCCAGTGTTTGCAGGCGCTGGGATATCAATCACTGGGATACACGGTTTGGTTTCTAAGTTATCTTGTATTGATGATCCTTGTGATCGTTGTTTTTACTATGGTAGTCAGCCTTATGGAGACTGGGACCGGGAGAAATAGTGCAGCTATGGGAATGGGAACGGGCATCGTTCTTACCTTACTCTTCCTGGGTGGGTTTGCCCTTTACTTTATTCTTCCGGTCCTTGCCGCAATTTCCTGCGCCATGGGCAGGGATTTCCGCTACCCGATCATGGGTGACAGGCTGGCGCGTTATCTGGGATATGACCCAACAGCGGACGCCGATGAACCAGCCTGGCTGATCGAGGATCACGAGGACCGCTGGGTGTCTGCGATGGGGCATATCAGTGTCATCATTCCGTTGTGGGGACTCCTGTCTCCCGCCACAGCATGGGTTTTGCAGGGCAAGCGCAGTCTGTTTTTGAAATTTCAATCGATGCAGACAGTGGCATATCAGATATTGGTCAATGTGCTGAACATGGGGGCTGGGGTGATCTATATGTTTGGCTTCATTATTTTCATTGTGTTGACAGGCTTTGAGGTTGGGGGACCATCCTCGTCTGGGATGATCGGTTTGGTGGCTTTGGGGTTATCCATGCTGGTTGCCATGCTGATCGTTTTGATCGTGCCCTTGTTGCACATTCTCGGTCAATGGGCGGGATATCGTGTGCTTAAGGGGGATGATTACCATTATCCGCTGCTGGGGAAGTTGGTGGAACGATGGACTCAAAAGAGCATGGTTCAGCCCTTGGTCAATGTATCCGCGCAGGCGACCGAGTAAATTGCTATGAAGAATGCCTTAAGTGAAGAGAATATCCAGTTTGTCGATGCTACGCCGGAATCGATTGACCGTATCAGGAGTGAGTGGGGAGAAAAAGTTGCACAGCATATGCATGTGGAAGATGGACTTTCCATATTAGCCATACAGGAAGATGTCATTGTTGGTTTGATTTCCGTGTATTGGAAACAGTTACCGCCACCTTTGCTCGAAACATATGAAGGATATATCGATATTATTGAAGTGCATAAGGATTTCCGACGAAGGGGAATTGGTACACAGTTGATCAACTTATGCCTTGAACGAGCGAAAGAAAAAGATACCTATCAACTTCGTGCCTGGAGTTCGCTGGATAAAGTGGAAGTCATCCCCATGTGGAAAGCCCTTGGCTTTGGTCTTTGCCCGGCGAAAACATATCCGAACGGGCGGGAAGTAATGGGCTATTTTGTAACGAAGTTATTAAAAGAGGAGAAGCTCACATGAAGATTTTGGTCGCTGTTGATATGGAAGGGATCACTGGAGTGACTACGTGGGACCAGGTCACGCCGGGGCACGCGGAGTATGCGCGCTTCCGCAAGTTGATGACGCAGGATGTGAATGCTGCCGTTCGCGGTGCAATTGATGCGGGCGCGGATGAAGTCATCGTGGCGGATGGACATTGGAACGGTTCGAATATCCTGATCGAGGAGATCGATCCACGGGCACGGCTGAATACGGGCTCACCCAGTCCGTTCTCGATGATGCAGGGAATCGATGAGAGCGTGGACGGCGTTTTCTTCGTCGGCTATCACGCGCGCAACGGCACACCGAACGCCATCCTTGACCATACCTGGTCATCGAAGACGGTTTCCAATGTCTGGTTGAATGATATTCTGACGGGAGAATTCGGTTTGAACGGCGCGGTGGCGGGTCACTTTGGAGTACCGATCATCATGGCAACGGGAGACCAGACGGCGTGCGCGCAGATCGTCGAGCAGTTGGGTGACATGGAAACGGCCGTCGTCAAACAGGCAACCGGACGCTTTGCGGCGGAATGCCTGGCTCCGCAGGTGACGCAGGAAATGATCTATATGGCGGCGACGCGTGCTGTGCAAAGGCTGCTGGATAACGATGTCCCTGACCCGTTCGTAGTGGATACACCCGTGCGCGTGGCAGTGGAGTTTTCCACCTCTGATATGGCGGACCGCGCTTCGAAGATTCCCTTCACACAGCGGGATGGCAGATGTGTGTCCCTGTCCGTGCAGGATATGGCTTTGGCTTATAGCGGCTTCCGCTCGATGGTGATGCTGGCAG
>Ga0210377_10002660_pt1 | contig 15529 bp, 15 predicted proteins | sample PLM4_65_b1redo_FD_155480 | JGI IMG/M metagenome (GOLD analysis project Ga0210377, IMG submission 155480) | Groundwater sediment microbial communities from an aquifer in East River, Colorado, USA - PLM4_65_b1 redo | ecosystem: Environmental > Terrestrial > Soil > Riparian zone | place: USA: East... | reverse complement strand
CGATGGTGCGTGGGAGCGTGGCTGTCATGTTCCTAGCTTAGTTCGGCGTCATCGAGACCTCAAGCACGCGCTTGCTCGGGGTACAGTGGAGGAGTAGCTTGGAGCCATCCCATGAGCCAAGACAGCCTCATCGGCAGAACCGTGGCCGGGTACCGGCTCCTGCAGCATGTTGGCGAAGGTGGAACCGCCACGGTTTACAAGGCCGAGCACCCAGAGCGCGGCTCCGTCGCACTCAAAGTCTTGCGTACCCGCCTGGCCCAGGACCCGGTGGCCGTCAAGCGCTTTCTGCGCGAAGCGGAGTTCGGCACCCGGGTGAGTCACCCGAACATCGTGAAGACCTACGACTACGGCCAGACCGAGGACCTGTACTATCTGGCCATGGAATGGGTAGACGGCGAGGCGCTGGAGAAGTTCGCTGCCCGCTCCGGCCGGCTGGCTCCCACGCTGGTGGCCACGATCATCGAGCAGATCGGCGCGGCCCTGACGGCGGCCCACGCCCTGGGCATCATCCACCGCGATCTCAAGCCGGCCAACATCATGTACACTCCCGAAAGCCAGCGGGCCGTTCTGCTGGATTTCGGGATCGCGCGCGATTCCGACCTCAAGCCTGAAGAGCGGCTCACCCGCACGGGGTTCTTCGTCGGCACACTCCAGTATGTGGCCCCCGAAGCGCTGTCCGGCGAGCTGGTGACCGCCCAGGCCGATGTCTACAGCCTCGCCACGATCGCCTATTACCTGCTCACCAGCACCCTCCCCTACACCGGCCGCTCCCCTCGAGAACTCTTTCAGCAACTCCTCACCCAACCACCGATCCCGCTCAATCAGGCGGTGAAGGGACTGCGGTTCTCGGATGAGGTGGAAGAGGCCCTCATGGCCGGGCTGGAACGCGACCTGGGGAAGCGCAGCCGTACTGTGGACGAGTTCACCTCCCGCCTTTGCACCGCACTCCGCCAGACCGTCGAGCGGAAGAGCTTCCTCAAGAGCCTGTTCGGCAAATGAACGCGCCGGACCGCGCGCAACTCGACCGCCTCCTGCTGGAGCGGTCGGTCCGGCGTGGCAAGTTCGTGCTCGCCTCCGGCCGCGCCTCCAGCTTCTACATCGACTGCCGGCTGACCACCATGTCGGCCGAAGGCCTGGTGTTGATCGGCCGGCTCGGCCTAGCGGCCCTGCGGGAGGCGGGGTGGAGCCCGCGCGCGGTGGGGGGACTGACCATGGGTGCGGACCCGGTGGCCTGTGCCATCGCGGCCGCCAGTGCCTCCGCCCCGCCCATCGTTAACGCCTTCAGTGTGCGGAAGGAAGCGAAGGCCCACGGCACCGGCCGGCGGGTGGAAGGGAACTTCGCCCCCGGCGACCCGGTGGTGGTGGTGGAAGACGTGATCACCACCGGCGGCTCCGCCCTCAAGGCGATCGAGGCGCTCCGGGAGGAAGGCGCGTCGGTACTCGGCATCCTGGCGGTGGTCGATCGGGAAGAGGGTGGTCGGGCGACCCTGGAGGCCGCTGGTCACAGCGTCGTTGCACTGACTACTTCCAGCCGCCTCGGCCTGAGCTGAAGTTCCGAGTTCCGAGTTCCGAGTTCCGAGTTGGTTTTCCGTGATCCTCGCACTCGGAACTCGGAACTAGTCTTTTCGCACCAGCGGTCTGAACCCCCGCCAGGTCTCCAGGTACGGCTCCACCATCAGCGCCACAAACCGCTCCACCGCACGCTCGAAGGGAAACCGCCGGCGCAGCTCCGAGCTGGTGATCCCGAGCAGCGCGCGCACATGGCGGCCGAAGCTCTGGGGCGAGGAGTAGTCCAGCCGGTACGCCACGTCCGCCACCGTGTATCCCGGGCGTTCGAAGAAGAGCGCCGCGTGCACCAGCCGCATCGCCGCCAGGTAGCTCTTGGGCGAGGGCAGACCTGCCCGCACAAACCGCGACATCATCGTCGTGCTCCGCACCCCGAGCCGCTCCGCCAGCTGACGGGCCGTGGGAATATCCGGCGCCAGCCGGATCAGCGCCTCGAAGAACAGCCGGGTATCCGGCGGAACCTCCCCGAGGGCGATGAGTACCGGCTGCTGAATCCGGGCGACGTCCCGCGTCACCGGCTGTCCGAGAATCTGGCGGAGGCGGTGCCATCCCTCGGGACCGGTGACATCCACCACCTGCCGGACCCCGCTCGCGCCAAGGTGCAGCAGCGCCTCCGAGCCCTCGGCGTCATGCCGGCTCACCAGTGCCACGGTCGGAATCCCGGGAAAGCCGCGGACGAGCCGGCCTAACGCGTCCAGCTGACCCTCCCGGCAGCGGTGCACCGAGAGCAGCACCGCATCGACCGGCCGTTCGCGCACCGACCGGATGGCGTCCGGGATGGTCTCGCCGTGCACCAGGGAAAACCAGCCGCTGCCCGCGGCCTCGACCCGGGTGCGTTCCTCGGGACGGAGCACCGCCGCAACGAGCGGTGGGCGGGCGACGGCTGTGGGTGGTGCGGCCACGACGACCTTCCTGCTGATGTCGTCCCGAAGCTAGGCTGGGAGGCTCAACCTCCGGTCAAGCCTGGGGTGGCGCACCCTGCAACCATCGTGGTACCGAAAGCGTCTTAGCTAAGGTCGAGTTTTCGCCTGTACAGCCGGTAATGGCCAGGTTCCGCCGGGAAACCTGCCTGCCGGATTCCGTCCATGGGGAGCGGTGACAGTCGTCCCCTAGGCCGGAGGCCCTATCTTCACAGGTGGCCTTTTCCCCGGCCGATGCATACCGGAACCCCTGGATCCCGGACAACGCGTGACGGCGCCCTCGGAGCTCTTCGCTCGGCTGCAGGCGGCGCTCGGGTCGCAGTACCGACTCGAGCGGGAGCTGGGTCACGGGGGGATGGGTGTAGTCTTCCTCGCTCGTGACACCACGCTCGACCGTCCGGTGGCGGTCAAGGTGGTCCACCCCGATCTCGCGGTCCACGCTTCCATCACCCAGCGCTTCCTCGCGGAGGCGCGGATGATCGCCCGGCTCAGGCACCCGAGCATCGTGGCGATTCACACCGCCGGTGAGACTACCGGGGTGTTCTACTACGTGATGGACTACGTGCCGGGAGAGAGTCTCCGGCAGCGGCTGACCCGGGAGGGCCGTCTTCCGGTCGACGAAGTGATTCGGATCGTGGCCGACCTCGCCGACGGTTTGAACGCGGCGGGGCAGGCCGGCCTGGTGCACCGCGATGTGAAGCCGGAGAACATCCTGCTGGATCAGGCCACCGGCCGGGCCATGCTGGCGGACTTCGGGATCGCCCGGGCGATGGCCACCGACGCGGACGGAGTCCGCACCGGGCAGGGCGTGGCCGTGGGGACGCCCACCTACATGAGTCCGGAGCAGGCTGCCGGCGACAGCGTGGACTCGCGGAGCGACCTCTACGCCCTCGCGGTCGTCGCCTTCGAAATGGTGGCGGGCCGGCCCCCCTTCCGGGCCCAGACCGCGGCGGCCGTGGCCACCATGCACCTGGCCGAGCGGCCGGTGGCGGTCGAATCCCTGCGCAGCGGAGTGCCGGCCGCGCTCAGCGCAGCGATCATGCGGGCGCTGGCGAAAGATCCGTCCGATCGCTGGCAGACCGGCGCCGAATTCCGTGCGGCGATCCTGAGCGACGGGGTGCCGCGGGCGAGCCGGGAATCCCCGATCCGGCGCCGGTGGGTCGCGGCGATGGCCGGGGGGCTGGCGGTGGTGGCGCTGGTGGTCGCGCTGGCCTTCCGCCCGGCGGGGCCGCCCAGCGGGGTGAACCCGCGCCATTCGATCCTGGTCCTTCCCTTCGACAATCTGCGACAGGATCCCTCGGTCGACTGGCTGCGGGACGGGAGCGTCAACATGCTGGCGCTCAATCTGTCGCAGTGGAACGATCTCGTCGTGGTGGATCACGAGCGGCTCCACGACCTCTTCGAGCGCCGCAAGCTCGACACCCGGCGGCCGGTCGGACTCGAGATGGCGCGGCGCCTGGCCCGGGACGCGGGAGTCTGGACCGTGGCCCTGGGCGATTTCACCAAGGTGGGCGACTCGCTGCAGCTGGTGGCACGCCTGTACGACGTCAAGACCGGTGGCCGGATCGATGTTGCCCGGATCGAGGGCCGCACCGGCGACGACGTGCGGCCGCTGTTCGATCAACTGGCGGCGCAGCTGCTGCACCTCTCTGGGGCGCCGGACGGCGTGCGGGCCGACCTGGCCCGAACCACCACCCAGTCGCTCGAGGCCTTCCGCGCATACCTCCAGGGCCTCGAGGAGCTGAACGGCTGGAATCTCGGGTCGGCCGAGCAGCGATTCCGGCGGGCAGTGGAGCTGGACGCCTCCTTCGGCCTGGCCTACTACAAGCTCTCGCTGACCCGCGGCTGGCTGGCGGGGCCGGGTGATTCCGTGGGCATGGATGCGATCCGCCGCGCCACCCTCCTGACGGACCGCCTGCCGGAGCACGACCGGCAGATGATCACCGCGTACCGCCACTTCCTCGAGGGGAACTACGACCGGGGTGAAGCCGCGTACCGGGCGCTGTTGAGCCACGATTCGACCGACGCGGACGCATGGTATGGACTGGGAGACGTGACCTTCCATGCCACCGACCAGGCCCGCATCGCCGAACGCTTCACCCAGTCGATCCGGGCGTTCCGCAAGGCGATCGCGCTGGACCCGGACTACTATCTGGCTTACGAGCACCTTACCGCGATCTACCGGATGACCGCGGGGGACAAGCCCTACCTGGCGCTCCTCCCCGGCGACTCGATCGTGGTCGCCGACGCGCAATCAAAAACCCCGCGCCTGGACTCGGTCCGACTCCGGCAGGCGGTACAGCGGGCCCGGACCGATGGCATCGCCGCCGCGCGCGAGTGGCAGGCCCACCAGCCGGGCAATGCCCATGCGCAGAATGCGCTGATCTTCGGATTCGCGGCGGCCAGGCAGCTGGACTTGGCTCTGGCCGAGGTGGACCGGCTGTCACGGGCGCCCGAAGGGGCGGGGCGGGCGGACCTGAACTTCATCCGCACCCAGCTGGTGGCCCAGCAGGGGGACCTCAAGGAGGCCACCCGGCTGGCGGCAAAGGCGCTCGACAGCGCCACGGCGGATTCGTTCGATGCCGGGCGGCTTCCCGCCTTCGAAACGCTGGGAGAGGTGAGCAACGGGGCGAACGTGCTCGCCTACTCGGGCAAGGTCTCGCTCGCGAGCCGGACGCTCGATCTGGCCGCGCAGATCCACGATCGGTGGTATCCCAGCGTGGCCGGGTCGGAGCAGCTGGGCGACCGGTCGCTCTACGGCCACATGCTGCAGAGCCATCTGTACACCGCGCTGGGTGCGCCGGCGGCGAAGCTGCGTCCGATCTGGGAGCGGATCGCGGACAGCGCCCGCCGCGCCCCGAAGGCAAGGCGGGGGACCATCGCGGAGTTCGGCTGGGCCGCGGCGGTGGGCCTGTACCTGCAGGACACCACCGACCCCGCGCCGCTGAACGAACTCACCGTATTGGGCGGCGGACCGCCTCCGCCGGAGCTCAAGGCGCTGGCAGCCATCGAGAAGGGGGATTCGGCGGAAGCCCGACGCCTGCTGCAGGAGCCCGACAGCGCGGCCGGCAAGCAGTTCATGTCCCGGCCGCAGTGGTGGGGCTATCGCCAGATGATCGCGGCGCACGCCTGGGCGGAGCTGGGGGACGACCAGCGGGCGCTCAAGGCACTCGACGTCTTCGAGCCATCCAAGCTGAGCACCAGCGGGCTGGATATCCGCTGGCTCCTGCTGGGACAGGCACGTGTCCTTCGAGGAGAGATTTTCGAGCGGCAGGGGAAGAACGCGGAGGCCAAGGATCAGTACAAGCTGGCCCTGGCCCAGTGGGCCGATGCGGACCCGGTGCTGGAAGAGCTGGTGAACCGGGTGCGGGCAAGGCTGGACCGGCTGGCGGGGCAGGGGTAGGCGGACAGGGCGGGCAAGGCGGGCAAGGCGGGCGGGACGGATCACTCATCGATAGGCAGGTGCCGGTGCCTAGCGTTGAGTTGCCCGCCCTGCCCGCCTTTTCCGCCTTGCCCGCCTAAGTTCCCACCCCGCAGGCCAATAGAGTATCTTGGTGGGGCAGGCTGGACGCGATGGTCGCGGGCCGGGCAACCGGTTCGAGGAAAGTCCGAGCTCCAACGGGTAGACTGCCAGGTAACGCCTGGGCGCCGAAAGGCGACGGATCGGGCCACAGAGAACAGACCGCCTCGGACGGGGCAACTCGCTCGGGGTAAGGGTGAAACGGTGGGGTAAGAGCCCACCGCGCCACTGGCAACAGCGGCGGCACGGTAACCCCCAGTCGGAGCAAGGCCAAATAAGCGGTGAGGCGTGACCCACGCCGAGGTAACGCCAAGGCATGCCTTGGCGTCACCACAGCCGCGGGTAGGCTGCTCGAGACGGCCGGCGACGGCCGTCCCAGACAGATGACCATCTTCCTTGCCGGTCGGCTTGCCGGCCAGCAGGGGAAACAGAACTCGGCTTACGGTCCGGCCTGAGGTTGAGGGTGGAAGGGCGGGAAGGCGGAAAGGCGGGAAGCATCCGCCTCCCCGCCTTTCCGCCTTCCCGCCTTGTGATCCCCGCCCTCCCGCCGACCGGGATTGGACGGTAACTTTTCCACCCCAGCACCCGTGCCGCAGGACGTCCATGGCGCGCCAATCCGCCCCGCAGGACCGCAACAAGCCGTACCCGGAATCCTGGGAACAGGTGGCGGACCTGCGTGTATTCCGGACGACCGCATCCGACTGGGACCGGCTCATCAGCTGGCGGTCGGACATGCGCAAACGCGGCTGGAAGCTTCTCCGGGTCACGAGCGACGAGGTCGAGCTGGTGGCAGTCTTCGGCAAGACCAAGTCGGGCCTGCATCAGACCGGCTCGTAGCAATCCCACGCTGGCAGGTCCCTCCCTTTTCTCCTTGAGGAAGTCATGACGTTCCGTCCCTGGATGGTCGCGGCGCTGAGCCTCGGCACGCTGGCCGCCTGGACCCCGGCACCACCCGCGGCGCATCGATACAAGCTGGACGTGAAGACCGTCCAGGTGGTGAACCTGGCCGCGCTGGGTCAGGGGGAACAGCGGGTGGAGATCACCGGCTCCGGCTTTGTGACGGTCTCCACCGCCGACAGTGCCGGCGGGCAGACGGTGAAGGTCGTGCTCGACTCGCTCCAGCTGAGCGAGGGTTCACCGATTCCTGCCGACCAGGTCAAGACCGCCGCAGGCGCCACCTGGACCGGCTACCGGGCCGTAAACGGGCGGGTCAACGACCTGAAGCTGACCGAGGAGAACCCGGTCGCCTCCACGATCGAAGGGGTGCTGCAGCAGCTGTTCCCGCCCATCAAGACTGGCACTGGCCCAGGAAAGAGCTGGACCGACACCACTGAGACCCAGCGAAACGGCAGCATCGCGATCAGGACGGTCACCAACTTCCTGACCTCGGCCGACACCTACAATGGGGCGAAGGTGACCAAGCTGGCCGGCGCCTCGAGCAGCTCCATCTCGGGGAGCCAGGAGAGCCCGCAGGGCACCGTGCAGATCGAAGGCACTGGCAGCGCCACCAGCTCCTGGCTGGTCGGAGCCGACGGCACCTGCCTCACCAGTACCTACAACGGCACGCAGTCGCTGCAGGTGACCGTGGCCGTGGCGCCGGAGCCGCTGCCGCTCACCGTGACGACCGAGGGTAGCGCCTCGTTGCTCAAGTAGCTCGTGACTTCCGCGTGGCGGGTCTCGCTGGTGGTGCTGGTCGCCGGTTGCGCCTCGGGCGCGCCGGCGGGGGGCCCCGCCAATCCTCAGCCCGCCAACCCCCTGCCGGGCGCCGAGCCCACCCGGCCGGAGCCGAGCCGTGAGGTGGTGCTGGGCTATCCGCGGAGCGGAGCCGGCATTGTCCACTACGCCTTTGTACGGCGGGACTCGGTCGTGGCGACGATGCCGAGCGGAGAACAGCAGGTGCAGGTGCTGGCGCGCACCGCCTATCTGACGCTGACGTGGGTCGCGGCCGACAGTGGCGCGAAGATCACCACCACCATCGATTCCGTGGTGGCCGACAGCGGCCTGGTCCTGCCGCTGATGGTGCTGGACAGTGCCCGGGGTACCCGGTGGACGGCGCTTCGGCCCCCTGCGGGAGGGCTCACCGGCCTTACCGGCAACCGCAGCTCGCTCATCGGCGATCAGGTGCGCGATCAGCTGGCGCTCCTCTTTCCCCGCCTTCCCGCGGATGGGCTTCGGCCCGGCGCGCACTGGACCGATTCCACCCAGGCGTCCGCGCGGGTCAGCGCCTTCGAGGCGATCGAGACCTCCCTTGTAAGCAGTGACGCGGGGGAGCTGCTTTCCACCGGCGGCCTACCGATTCAGGTGACCATCGCCCGTTCGGCGACGGGGGAGGCCTCCCAGTTCGGCCAGCCGATCACGCTCAAGGCCGCCGGCAGCGACACCCTGAGCTACCAGTTCGGGGCCGATGGCCGGATTCTCGAGGCGAGCGGACGGCGCTGGACCTCGCTGGTGGTGGAGCTGGCGGCCATCGGTCAGTCGGTGCCGGCCAACGAGATTTCCAGCATCAGCATGACGCTGCTCAGGTAATTCGCTCCGCCATCACCCCCGCGGCCGGCCCTCTCTGATCAAGCGACTGTTGCTCTCGGTCCTGGCCATCGCCGGAGCCTTTGTCTTCTGGCTCCTGGCCGTTTGGCCCCCGCCCATGTGGTACCGGACGCATTGGCCGCGAGAGACCGCCTTCATGGCGCGCACGATTCCGCGGCCGCCCGGCGGCAAGGCGGCTCCTCAGCGCCGCGCGGAGCGGCTCTACCGGCCGGTTCCGCTCGACTCGATCACACCTCATCTGCAGGACGCAGTAATCATCGGCGAGGACAACAACTTCCTCACCCATCACGGGATCGACTACCTCGCCCTGGCCCACGCGATCGGCTACCGCCGGCCCACCTTTGCCTGGGACAACCCGCGCGACCGGAAAGAACTCCGCGCGGTCCTGCCGCAGGCCTGGTCGAAACGCGACCGGCTCCGCGGCGCCAGCACCATCTCACAACAGCTGGCCAAGAACCTCTATCTCTCTCCATCGCGCAATCCGCTGCGCAAGCTCAAGGAAGCGGTGATCACCTGGCGGCTGGAGGCGGCGCTCGGGAAGCGCCGGATCATGGAGCTGTATCTCAACGTGGTCGAGCTGGGCGACGGGGTCTTCGGCGCGGAGGCGGCGAGCGAGCTCTACTTCGATCACCGGGCAAGCCAGCTTACCCGCGATCAGGCAGCGGCCCTCGCGGGTTCACTGCCTTTCCCGCTCCGGTCGAATCCCGGGTACCGTCCCGGCAGGATGAAGTGGCGCCAGAACCTGATCCTCCGCCGGATGCTGGGCGAACAGGTGGAGGTGCCACAGGTGGAGGAAGAGGACCCCCCGCCGGTGGTTCCCGATTCGGCCGGGGTGATCGACTCGATCCCCGAGTTCGTTCCCGAGACCGACACCACCGTGAGCGAACCCCCCGCCGAAGAAGACACCCTTCCGCCGCCGGCTCCGGTCGACTCGGCCCCTCCCCAATAGCCCTCGGCCGTCCGCCGCCGGTGAAGGGCTAGATTGCGCCGATGCCGACCGGATTCAAGCTGATGGCCGTCCGCGCGACCCTGCGCACCGTGGGACACCTCTCCCCCGGCATGGCGGCGCATTGGGCGGAGGAGCTCTTCTTTCGCCCCCGCAAGGCGCCCCCCCGCCCCCACGAGGAGGAGTTTCTCGCCAGCGGCCGCCGGTTCACCTTCCGCTCTTCGAGGGGGACGCTGGCCGCCTGGAGCTGGGGGAAAGGGCCGACGGTGCTGCTGGTGCACGGCTGGAGCAGCCGCGCGGCCCGCTTCCGGGTGGTGGCGCCGGCGCTGGTATCGGCCGGCTTCCGGGTCATCGCGTACGACCACCCCGCCCACGGCGCCTCGCCGGGGAAGCGGACCAGTCTGGTGGAGGTATCGGCGACGCTGCTGGAGGTTGCGGCGCAGACCGGGCCGCTGCATGCAGCGGTCGGCCATTCGCTGGGCGGCGCGGCCATCGCCGTGGGGCTCTCCCGCGGACTGGGGCTCGAGCGCGCCGCGCTCATCGCGCCCTTCGCCGCGCCACCCGACTTCGTGGACCGCTTCGCCGAGCTGGTGGAGCTCCCGGTCCTCGTGCGCGACCGGATGCGGGAGAATATCGAACGTCGATTCGGGATGCGGTTCGACGACCTCTACATCCCCACCCTGGTTTCGAGGCTCACGACACCGGTGCTGATCATCCATGACCGGGGCGATGTGGACATCCCGGTGGCCGAAGGGCGGGCGATTGCCGCGGCGTGGCCGGGTGCCGTGCTGGTGGAGACCACCGGGCTGGGACACCACGCCATCATGCGCGATGTGGCGGTGGCGGAGCGGGTAGCGGCGTTTGTTGCGGGGGAAAGCGGGGTCGAGGGAGCCGGCGGAACGCGCTGAGGTGGTGCTACAGCCAGCCTGAAAGCCAGCTGTATCCGACAAACCCGGCCAGCAGCGCCACCGCGAGTACCGCGCGCCATCGAGGAGTGATCAGCCCCAGCGGCGTCAGCTGCGAGATGTCCTCTCCCCGGTCCAGCCGCTCCTGCCGGTACCCCTTGAACAGGAACACGCCCAGCCCCAGGACCGTGAGGGCGGGGCCGCCAAATCCCCCGAGCAGAGAGTGCTCGCCGGTCCTGGTCACCTCCCGCTGAGCCATCAGGAACGCGAACGCGCCCCCGGCGGCGATGACGGCGCCGACGGTCATCCGGAGCAACGCGGGGGGATTCCTGGGGTCCATCGCTAGAGAATCTTCTTTCCGAACGCGGATTGCACCAGCTCCAGGGCGAACTCTGCCGATCGGTTGCGATCGTCCAGAATCGGGTTGACCTCCACCATTTCCAGCGACGTCATGACCCCGGCATCGGCCAGAGACTCCATGACCAGATGGGCCTCGCGATAATCGAGCCCGCCCTTCACCGGCGTGCCCACCCCCGGCGCCAAGCTCGGATCCACCGAGTCGAGATCGAAGCTCACGTGCACCAGATCGGTCCCACTGGTGACGTTCTGGATCGCCTTCTCCATCACGACGTGAATCCCGTGCCGGTCGATGTCGGCCATGGTGTAGACATGGACGCCGAGACGCCGCAGGTGGGTGCGCTCGCCTTCGTCCACACTCCGGATGCCGACCAGGGCCACATTCTCCGGGGCCACCTTCCGGAAGCGGCCGCCGATCGAGGTCAGCGCACTCGGGCCCAGCCCGAGGAGCGCGGCCAGCGGCATGCCGTGCACGTTCCCTGACGGCGACGTCCCGGGGGTGTTGATGTCGCTGTGGGCGTCCACCCAGAGCACGCCGACCTTCTTCCCCTTGCTCCGCCCCCAGGCCGCGAGGCCGGAGACCGTCCCGACCGCGATGGAGTGATCGCCGCCGAGCACCAGCGGGAAGTGCCCTCGTCTCATTGCCTGCTGCACCGCCAGCGCCAGGGCCTTGCTGGCCCGGGAAATCTCGGCAAGGTAGCGGGCATGGACATTCCCGACCTTCAGCTCCTCCATGTTGTGAATCGCGATGTTGCCATTGTCGATGACGCGGTGCCCGAGGTCGGTGAGGCGCTGATGGAGTCCGGCAATGCGGATGGCGGAGGGACCCATGTCCACTCCCCGGCGGCCGGAGCCGAGGTCCATGGGCACGCCGATGACCTGGATTGTCCTGCTGCGACTGGGGGCTTTAGGTGAGGACATGCGTTCCACGTTCCCCGTTCCGCGTTCCTCGTTGTGGGATTCCACGACAACGCGGAACGCGGAACCTGGAACGGCTAGTCGACCAGCCGCAACGGCATGACTAAGGTCATGTACGCCGCCGGGTCGTTCCACCCGACCGGTTCGCAGGTGGCCGCGCGCTCCGGACCCTTGAAGGTCATCCGCACCTCGTCGGTCGGCATGTACTTCATGATCTCGAGCAGGTAGGCCGCGTTGAACCCGATCTCCAGCGAGTCGCCGTCGTAGCCGACCGACATCTCTTCCTGGGCCTCGCCCAGATCAGGGGTCTGCACCGACAGTTTGCAGGACCCGCTGGCCAGCCCCATCCGGATCCGGTGGGTCTGGTCGCTGGCAACGATGCTCATCCGCCGGAGGGCGGAGGTCAGTGCCGCCTTGTCGGCCGTCATCGACTTGTCGTTTTCCCGCGGGATGACCTGTTCATAGTTGGGATAGGGCCCTTCGATCAGCCGGGTGAAGACCTGGGTGATCGCCGAGCGGAAGCCGAGGTGGTTTTCACTCTTGGCGATCTCCAGCTCGTCGGCCTCACCGAAGAGCCGGCGGATCTGCTCGAGGGCCTTCGGGGGGATGATCAGGTCGGCCTGGCCGCGGCCGATGCCGGCGGTCACCGGCACATCCATGCGCGCCAGGCGGTGGCCGTTGGTGGCGACCATCCGCATCCGCTCCGGCCGCAGCTCCCAGAGCACGCCGTTCAGGATCGGGCGGCTCTCCTCCGTGCTGGCCGCAAAGGCGACGTGAGACACCAGTTTCTGCACGTCGCCGGCCCGGGACCGCCAGCCACCATCGAACTTCACCGCGGGAAAAGCCGGGAATTCTTCCCGGGGCAAGCCGAGAAGCCGGAATTTCGCGCGCCCGCATTCGATCGTAGCCCGCTGTTCGCCCGAGCTCGTCAGCCGGATCGCAGCGCTGGGAAGTTCGCGCACGATGTCGGAGAGCTTCTTGGCGGGGAGGGTAATGGCGCCCTCCTGGTCCACCGAAGCGGGAACCGTGGTGGTGACCGCGATGTCGAGGTCGGTGCCGGACAGACGCAACCCGTCACCGGTCGCCTCGAGCAGCACGTTCGACAGAACCGGGAGTGTGGTCTTGGTCGGGATGGAGGCGGTGACCGCCTGCAGCCCTTCCTGGAACTGTTCCCGTGTGATTGTGAACTTCATCCCGCTCCTCGAGGGTGCAAGAAAAAGCTGTCTACTTCCTAAGATATCTTACTCAGTAGTAGCAGTAGGCTCTCTGGACATGTGGATGATCGCGCCAACTCACACCAGCGACTCATCCTGCGTGATCCGGGCCTGTTGAGCGAGTGTGGACGCCCGGGGATGCACTGGGTACAAACCGGGAGTCACCCACCAGTTCCCACATCACCCACATACCGCGTGGACAGTTACTGTGTACCCAGCTCCGCGCGCGCGCTTTCGATCCGTTCCCGGAAGCCGCGATCGCGGGACATCTGCCGCTGGACCTTGTCCACGCTGTGAATCACGGTGGAGTGGTCGCGCCCGCCGAACGCCTGCCCGATCTCGACCAGCTGCATCTGCAGGACGTCGCGCGCCAGGTACATGGCGATCTGGCGGGGCACCACCAGGGTCTTGATCCGGGCCTTGGACCGGAGCTGCTCGGCCGTCACACCCCAGCGGCGGGCCACCACATCCTGGATCCGGTCGATGCTCGGCAGGCTCCGGGGTGACCCGGGGGTGTCGTCGCCGGGTCGGATCTTGTCGGCCAGGGCCTCCCGGGCCAGCTCGATCGACACCTCGCGGTGCTTGAGCGAGGCGTAGAGCAGCAGCTTGATGATGCAGCCTTCCAGTTCCCGGACATTGGACCGCACATGCTCGGCGATGAACCGAAGCACGTCGTCCGGGATGGTCATCTCCAGGTGGTCCTGTTCCTGCTTCTTCCGCAGGATCGCGATCCGGTGCTCCAGGTCGGGCTGGCCGATGTCGGCCACCATGCCCCACTCGAACCGGCTCACCAGCCGGGCCTCGAGCCCGGGAATCTCCTTGGGCGGCCGGTCGGAGGTGAGCACGATCTGCTTCCCGCCCTCATACAGGGCGTTGAACGTGTGGAAGAACTCCTCCTGGGTCGCTTCCTTGCCTTCCAGGAAGTGGACGTCGTCCACCAGGAAGAGGTCGATATCGGTGCGGTAGCGCTTGCGGAACTCCGGCATGGTGCGCCGGGAGATGCCTTCGATGACCTCGTTGATGAACTGCTCGGCGCTGACGTAGAGCACCCGGGTCTCGGGACGCCGGCGGAGCATCGCATGGGCGATGGCCTGCATCAGGTGGGTCTTGCCCAGCCCGGTGGCGCCGTAGATGAACAGGGGGTTGTAGGTCTTGCCGGGCGCCTCCACCGCGGCATGGGCGGCGGCCGCGGCGAGCTGGTTCGACTTGCCGATGACGAATGTCTCGAAGCTGTAGCGTTCGTTGAGCGGCTGATTGCTCGGATTCGACTGGACCGCGGCCGCCTGGCCGGCCGGGGGACTCACGAAGAAGTCCATCTGCGGCCGCCGCTGGCGGTCCTCCTGGACGCGAAACGTCACCGTCGTGGGCTGGCCGACGACGGTTTCCGCCAGCCGCGACAACAGGGCACCGTGATTGGTCTCATTCCATTTCGCGGCGAATTCGTCCGGCGCGGCGACGACCAGACGGTCGCCCTCCAGCGCCATGGCCTCGGTTGGTTCGAGCCACGCACGTACCACTTTGTCGGGAAGCTGACGACTGGCTTCGTCGAGAATGAGCTTCCAGACCTCTTTGGGGGACTGCGGCATGCTGCTCAGGACGGAAGGGGCGTTCGCAAGGGCGCACGATTGTACGGGCCGATTGTGGAAAAGTCAACCTTGACCGGGAGGCTCCTCTCCGAGTAGCTTTGCGGGCTCATTTTCGGGGATTTCTCATGCAGCCGACGTACCGCCCGCGCAACAAGAAGCGCATTGCCAAGCATGGCTTTCGGGCCCGGATGGAGACCCGCTGGGGCCGCGAGACCCTGTCGCGCCGGCGCAAGAAGGGACGCAAGCAGCTGACCGTAAGCATCGGCTCCAAGCACGGGAGTCGCTGACCACGGGCGAACGGCTGTCGCGACCGCGACGCCTGGTGACCCAGGCCGATCGGACACGGTGCCTGGCCGAGGGGCTGCGCCGACGCAGCCGGTCGCTCGAGTTCAGCTGGATGGACAACACGACGGGCCACCCGCGGATGGGACTGATCGTTCCGAAGTTCCAGTCCACCGCAGTGGCCCGCAATCGTTTGCGGCGGCGGCTGCTGGAATTGTGGCGCCGGCGGGTGATGGAGCGGCAGGGCCCGCGGGATCTGCTGATCCGGGCCCGGCGTGAAGCATACCAGAGCACATTTGCCGAGCTGCAAGCGGAAGTCCTGAGTTTCGCAGGCAAAGTCTTCGGGGTTGAGAAGGTGGTGGAGTGAGATCTGTTCCGCGTTCCGCGTTCCGCGTTCCGCGTTCTTCCGGGCCAGAACCGGAGGAAACGCCTGGAATTGAGGACAGCCAACCCGGAACGCGGAACGCGGAACGCGGAACGCTCTTCCCCCGACCGACGACCCTCTGGCAGGGATTCCAACTGCCTCTGACCTGGACCGCGATCGCCCTGGTCCGCCTGTATCAACTCGGGATCTCACCCGGAATTCCCTCCAGCTGCCGGTTTGCGCCGAGCTGTTCGCAGTACATGCTCGAAGCGCTCCAGCGGCATCACGCCCTCAAGGGCATCCTGCTCGGCACCTGGCGTCTGCTGCGCTGCCATCCGTGGCATCCCGGCGGGTACGACCCGGTTCCCTGACTCCGACTTTTTCTCTGCAATGGATCGACGCGTAAT
>Ga0210377_10002659_pt1 | contig 15529 bp, 15 predicted proteins | sample PLM4_65_b1redo_FD_155480 | JGI IMG/M metagenome (GOLD analysis project Ga0210377, IMG submission 155480) | Groundwater sediment microbial communities from an aquifer in East River, Colorado, USA - PLM4_65_b1 redo | ecosystem: Environmental > Terrestrial > Soil > Riparian zone | place: USA: East... | reverse complement strand
CTGTGCCGGCAGTGGTCCATTGCAGCATCTGCAGGTCGCCGTCGGAGTTGCCGAATGCCGCAATCGGACGGCGGCCGATGTGCTGATTGATGCCGACCGGTTTGCCGACATTGTCGTCGATGAAGTTCACCTCGGGCAACCGGACCAGCACGGGCTTGCCGTCGCGCAATTCGAACTTCGTCTTGATGCTGCTGCCGACGACCTGCTCGGGTGGAATGCCATAGGTCTTCTCCATCCACGGGCGCATGAACTCGATGCCGCCGCCGGAGACAATAAAGGTCTTGAAGCCGTTCGCGCGCAGGTAGGCGAGCAGTTCGAGCATCGGCCGATACACCATCTCGGTGAAAGGCTGCTTGGTCACGGGATGCTTCGCGGTGGCGAGCCAGTCTTTCACAATCTTCTCGAACTCCTCGGTGGACATGCCCGTGTGCGTGGCCAGGACGAGCTCCAGCATCGCGCGGTCGCCGCCCGCGAGCGCGCCCTTGACGTCGCCCTTGAGCAGCGAGGCAAAGGGTTCCTTGTCCTTCCATTCCGGGTGCTGCGGCGCGAGCGCCTTTACGCGGTCGAGCGCGAAGAAGAATTGGAAATACATCGGCTGCTCGGCCCACAGCGTGCCGTCGTTGTCGAACGTGGCGATGCGCTCGGGCGGTGGCACGAAGTCCGGCGATCCCTTTGTCGTAACGCGCTTGACGAAAGTGAGGATGGCTTTCTTCGATGCGCCGTCGTTCCACGACGGCAGAGGGTCGGTCTGAGCCTGAGCGAAGGTGCTTAGGAGCAGGAATGCACAAAGCGCGAGCAGGTGGGCGATCCGCACGGATACGAAACGTTTCATCGAGAGCTCCTTTATTTGATACTTGAATTTCGCAAGCGATGGCTGGCGCTGCTACGGGCATGCCGACCGTGCCGCGTGGAATGGCGGGGCGCTTCCACCGAAGCGCCCCGCCGCGTCCGTGCTACTTCGACCCGCTGCTTTCCTCCAGCTTCTTCATCACCTCATCCATGTTGAAACTGGCCGCCTTTTGCCGCTGCGGATAGTCCTTGAACGTCATCAGGAACTGGCCTACGAACGCCTGCGCGGGGACCATCATGAAGGCGTGATCGAGCAGCCAGTCGTAGTAGGTGTTCGACGTGATGTCCGCACGCTCGTACGGATCGGTCCGGAGATTGAAGATCTTCGGAACCCGCAAGCTGGTGAACGGGTTCGCCCAGATAAGCATCGTTCCGGGGGCCCGCTGCTCCATGAAGACGAACTTCCAGTTGTCGTAGCGCAGGCCGGTCAGTTGCTGGTCGTCGTTGATGTAGAGGAACGATTCGCGCGGGCTCTTCTGGGCTTGACCGGTCAGGTAGGGGACGAGGTTGTCGCCGTCCAGATGAACCTTGTAGGTCATGTCGCCGGCCTTGAAGCCCTTGAGCAGCTTGTCTTTCACCTGCGTGTCGCCGGCCATGGCCAGAAAGGTCGGCAGCCAGTCGTGGTGGGCGACCATCTCGTTGGACACCTGGCCCGGTTTGATCTTGCCCGGCCAGCGGACCATGGCCGGCACCCGGTAGGCGCCTTCCCAGTTCGAGTTCTTCTCGTTGCGGAACGGCGTCATCGCCCCATCCGGCCAGCTATTCATGTGCGGGCCGTTGTCGGTGCTGTACATGACGAAGGTGTTGTCCGCGATGCCCAGGTCATCCAGCACCTTGAGGACCTGGCCGACATTCTTGTCGTGGTCGATCATGGTGTCGTGGTACGGGCCCTGCCACCGCCCCGACTGGCCGACGCTCTCCGGCTTGGTATGGGTGCGGAAGTGCATATGGGTAAAGTTCACCCAAACGAAGGCCGGCTTGCCGGCCTTGTTCTGGCGCTGGATGAAGTCCACAGCCCGGTTCGCGATGTCGTCGTCGATCGTCACCATCCGCGCCTTGGTCAGGGGACCGGTGTCCGTGCAGACCTGCTTGCCCACCTTGCCGAAGCGCGGATCCACAGTCTGATCGTCCGTTGCCGAGGCCTTGCAGTCCATCACGCCGCGCGGGCCGAACTTGGCGCGGAACGCCGGGTCTTTCGGGTAGTCCGGCAGTTCCGGCTCTTCCTCGGCGTTCAGGTGGTACAGGTTGCCGTAGAACTCGTCGAACCCGTGCACCGTGGGCAGGAACTCGTTGCGATCACCCAGATGATTCTTGCCGAACTGGCCGGTCGCATAGCCGAGCGGTTTGAGCAGTTCGGCAATGGTCGGATCCTCTTTCTGCAGACCCACCGTAGCGCCCGGCAAACCAACCTTGGTCAGGCCCGTACGCAAGCCGGATTGGCCGGTAAGGAACGATGCCCGGCCGGCGGTGCAGCTCTGCTCGGCATAGTAGTCGGTGAACATCATGCCTTCCCTGGCAACACGGTCGATGTTGGGCGTCTTGTAGCCCATCACGCCGTGCGAGTAGGCGCTGATGTTGGACTGGCCGATGTCATCGCCCCAGATGATGACGATGTTGGGTTTCTGCTGCTGGGCAATTGCGGGCGTGACGATCAACGCGCAGCAGAGCAGGATCGCCCCGAACATCAGAATCGCCGTCCCGGCTCTCCTCATGGTCTCCTCCTTGGTCGGTCCCGGGGAGTCAAGGTCCCTCGGGAGGTTAGTGTGGTACCCTTACCTCGCCCCCCAAGGCAAGGCTTCTCCGCATCGAACGATCACTGGCAGGGGGCATCACCTCACCCTGCCGAAGACCACCTCGAAGCTCTGCCGCAGGGCCGCTTGAAAATACACGCCCACGAGTGCGTCGCGCTTGGGATCAGGTTAAAAAGCGGGCGCCCCTGACGGAGCGCCCGCAGTGAGAATTGACTTCGCCTGCTTACCTGCTCATTGCCGCCCGGGCCGCCTCGATCTTCGCTTTCACGGCATCGAGGTTGAAGCTCGCGCCCTTCTGCATCGGCGGGAACTCGATGGCGGTCATGGCCACCTTCGCCACCTCCTGCTGGACGAACACGAAGCGCCAGAATTCGAACCTGAACCAGTCGAAGTATTGCAGCGACCCGCCTCTAGACATGTTTTCCGGCCAGCCCGTGCGCTCGAAAGGATCGAGGCGAAGGTTGACCAGGGTCGGCACGTCAGGATGGTTCTTGTCGCCCAGCCAGCCCTCGGGCTGATTGAGGAAAGTATACTTGTAGTCGTCGACGCGCACCGCACCGAGCGTACTCTCCGCAAAGTAGAAGATCTCGTGGCGATTCGACGGTCCCTTGCCGGTGATCATGTCCATCTGGTTGTAGCCGTCGAGGTGGTTCTTATAGGTCCTGTCGCCAAGCTGCTTGCCTTTCTTCAACTCGTCGACGATGTTCGGGTTGCCGGCAGCGGCGACGAGGGTCGGAAACCAGTCGAGCCCGGAGATAATGCCGTTCTCGACCTTGCCCGCCGGCACCTTGCCCGGCCAGCGGATCATCGCCGGCACGCGGAAGCCGCCTTCCGTGACCATGCCCTTGGTCCCCGCGAACGGCGTCTGCCCGCCGTCCGGCCAGGTGAAGACCTCGGTGCCGTTGTCGCTGGTGAAGATGACGATGGTGTTGTCGTCCAAGCCCATGTCCTTCAACTTCTTCATCACGATGCCGATGTCGTCGTCCATCTGCGCCATGCCGGCTTCATGGATGGACCAGCCGTTCTTGGAGTTGCGCAGCGCCTGGTACTTCGGCGACAGGTGGGTGACGATGTGCATGCGGGTCGGATTGAGCCAGAGGAAGAACGGCTTGTTGTCGGCCTTGGCCTTGTCGAGGAACTTGAGCGCGAGGTCGCGGATTTCGTCATCCACGGTTTCCATGCGTTTCGGGCACAGCTCTCCCGCGTCCTCGATCTTCTGCTTGCCGACCTTGCCCCAGCGCGGATCAACGGTGGCGTCGTCGACGTTGGTCGCCCACGTGTGGAGCATGTTGCGCGGGCCCACCTGCGGCCTCAAATCCTGTGGATAGTTCGGATGGCAGGGGTCTTCCATCGCGTCCAGGTGATAGAGATAGCCGAAGAACTCGTCGAACCCGTGCACCGTGGGCAGGAACTCGTTGCGATCGCCCAGGTGGTTCTTGCCGAACTGGCCGGTGGCGTAACCCATCGACTTCAACGCCGTCGCGATGGTGGCCGCCTCTGCCGGCAGGCCGATGGTGGCGCCGGCCTGGCCGACGGTGGTCATGCCGGTGCGGATCGGCAGCTCACCGGTGATGAAGTTGGCGCGACCTGCCGTGCAACTCGCCTCGGCGTAGTAGTCGGTGAACAGCATGCCTTCGGCGGCCAGCTTGTCGAGGTTCGGCGTCCGTCCGGCCATCATGCCCCGGTGGTAGGCGCCGATGTTCCAGATACCGATGTCATCGCCCATGATGACGACGATGTTCGGCTTCTGCTGCGCGGCCGCCGGCCCTCCCGCCAGGGCCAGGATGGCCAGCAGCACGAGTGTCACAACACCTGCTGTCCTCAGAGGCTTCATCGTGAACCTCCTGTTCCAAGAGTTGTTGTCCTGCCTGCCGTCATGTAATTCCAGGGTTACCCTGGACATCTTTCACCTCCTCTTCATAGTGCGTTTCCTTTTCAGCCGCTCCCGTGGCGGCGGCCGACCCATCAGGGAGCCTTCGTGGCACCCCCGGAGCATCTCCACTGATGGACTCACGTCGAAAGCCATGGGGAACCTTTCACTGCGTCCGAGACAGCCGCGCGGCCTCGACGATCTCGATTCCTCCTGCGGCCTCCACGGTGTCAAAGCGAATCTCCGGCGGCCCCTGCGAGAGCTCGATCGCCGCCAAAACCCGGCGGTAGTCCTCCGAGCGGAGGTGGCGGTCCAGGTGCTCCCGGGTGTCCCATTCTTCCCAGAGGACGAGCGCCCGGGGCTCCTCGAGGTCCGTGAGCAGATGGCACGCCCGGCAGCCCAGTTGGACCCGGGTCCAGCCGATCAGCGGGGTGAGCGAGGTGATGACCCGACCCCGATCGGTCTCGGACACGAGGAGCCGAAGTCTGCACACGATCATGGCCAGCGCTCCTCTTCGGTGGAATACACATGAGGCTAACAAATACAGGGGGATCTGCGTTTGGGCGCCTTGGGAAAATCCCCCTCAGTCCCTTTACTAGGCGGTCAGCATTAGCAACCCTTGACAGGATCCGGCTTGGCGGCTATATTCACATAGTCAGAATAGACTCGCTATATGTGAGGTTTGCCAATGCCGCAACTCCATTGCTATGTTGCCGAGGACGTGGCCGAAGTCATTCGCGGCCGCGCCCGGGCGCGCGGCCTCAGCGTGTCCCAATACCTCGCGCAACTTGCCGAACAAGACGCAGCCATCGGTTGGCCGCCCGGGTATTTCGAAAACGTGATCGGGGGATGGAAAGGTGACCCACTCGTCAGACCGCCGCAGGGTGAGTATGAGGAGCGGGAGCAGATGTGAGCCGTCTCCTGGACACTAATGTCTGCATCCATCTCATCAATCGATCTCCCGGAGCGATTACCGAGCGATTGCGCGCCTGCGGCCCGCAGAGCATCCGCCTGTCCGCGATCACCAAAGCTGAACTCTTCTACGGCGCTCGCCACAGCAAGCGCGTGAGCGAGAACCTGCAGTTGGTGACGGCGTTCTGCAGACCGTATCAATGCCTCCCCTTCGACGATCTTTGCGCTGAGCACTACGGCCTCATCCGCACGGACCTTGTAAGTCGCGGCGAGAACGTCCCTCCGATGGATCTCTTGATTGCCGCGACAGCGCGGGCACATGATCTCATCCTGGTGACCCACAACCTTCGAGACTTCGCTCCGATCATCGGGTTGAAATTGGAAGATTGGGAGGCCGAGTAGCCGACCGGCCAGCTGCAATGCCCCGCGGGATGATTAGCAGGCTGCTGAAAAAGGCCCATCTGCGGCACCCATCCTCCGGATGGGTACCCGGCGCGCTCGCGCGGTGCTGCGACGTACGCGTAACTACGCCTCCGACCCACCTGCGGTGGGTGCCCGCGCCGGGTACCCATCGAAAGATGGGTGCGCCGCCTTGCATCCGGACCTTTTTGAGCAGCCTGGGCAAGGCGCGTTTTCAGCATCCTGTTAATCCGAGCCGCCCCCCTACAAAGCCTTTCGACTGGTCTTGACATCAGCCGATTCAACACCTGTGTTCAATCGCTTGCCCCGTTCGCTAATGGGGGGGGATACCTTTCCCGGAGGCAAGATAGCAACTCATAAAGCAATCCACACGCCAGGCGATGACGATGGTTCGAGCTGTGGGTTTCTGCTCAAAAGAATCAGTCAGTTATGACGCGGATGGTCGGGAGATGGGATGATCGTGTGGCGGGAAATCTCCAAGGAAATTGGAGAAACGCCAATCCAATTGGAGACTCAGGCTGGACGCCGGATTCCGAGCTTCTTCATCTGGGCTTCCAGCGTGGTCGGCTTGAGGCCGAGGCATTCCGCGGCACCCCCTGCTCCGCGGATGCGCCAGCCGGTGCGTTCCAGCACGTTCAGGATGTGCGCCCGCCGAGCCGACCGCTCGGTTTCTTCCAAGGGCAGCAGGGCGTCCGGCTGGCGGTGCTCGGTCACCGGCCCAGAGGGCAGGCGCAGGGTCGAGGATTCCCCCAGGATGATCGCGCGCTCAATCGCGTTGCGGAGCTCCCGGACGTTGCCGGGCCAGGGGTATTGCTGGAGCGCCTCCATCACCTCGTGCGGGATGCGTTCGACCGGTTTGCCGAGCGCGGCACCGAACTGCTTGGCGAAGGTCCAGGTGAGCAGCGGAATATCCCCTGGGCGCTCCCGAAGCGGGGGCACGACGAGCGGAAAGGTGTTCAGGCGGTAGTAGAGGTCCTCGCGGAGCTTGCCATCGGCGACCGCCTTTGTCAGATCGCGGTTAGAGGCGGCGATGATGCGTACATCCACCTGGAGCGTCTTCGTGCCACCCACCCGTTCGAACTGCCCGTCCTGCAGGACGCGGAGGAGCTTTGTCTGGAGGTCGATGGGCAGCTCGGCCACCTCGTCGAGGAAGAGGGTTGAGCCGTGCGCCAGCTCGAAGCGGCCCGCCTGCCGGGAGAGGGCTCCGGTGTAGGCGCCTTTCTCCCGGCCGAAAAGCTCGGCCTCGATCAGGGTCGGGGACAGGGCCGCGCAGTTGACCTTGATCATCACCCTGCCTTTGCGGCGGCTGCGGGCGTGGATCGTCTCCGCCAGGAGCTCCTTGCCGGTGCCGGTCTCGCCCAGGAGGAGCACGGTGGCATCCGTCGGGGCGACGCGATCGACCTGGGCCAGCACCTGCTGGAGGGCGGGGCTATTGCCGGTGATACCGCCGTCGCCGTGCAGCGCCTCGACCTCCTGCTGGAGGTACGCCTTCTCCTGTTCCAGTTGCTCCTTCAGCCGCCGCACGTCGTCGAGGGCCTGCCGGAGGCTTTCCTCGCTCCGTTTGCGCGCGAGGGTGTTCGCAAAGATGTCCGCCACCAATTGCAGCCGTGTGACCACTTCATCGGTCCAGCTCCGCTCCTCCCGCAACGTACCAAACGCCAGCCCGCCGAACACCTGTCCTCCCGCCGTGAGCGGAAATACGACGGTCGACTTCGGCCCATGCTCCCGAATGGTCTCCACATCCCGGGCGGCCTCGGGCGGCAGCTCGTCGAGGCTCGCGAACCGCAGGATTTCGCCCCTTAATATTCTCTCGGTCGCCCACGGAAAGCGCTCCCTTGCAGAGATCCGGGGGGGATATGGCTGGACCCCTGGACGAACCCACGAGTGCGTGAGGACCATCTCCTCTTCTGCGGAGAATTGAAACAGCGAACTGCGGTCAACCCCGAGTGCCTCCCCGATGCGCCCCTGGGCGTCCTCGATCGCGCGATCCACCTGGTCGGTGGGCAGCGCGACAAAACCCGCCGATAGGTCGGCCAGGAGCCGCTCGAACCGTAACCGGTCTTCGAGCTCTTTCCGCAGGTCGGTTTCCGATTCTGTCATCCCATCACCTGGAGTTCCGAGACAGGTCCACCCGCTGCACCGCCGGTGCCCACCAGAGGCGATACCATGTGACGACGCCGAGCAGCAGCGGCACCTCGGTGAGGAAATATACTACCGCAAACACGGCGTATTCAATACGATTCAGGAGCGTGATGGCCACGGCCGAGGCGAGCGCCACGTTGCGGACGGCGAACAGGATGCCGACCGTAGGCGGACAAGCCCGGGGGCCCTGCCGAGAGGAAGGGATCCCACCGCCGCGCGCAAATCCCCCCAAGTGACCCCCCTTTGGCAAAGGGGGGGAGGGGGGATTTCGCAACCGCTGTCTGCTGCCACTCCGCCGCCAGCCGCGTGCGCTGCGTCACCATGACGTACACCAGCAGGAAGGCGATGCCGGCGATGCTCGCCCCGTGCACGGACTTGGCAGGATGAGCGTCCCCCTCCGCTGCATTACAGCGCGGAAGTGCCGCCCCCCCAGCTCCATTCCCACCGCCCCCATCATCAGGACGATGACGCACACCACACCGACGTCGAGAATGGCTTTCATGGGGAACACCTAGCGGTGAATGATGGAGAGTACATCCCAATCCGAAATTCTTAACCGCCAAGTGGTCATGGCCCTACATGGCCACCACGATCCATGAAAATCTCGGCGCCCCTCACCCCATCCCCCTGGTGGGGAGAGGGGAGGTGAGGGGGGATTTTCTTCGCAGTGGGCATGACCGTATCCGGTCACCACGAAGAATGAAAACCCCGGGCTGGTTGCGCAGAGTCAGTGCCCCCCACCCCAGCCCTCCCCCCAGGGTGGGGGAGGGCTGGGGTGGGGGGGATTTTCGTGACAGATGCGGTTCGGACGATTCCGGTCCGGCAGCTCCTCTGACTTGATGAGGGTTGGCGACTCTTTGCCTGCCTGTGCGTTCCGTACGCAGGCAGGCGATCTTTGTGGTCTTGGCGGTGAAATTTCTGGGTCGAATCGGGGAGTGCAAGCCAACCGGTGATTTCGCCGCCCGGTCTATGGGATCCCTGGGAAGATGTTCCAACGCCTCGTGGTTTGCGCAGGAGTAATCAGGCTCTCTAGCCTATTACGCCAATCTGCCGGCTGTTCGCATCGATTGCTTCTCTGTGGGTGGCGTGGGATTCTGCTCGATGCGGGGCTTGGGCATCTCCTCGCTGGGTCGCATTTGCTTGTCCTCGGTGGGGGGCTTGGGATTGGATTCAATGATCTGCGAAAAGAGGACGGACGGTGAGGGTGGGTGCGTAGGCGAAGGGCCGGCAGGGAGGGACGATCCGATGAGGAGGCCCGCGAGAATGGTGCCCATCGTTGATGCCATGAGTGTATACATAGCTTGCCTCGTGGAGATCTGGTGCGAATTAGCCCAATCCGAATTAACCAACCGCCAATCCGCCTCAGGCGGACAAGAACGCCAAGACCGAATGGCTCATTGGGGGGGGAAACGAACGGAACTCTTGACCGCCCCAGGAGTACTTTTTCAAATGTGTCGGTGGAGGGTCGCAATATCGTATCCTTGTCCGCCTCAGGCGGATTGGCGTCATGGCGGTTCAATGGTTTTTCGGTTCAGGGCTAATCCCGCCGACCGCCCAAGAAGCGCAGCAAGAAGAGAAACAGGTTGATGAAGTCGAGGTAGAGGGCGAGAGCGCCCACGATGGCGATGGCGCCCGCCTGACCCTCCGGTACGGCCAGGGCCATCTGCTTCAGTCGCTGCGCGTCCCAGGCGGCGAGTCCGGTGAAGACGAGGACACCCACAGCCGAGATGACGAACTGAAGGGCGTCGTTATGCCAGAAGAATCCGACCAGGGACGCCAGTATGAGGCCGATCAGGCCCATGAAGAGGAACTGGCCGAAACCCGCCAGGCTGCGCTTCGTCGTGGAGCCGAACAGGGCCATGGCGCCGAACATTCCCCCAGTCACCACGAAGGTGCTCGCCACCGATTCCCCCGTGTAGGCGAGGAACACGAATGAGAGGGTGACGCCATTGAGGGCGGCATACACCACGAAAAGCGCCATAGCCGTCCCCGGGGCGAGTCGATCCGCCCTGGCGGACAGGAAGAACACCAGTCCAAGCTCCGCCAGGATCAGCCCCAGGTAGAGGAACCGGTTGGAGACGAGATGGCTAAGGAGCGCCGGTGAGCCCGCCACCTGAAGCGCCACCAGCGCTGTGATGGCCAGGCCCGCGCACATCCACCCATAGACCTTCCGCAGGAAGGCGGTAACGCGCTCGGCCGTGGCGGCCGGCGACATCGGGAACGTCGGGCTTCCAAGCGTTCTGGGGTTCTCCACGTTTTTCTCCTTCGCTACTGCTTTCCTGACCCACGATCCACATTCGCGCGGTGCGGATCGCCAATGCGCGATGTCCCTGCGTACTCACCGAGCCGCAATGGCGGCCACGGTGCCGGGTGCCATTTGGCATACTCTCATAAAAGGACACTACTCCAGCAACCTCGCGTCTGCAACTCTCGCGTATGGTTAAGACGTGATTGGCCTGAGGAATCGTGTGCTGGTGCCGGGGGAGCGGACCCATAATGGAGCGAACCATTCGATCCGTCACCGGCAGGCAATGGAATTCATAATGGAAAACGTAGACCTGACCCCAGGAGACACGAGGATCTCGGCGGAATAGCTGCCGCCATCGCGACCGCAGTTACGATGGCCGAGGCACCATGTCTGACGCCCGATCCGGCACATGCACCAGGAACTCCGGCATGTCCGGGAGCCCATCAATGAACGTCCCCTTCTTCTTCCCCTTCGCGGAGAAGCGCCGCACCCGCTGCTTGATCCGTTCGGCCACGTAGAGATCGCCATCAGGGCCGATCGCGAAGCCTGACGGGGCCTTGAGCTTGCCGTCGATGACTGCGCGCGCCTTGAGCTTGCCGCGCGGAGCTTTCGCGGGGATGTCGAAGGCGAGGATGCTGCCGGTGCCGGCGGCGCCGATGTAGAGTGTGTCGCCGTGCAAAATGAGGTGCACGGGCTTCGTGAGCTTGCGCCCCGTGATGCGCGCCACGAGCCGCCCCGACTTCACCTCGAAAACCTTGACGGCGTCCCCCGCCTCGTCCGCCACGTAGAGATGCTTGCGGTGCACGATGATCCCGCGCACGGAGTGCCGGGGTTTGCCGTGCTCGTCGAGCACCACTTTGAGGCCCTGCGGCGACGGCACGTTCATGGGCGCGCTGTCGCCGACTTCGGGGAGCCGGCCCTGGCTGGAGGCGACGAGCGTTCCGGGAAGGAAGTTCCCGTCGGGAAAGTTCTTGCGGAGGTGTGCCGCCACGGACGCCGGCTTGCGCGTTTTCGGCAGAATGGCGACTACGGTGTTGGTGTCCTGGCACGACACATAGAGCCGGCCATCGTCGCCGCGCTCCACGTCGAAGGGGTGGACCATCGCCGAAACGTGTTTGGTGGCCACCACCACTTCGGCGAAGTGGAAGGTGTTGCCATGGCGGCGGTAGCGGGCGACATGGCTGTCCTTGCGCCAGGCGTTGGCGATGTAGAGATCGTCGCCCACGAGCGCGAAGCCGCGGGCAATATGCAATGCGTGCGCATCGGTCGACGGGTCGAGGAGCAAGGGATGCTTCTTGCGCGGAGTGCCGTCATCCTCGAAGACGCCGATGTTGTCGACGCCGGTCTTGCCTTCACCTCGATAGCTGATCCACCACACGATGTGCTTCCTCCACTGTTAGCCTGAATTATTCATGAATCTCTGAGTCACCCTCACCCGCTCCCTCTCCCATCGAGGAAGAGGGGCTAATTCTCGATCCCCTCTCCCGGGGACCCGTTGCTCTTCCCAATGCAACGGGTGACGGGAGAGGGACAGGGTGAGGGGGCTGTTTCGACGTGCGAAGCCACCTCACGAATAATCCGGGTTAGGGCGTTGTGTGGTCGCCTTACTTTGCCTCTTTTGGCGGGAAGCGAAAGGCGTAGTCCGCCTGCATCTGCCGGAGCTTGAGGACGCCGTAGAACACGGTGGCGGCCATGCCCAGGACCAGCAGTCCGGCAAATTTCTTCTCCATGCCGTACGCGCCTTGGCGGTTGGCGACATAGCTGGCGACGATCAAGCCGAGTATGGCGATGTTGATGACCCAGTTCACCGGCTTGGGAACGACGAAGTGCAGGGTGCCGAAGCCGGCGAGCTGGTAGAGCATGAACGGCAGGATCGCCACCGCGGGCAGCAGCTCGGAGGGACCCAGCGTGATATCGATGGCGCCGGGCGCCCTGGCGTGCAGCAGCGTGCTGTTCGCGAGCTCATGGAACAACGGCGGCACGGCGCACAAGAAAGGCACCGCGGCCAGCAGCTCGAGCACCAGCGACCCGCTACAGGTGCCTATCTTGGACGAAGGATCGGCTCCTTTACCCTCGGACTGGGTGCCGATGAATAGGCCGGCGACGATGGCCGCCGCACTGGACAGCATCAACAGTTCCACCGTGATGCCGAAGCTCGCCGGTTCGCCGGCCTTGAGCAGCAGCAGGGCCAGGAAGCCGGGGGTGTAGAACATCACCCGGACCAGCCGGGCCCACACACGCGCGTCGCGTTCCGGCGGCAGGATCGGCAGCGCACGTCCGTCGGTCCCGAGTGTTGGTCTTTCTTTCGACATGTCCACGTCCTCCCAGGGGTGATAAGAATTTGCTTTTGGGCTGTGTGGCGCCCGGGGACGCCCGCGAGGCCGGCACGGGCCCCGTACCGGGTCGGAACAGGGGGACCATGCCAGAGGTGAGGGAGCCCTGTCAAGGCGAAAGCGCTGCGGGGCCCGGGGGCGGGGGGCCCGGACGCGCCAGGGGCCGCGCGGAGGGCCAGCCGAATGGACGCAACGGCATGGCCGAGCCGGGCCGGGGCAATATGTGGGCGCTCTACCAGGCCTGGCGGGAGATACCGAAGGCCCAGGAGACGCTCCGCGCGGGGTTGATCGGCTCGCCCGAAACGATCAGGCGGCGGCTCCGCGAATTCGAGGCCGCGCATGTGGACCAGGTTATCCTGCTCAACCAGACGGGCCGGACGCTTCACGAGGACATCTGCTCGAGCCTGGACCTGTTCGCGCGCGAGGTCGCGCCGAAATTCCACGCGCGAGAGGCGGAGCACCAGCGGTGGAAGTCACAGTTGCTGGAAGGGCGCATCGCGCTCGAGCAGAGCGATACCTCGGCCCACACCGTCTACGCTCACCAGCACGAAGATATTGTCCGGCTCACGCCCGAGGAGCTCAAGCGCAAGATGGCCGCCAAGGAGGCCGCTCGGGCCGAGGGCGGCCTCACTTCGGCTCCGGACCGCGCCCCGTGATCGCCTGGGCCAGCTTGAGGCCCACCATCTGCGCGACCACGACCGCCATGTAGAACTGCCCGAACAAGACCTCGAGCCAGGTCAGCGAGTACGCGGGCTGGCCTACGGGGGTGATGTCGCCGTAGCCCAGGCTCGTCAGCGTGGTGAAGCTCAGGTAGTCGAAGAGCGGGCGCTTGAGCTGCCAGTCGCTGAGCTGGCTCGCGATCGCCGAGTTCACGCTGAAGGCGCTGGGAACGAAGACATAGGTCAGCGCGTAGAGATTGCCCCAGACCATGGCCCCGAGGATGTAGCCGCAGATGGCTCCGAGGACGTCGTCACCCTTGATCACAACTTTGCTGAAGAGGTCGCGGAGGATGACGGTGACCGCGAAGCCCAGGAACACGATGAGGGCACAGTGGAAGACCACTTCAGACATTCTCTGAAAGGCCGGGGACTGGGCATGTAGACCGGCATTGCTTGCGGCCACCGGCAGGAAGAGCGCGAACCCAACGACCCTCTGCCACCGCTCGGCGCAGACGATGAAGAACACGTAGAGGCATATCGCGACGAAGGCCGTGTCGGAGACGACCCTGGTTGTGGCGCTTCTGTGGGTGAGTAGCGGTTGCGCCACCTGAACAAGGATCAGCACCGCCAGCAGCATCAGGTGTTTCCGCCTCGGGCCCGTGTTCACCTTCCTGTCCTTTCCTCTCGTTCCGCCCTAAGTAAAAGGGGACGTTGTTCGGGTATTTCGGATATTGATTGACAGGGGTTCGGGCCAGGTTCTATGGTCCGCTCCATGGTACGGACTTTTGCTCAATTGGCGTTCCGGGGGGGCGGCACCCACATTGTGCGCACTTTCCGGACTGGAAAACCCTCTTCAGATGGAGAGAAGAACTGGCCTCACTCGGGTGACACACAGACACGGACTTCATGACAGCCTGCTGTGGCACACTGCGCGCTTTGGGGTTCGAGTCCTGCTCGGGGAGCAGGGACGGGCTCGAACGCACTTGGGGGGGTGGCGGACGCCGGCCTCTCGTGCCGTTGCGCTCGCGCATGTACCGGGGGATGATGTCAACTCTGCAAAGTTCTCCCTCTTTTTCCAGGATACGCCGAAAGCTCTCACAACTTGATATACTTGGCAACGGATTTCGAGCTATGGTGATTCAATCGCGGCCATGGTGCCATAGATCGTCTGCACTCGACCCCAGGCAGACGTTCAGGAACACTTCGTGCGTTAAATCCTTGAGGGCTTCGCGAACGGGCCAGGTCGAGTTGGATTCTTCAGCCAGGCGGTCGCGATAATTCTCCGCTGGGAAGGCAGTCATTCAAGGCTTCCCGATCAGTGCGCACGCAGGGATTCAACAAGACTTGCCAGATTTTGCGGATTCACGCGAATGACGCCGCCGCGTGGGCTGTCAATGTCCGCGATGAGAAAGAACGAGATAGACGCAACAAGCGGTAGAATCAGAAGAAGGATGCCTTCCGCTTTGACGTTTCGCGTACGGTAGCCGACCAACACGTTGCAGCAGATGGCGATCACCGCCATCAGGCCCCATGCCGCGATTGGGATTCGGTTCCACCAGGCAGCCTGCGTGTATCCCTGCGAGTTCAATACATCGTTCATGCCCGAAACGGCCAGGGCGACCATGGGCGTCGGCTGCGCTGCAGCCGGAGCCAGGACCGCGGACCACAGCTCGGTCTGCAATTGAGCAGTGCGGGCATTGATCTGCCGAATCTGTTGCTCGTTGCGGGTCATATAGAACAAAACACGCTGATCCAGGTAGGTCCTTAGCAGCGCACGCACCTTCGCCGCATCGGCGGCAGGCAGCAGGTCGGCCCGCACGTATTCGGTGCCGATCGCGTTGGCCTCTGCCTCCTCGTAGTCTTTGCGCTGATCGTACCGGCCGATGGCCATCGAAAAACTAAATCCGATGATGAGGCCGAGCAGTGTCAGCGTAGCGGCCAGGATAACGCCGACGTCTTCACGTTTGTCCTCTTCCAGCTCCCGCAGCCTCCTGAGAAAGGTCGCCCCGATCCGCGCCGAGAGCCACAGCACGAAGAAGGAGAGCACGAAAATAAGCAGTGGGTAGTCCGTTGCGATGTTCATTCGCTATGGCTCCTCTCATGAAGTGATCAATCTACCGCATTTTCCAATCGGACGAGCTGAATCGGACTGTGCAGAGCGGGTCTGATAGCGAGACCCCCCTAACAGGCTGCTGAAAAAGGCCCTTCTGTCCGCCTCAGGCGGATTGGCGCGCTCGCGCGGCGCTGCGACGTACGGACTAAGTACGCCTCGCACCTCGCATCGCGCGCCGCCTTGCATCTGGACCTTTTTGAGCAGCCTGGCGGAAAACGAGTTTTTCAGCATC
>Ga0210377_10002658_pt1 | contig 15535 bp, 15 predicted proteins | sample PLM4_65_b1redo_FD_155480 | JGI IMG/M metagenome (GOLD analysis project Ga0210377, IMG submission 155480) | Groundwater sediment microbial communities from an aquifer in East River, Colorado, USA - PLM4_65_b1 redo | ecosystem: Environmental > Terrestrial > Soil > Riparian zone | place: USA: East... | reverse complement strand
CAGCAGGCCCGTGGTCACCGTGGCCGCATCGAGCTTGAGGTCGGCCAGAATGGCGGCCACTTCGATCGGATGGTTCAGATACGCCTCGCCCGAGAGCCGGGTCTGTCCCTGGTGCGCCTTGGCTGAAAAAATGTAGGCCCGCCTCAGGAGATCGACATCGGCCTCCGGGTGATAATTCTGTATCCGCTCGACTATGTCTTCAAGACGGACTGCTGGCATGGCAATTCAAGCTCCAAATTACAAGCACCAAATATCAAATAAGCTCCAAATCCCAAGCTCCAATGTCTAAACGTTTGGAATTTCAATATTTAAGTTTGGAACTTATTTGGAGATTGGGATTTGGGATTTGGAATTTTCTTTATCTATTTTGATGTCCCTTATCTCCAGTTCCACCGTTGTTTTCCCGTTCCAGGCATTGATACGGGGCGTGAATACCGCCGCCACCCGCGCGCCGCCCCGCACCTGTCTCCCCAGCAGGCTTCCGCGCTTGAACGCGATGGCGTCGAGGGCCGCACCGTCCGGTCCTTTGAGCCGGAGCTTCAGGTGATTGTTGCCCACGATCCGCGACGAAACCACTTCGAGCCCCCGCGCGCCGAGCCTCGGCTCGGGGTTGCCCTGGCCGAAGGGCGCCAGCTTCTCCAGCTCCTGTATCAGCTCGCTCGTCAGATCGCCCAGTTCCACGGCGCCGTCAACGACCAGCGTGCGCACAAAGCCTTGAGGGCCCACAGCTTCCAGCACGAGTTCGCTCAGCCGCTCGCGGAACTGAAGGATCCTCTCTTCCGCGATCGTGAACCCCGCGGCGTATTTATGCCCGCCGAACCCCAGGAGCAGGTCGGAACACCGGACCAGGCCATGGTACAGATCAAATCCCGGAATGCTCCTTGCAGACCCCTTCCCGATGCCGTCCCGCAGGCAGATGAGGGCCGTTGGACGGTAAAATTCCTCAACGATCCTTGAAGCAACGATCCCGATGACGCCGGGGTGCCATTCTTGCGAGGACAGGACGAACGCTCCGGTGGCTGACAGGTCTTCGCGCTGGCAGGTCTGTTTTGCCTGTTCGGCAATGTTCTGTTCAACGGACTGGCGCGCCCGGTTCACCTCATCGAGGACAGAAGCCAAGTCCCGTGCCTCTTCACCCGATTCGGTGACGAGCAGCCGGAAGGCGACATCGGCCCGTTCCAGCCTGCCGCTCGCGTTGATCCTGGGCGCGAGCGTGAATCCCACCGTTCCTACGCCGATTTTTTTCCCCGTCAGGCCGGAGATCTGCTTCAACGCCGCTATGCCCGGACGCAGCGGCGTCTCATCCGTGGACAGCCGGTCGAGTCCATGCTTTACGATCACGCGGTTCTCGCCGCTGATCTTGCCCACGTCCGCAACCGTGCCCAGTGTCACGAGGTCGAGATACTGCGTCAGACGGACATCATCGGCGCTCACCCCCAAAAGGGCCTGCGCCAGCTTGTACGCAATGCCGACGCCGGTAAGGCCGCTCACCCGGTCGCGCATTGCCGCTGAAGCATCCGGCGCGAGGAGCGAGGGGTGAAGGATTGCATAAGCATCCGGTAATACAATCTCGAAATCCGAAATACCAAATCCTAAGGTCGGTGAAGAACCATTTCTTTTAGGATTTAGAGATTCGGATTTAGAATTTGTTGTAAACTCGTGGTGATCGGTTATGATCAGGTCAAGCCCGAGCGACCGGGCGACCTGCGCCTCGCGCGCGGCGCTGATGCCGCAGTCAACGGTAATGACGAGTCCTGCTCCGGACCCCTTGATCCTTTCCAAAGCCTGCGGATTGAGGCCGTATCCTTCCGACATCCTGTCCGGGAGATAACATTCCGCATCCGCGCCCAGGCCTTTGAGCGCAAGATATAAAAGCGAGGCCCCGGTCACGCCATCGACATCGTAGTCCCCGTAGACCGTGATCTTTTCATGGCCTGAAACCGCCTTTTGGATGCGGCTGACGGCCCGGTCCATTCCGCTGAAGATGGCCGGCCCGGAAAGCGAAGACAGCTCGCAGTCGAGAAAGGCGCGGGCGGCGGCGGGTTCGACGATGCCCCGAATGACCATCAACCGGGCGACCAGGGGGTGCAGGCCCGCGCGCGCCGCAAGCGCGGATATCGCTGCCTCGTCAGACTCTGCGAGGACCCACTTCATACGCTCGGCCCCTCGATCAGCCTTTGTTCTCCTTGTTCTCTTTTTTCGCCGATTCTTCGTGAGAATCGGAAATGCCCTTCTTGAACCCTTTGATGGCCTTCCCCAGGCCTTCACCGAGCTGCGGCAGCCTGCTCGCGCCGAAAATAACCAAAACAATGATCAGGATGATGATCAACTCAGGCATTCCTAGTCCGAACATGTTGCCTCCTCGTATTCCTCTGGCGTATTGAGATTGATAAACGACCGTCTCAGGGGGTCAAAACGGTCTATTTCTTTTTCCGTGAGGTAGCGCACGCGGAGCCCCGTGAAAATATTCTGGATCCGCTGCTGTTCCTTTTTGATGTGGTCCTCAATGACAGGGAGCAGCCCCCGCCGGTAAACGGCATGGAGCGGCTCGGTAAAGTTTCCGATCTTCGGAAGGACCACATCGTATTCCCCGGCCAGGCCTGCCATGTACGTGAGAAGCCCTGAATTCAGAAACGGCATATCGCAGGCGACGACCACGTTATAATCATCCTGAGAGCGAAGAAGGCCGGAATAGAGCCCGGTAAGAGGGCCCCGCTTGTCACAGGCGTCCGTGATCACCAGGGCGTCGAACGATGCATAGGCTTCCGGGGAGTTGGTCACGATGATAATGCGCTCTACGCTCTTCCGGAGCGCCCTCAGGACATGCGCGATCATGGGCATGCCGGCGACCTTGAGAAACGCCTTGTCTTTGCCCATGCGCCGATTTTCGCCGCCCGCAAGCACGATACCCGTCATGTTTAAAATTACAGCATTTACCGGAGGGTGTCAACAAAGAACTTGAGCTTTTTCATCGGGATAATGAGAAAAAAAGCGAAAAATAAGCAGCAAAACGACCTTGCATCAGTCCAGGGGAAACGCCTGTACCGCCCTCACAGACACACGAGAACCATTAAATCTAGAATTTTACGTTGACATCGAGAATCTTTTTTTCTATAGTGCGACCAATGAAATGGAAAGCTATTATCGTCCTTCTGGCAGTCGCCCTCGGCATCATCGTCCCTCCTTCATTGTCGCTGACGATTGCCGATGGCGGACATTCAATGATCGGAACTCTCGACGTCTGCCACTCAGCAACCCCTGCCCTTTCGTCAAACGGTGATATGCCCTGTGTGAACGAATGTCCGTGTTATCCCGTTCCTTTGGCGCAGCACAAAGCTTCCGAAATCGTCAATCCCCCTTGTAAACCGCTCTTAATCTCTTTTCAAGACGAACGTCCCCCGAAACACTAATCCGTAATTCAAAACCGAAGTTGTGAGACTTCCTCCCCGGAAGAGGCATGCGCGTGCGTGTGCTTATTAAGCTCGACTCCGCTTCGGCAATATCCTCATATTGTCATTTGTCAAACATGATATTCTGAAGCGGAGTCATTATTTTAACTCCGGGTGACTATATATTTCATTGTGTTACAGTTGTCCTAACGAGGAGAATAATAATCATGGAAAATAAAAAGATGCTTGATGCAGAGCTGTCCAGGAGAAGTCTTCTTATCAACGCGGGGAAATGCGCTGTCGGCGCGGCCGGCATCACGGCTATTGCCTCTGCAATGCCTGGGTTCATATCCAAAGCGGAAGCAGTGGGCGGAACAACGGAGAAATGGCCCTGGCCCTATGAAAAGCTCGATCCTGAAAAGACCGCCGAGCTCGCCTACAATGAGTGGTATCGCGTATTCTGCGGCTGCGCTGTCATCAACAGCGTGTTCAGCCAGCTTCGTGAAAAAGTCGGCGAGCCTTACAAGTCCTTTCCTGTCGACTCTTTTGTTTTTCTCGAAGGCGGCATGGCGGGATGGGGCACGGTATGCGGTTCCAATGCAGGCGCCAACATTGTCAGCAATGTAATAATAGGCCCCCGGATCTCCGGTACCGATGCGGGACATTCCATGGGCTCGGAAATGTTGCAGTGGTATTCCGAAACAGCGCTTCCCGTGTACGCTCCCAAGACCCCGAAGCAACCAACGAAGATCGTACAAACGACCAGCAATTCACCCCTTTGCCACGTGTCGGTCGGCAAATGGATGAAGGAGTCCGGTTTTGCTCTCGCAAGCCCTGAGAGAAAAGACCGGTGCGCGCGGATCACCGCGAGTGTCGCTTACAAGCTCGTTCAGGATTTGAATGCCTGGAAGGACGGCAAGTATGTTTCAAAAGCCAATTGGACGCCGGGCAAAGCCATGGGCATTCCTTCGCAGCAGAATTGCACCGAATGCCATGGAACGAGTGTCCCTTCGGCGCCTGTTGCAAAGACCGAGGTAAAGAAATAAGTCCTGTATACAACAGACGGGCGGATTCAAGTCCGTCCGTCTGTTATGTAGTTTAAAAAATATGAAGATCATCAGCACACTGTTCCTGTTTCTCTTGTTGTTCCCCCTTGCGGCCGACTCAGCCCAGGTCGGACGACCAGCGCCTGCATTCAGTTTAAAAGATATGAAGGGGAACATTGTCACCCTTGAAAGCTTTAAAGGAAAGGTGGTCTTCCTCGATTTCTGGGCGCCCTGGTGCATCCCTTGCAAAGAGGAAATGCCCGCGATGGAGGCGCTGTATAAAAAATTAGGCAACCAGGGCTTTGAAATTATCGGGATCGCCGTTGACGCTTCGGAAAAAGCGATTTTACAATTTTTGCGGAAAACCCCCTTGTCCTATGCGATCCTGCTGGATGATAAAGGGACGGCCTCCGACGCGTACCGATGCTCCAATCTGCCCACGACTTTCATCATCGGCAAAGACGGCATCATACGTCACATACACAAGGGTTTTGGAATCGAGTTCCTGCCCCTCTACGAAAAAGAAGTTATGGAATTGCTGAAACAGTAATGCTTGTATCGATAGAGTAATAAAACTTTTTTAGGAGGATTCGAGCATGATGAAACACGGAAGAGAATTATGGAGTTTGGCCATCGTCGGGATCTCAATGCTGGTGATGCTGTCCGGGTGCGGGAATACAACAACTGAGTACGCGCAAACATCTGCATCTGCGCCTGAAAGCACCTACCTCGTTGAGTACGTCCCCGGCGAAACGGCTGCTGCAGTAGGCAAAACGACCTTTCAGATCAGGGTCAGAACGCGCAGCGACGGCGCTGCGGCTACAGAGTTGGCAGCGTCCATCAGTTTAATGCCTATGATGTACATGACAAGCGGGATGAACCATTCCACGCCAATGGATGTGGTCACGGAATCCAGCACGCCGGGCACCTATGACTGTACAGCCTATTATCTCATGTCATCCGGCGCGGGCAGCGGATACTGGGAACTTCAGGTAACAATAGGATCGGAAACGACATCATTCTATCCCGCAGTAGCCGGGAGCATGGGAATGACCCCCAAGCTTAAGGGACAATCGGACGACCTCATCACAAAGACGACGGGAACGGAAACCCGCACCTACTATTTGTTCAAGGATGACATGACTGCTACGAATTCGGCCTCTCTGTTCATTTCGGCGCAGGGCAACAATAAGATGACCTTCTCGTCCGTATTCAGCGGCTCCACACTTACGAATGAAGCGAATATACCGCGGACCATTGGTACAGTGGTCGTTGAGGCCACGACAAACCCGGCAGATGATACAAGCTGGGAAGCAGGTACGCATGTTACCGGCGGCCACTGGACAGTGCCTATTAACCCCTCCCTTGCATCCATGGCAACCGGTACGGTCTATGTCCGGTTATTCGTCGATGGTGTGCAAAAATCGACCGACGGAAATATAGTATCATCATCCACCAGCACGAACGGGTATGCGACGATCAGCGTTACTGAGGGGATGTAGTTTGGAAAACTCTTTTCTGAAAGCCGTGCGATCGCTTTATTGGGCGGCCCTGTTTCTCGGGGCCGTCGTTCTCTTCGCCCCGTCCGCCTGGGCAGGCTCCTGCTGCGGAGGCGGTGGCGGCGCGGCCCTGGTCCTGCCGAAGTTCTATCAGGGCATGGTCGACGTTTCCTTTGATATGGAAAAATACGACGGTTTCTGGAACCAGCGGGGCAAGTATACGCCGGACCCCGCAGGATCCGACCTTCGGCAATACCGGATGAATGTCGGCTATGCCCGGCGCCTTGCATCGCGCTGGCAGACCAGCATCGCGGTCCCCTACATCTGGAACGATAATAAATATTCAGGTCTTTCCTCCCGGACCGACGGCTTGGGCGACACAACGCTGAACCTCTGGTATGAAGCGCTCGAGGACATGTCAGCATGGAAGATCCGTGAGTTGAAAGACCTGGCGCCTTCGATCACGATCGGCCCTTCTCTGCTCGTTCCTACCGGCATATCGCCTTATGATAACGTGAACAGCAGCTTCGATGTGACCGGCCGGGGGTTTTACCGGCTCGACGGGAACATCCTGCTTTCTAAGGCCCTCCATCCCTGGAGTGCTTCTGTTTCGCTGAGCTACGGGACCTATCTTGAGAGGTCCGTTAACCGGGAATACGGCAAGTACGTCGAACCCTACCGGAAAAAATTGGGGGACCGCTCGTCAGCCTCTGTTTCCTTGAGCTATATCTATTATCTCGGGTCCGGCGGGGACACGCTGACCAGCACTGTGTCGTTCTCGGATCTTCGGGAAGCCGATGGGACCATTGATGGCGTACGGGATACTTCCAGCGGATTTCTGAAGGACTCGATCGGTGGGACCATCGCCTATTCGAGCACTGATCATGATTGGGGCGTCAGAGCGACATGGAACCACACCGTCAAGAAGGACGGATGGGGAGAAAACTTTCCCGCAACCGACATCTATACCATCGGGGTTAATTATGGGTTCCGCTAATAAGCTCTTGCTGATACTGCTTCTGGTCATTCTTACCGGCTGCGGCGGTATGATGGATGATCTCAATCCGTCAGGCAGCGACAAGCGTCCTCCGGTCCAGTGCGGCATTACGGGACCAAGCGTCTGCCAGATTGCCCCGGATTTTACCCTATCTGATACGCAGGGGACCAGCGTTACGCTGTCGTCTGAACTCACGACCACGAACAGGATCGGTGTCGTGATCTACTTCACCATGTGGTGCCCTTATTGCGACTCCGATATGACCGACATTCGGAATCGCTTTATTCCCTCCCACCCAAACGTGCGGTTTTATGCCGTGGACTATGTCTCCGGCAGCGTTGCCGGGGCCGCGAGTGCGGAGCTCGCTAATGGTTACACAGGGTCGGAATTTGTGGTCCTGGCGGACACACAGCAGACCGTCCTGAACCTGTACCAGGCCACGATGCAGACAACGATCGTCATTGACAGCGCTGGTGTGGTCCGGATGAACGAGAGTTATAAAAACGGCGCGCGACTGCAGGCAGCCCTCTCCGGCCTGCCATGACCCGGCCAAATCAAATGAACCTCCCCGCAGCAAATGAAGGTTCGTATAGGCATCCGCAGGGTATCCGTTCTTATTTTTCGCCCCTCCCTAGATGGGAGGGGATCAATGGGAGGGTGAAGTATCCGTCGTGCGTCACCGTCACCCCCACCTAACCTCCCCCATCAACGGGGAGGGATCTTAGAGGAGCATATCGTGATGAAACAGAGATTTGTCGTCGTCATCCTCGTTGTAATCCTGCTCTCCGCAGCCCGAACGATTGTCTTCGCCCAGGACGATATCAAGGATCACCGCTCGTGCGTCAACTGCGGCATGGACCGAAAGGCCTACGGGTTCAGCAGGATGCTGATCCAGTACGAGGACGGGTCCGCACTGGGAGTCTGCAGCCTGCACTGTGCCGTCGTCGAGCTCGATGCAAACCCAGGCCGCAAGGTGAAGTCCCTCCTCGTCGCCGACCGGGACACCCGAACGCTGATCAATGCGGAACAGGCGAACTGGGTCATGGGGGGCGGAAAACGCGGTGTAATGACGCAACAGCCCAAGTGGGCCTTCCAGTCAAGGGAGAGCGCCGAAGCGTTCATTAAGGCGAACGGCGGGAAGCTCGTCACCTGGGCCGAAGCGCTCGCTGCCGCGCGTGGGGAACATCTCGGGGACGTTGATGTTTTTAGTGCATTCCGGTTTGCACGCCCGGGATCCTCTTCTGAACTACTCAGAGTCATCCATTTAAAGGACACCGTCGCGTATGGGACGGAAAGCATCGTACGCATCAACCCCACAGTGTCTTCGACTCGGCCTTGCTTTGGAAAAACTGCATTGTACAGCGAGTCAATTCGTTGAGCAGTGCCCCTTTTTTACTCTATTTGAAATCGTGCCGATGCACGTATTGTTCAGGAGGAAATTTCATGAGAAGAATTGTTGCCGTCGTCGTAATAGCAGCCGGTTTGTGCCTATCGCTGAGCCAAAAGGCCGATGCGGCGGGCCTGTGCTGCCAGCTCTCAAGCGGGGTTCAGGAAAGCCTAGCGGGAGTGACCGCCCCGGCAAGCGGGGATATTTCACTCCAGTTCAATTACAGTTTCACGAAGATGGACAGGTATAAAGAGGGCGGCACCACGCGGTCGCTGGATGAAGCAAAGCTGTACGCGAAACCCGACGGTAAGACGTATACGTCTCTTCCCATCAGCATGGACATGACGAAATATACGATGACCGCGGGATACGGCTTCAGTTCCCGCTTCAAAGCGTTCATCTCCGTTCCGTATGTCAGAAACACCATGATCATGACGTCCTTTCAGGGCATGATGATGGGATGGATGGACATGACCATGGAGCCCACGTCCGGCCCGGGAGATGCAACGGTCATGGGGCTCTACCGCCTGTACGCAAACCGCGACCTGCGGCCGACCGACGTCGTTACGGTCGGTTTCGGCGTGAAGGCCCCGACGGGTTCCTTTACGGAGCAAACGTCGAGCGGGAAGCTCGTTCATGCCCACATGCAGCCCGGCACGGGCTCCTGGGACCCCCTGCTCTCGCTCATCTATACGAAAATGATCGATCAGTTCCTGCTCCAGGCCGATGCCACGTACCAGTATACGACTGAGAACAGGCTGGGATACGAATTTGGCGACTCCGCCGCCTTCAATCTGGCGGCAAAATATGCGCTCATCAGAGAGCTGAACCTCGGGGCCGGGATCACCTACCTTCATGTAGGCAAGGCCGGCGATAGAAACGGGAACTACTACAACCCGTCGACCAACAGCGGCCTTATGGACGATCCCGCGAACACGGGCGGGGACAGCATCTGGTTCTCCCCTTCCCTGCAGGTGTTTCCGGTAAAAAACCTCGCTTTTGATGCCAAGCTCCAATTGCCCATCCGGGAAAATGTGAACGGGATCCAGCTCGTATCGCGATACAGCGTCGTCGCCGGCGTATCGTACAGTTTTTGAACATCCTTTACGGGCAAATAGAAGGAGAAAAGACCGATATGAAAACCAAAAAAATGTTCTTTTCGCTGCTTCTGTGCGTCCTCATGGGTGCGGTCCAAGGGTGTGGGAACAGCAATAAAAGTTCTCCATCCAGGCCGACGCTGAATCTGGTCGGCAGCAAGCAAGGCCAGTCCGTCGGATTCGCCGATGTGGATGGCGACGGGACCCCGGACAAGATCGTGGGCGCTCCCTATGCGACGACCACATCGGGCAACACGGGCGCGGTGCTGGTGTACAAAGGCACGGACATGGGCTTCAGCGCGACCCCTGAGGCGATCCTCACGGGAGACGATAATCTCGGATATTCATTCATCAGGATCGGAAACGACTTTGCCGTCGGCGCGATCCATGGTGACGGCAACGACGTGTCGCTCGCCGGCAGCGTTACGATCTACAAAGGCGGTGGGAACGGCCGGATCATCACTAAACTCTCAGGCGAATGGCCCATGGACAAGTTCGGCTATGCCCTCGCATCGGGCGACCTGAATGGAGACGAGATCCCCGATCTCGCCGTGGGCGCGCCCTTCAACACGAATGATCCCAATTATTATCAGGGCGGCGCCGTGTATGTGTTCTTCGGCCCTGATTTCACCGACGGCGTCGCGCTCTATGCCTCTTCCACGAACAGCGGCCTCGGCTGGGCCGTTGCGACAGGACATGTGAACGACGACGACATTGACGATCTCGTAATATCGGCTACCGGCAAGGTGCTGGTCTTCTACGGCAGTAGTCCCGCATTCGCGCCGGACATCAATCCTCCCGATTTTACCTTTAAGAGTGCAGCGAGCGGTTTTGGCAAGGCCATCTCGGTCATCGGAGATATAACCGGCGATGGCAAGGGAAAAATCGCCATCGGCGCGCCGACTGCCGTGGTGTCCCTTAACACCGTGACAAGCCGCGACGTGGGGAGCGTGTATGTCGTATCGGCGGCCACCGGCACACAGGCCAACCTCGACACGGCACCAACCGGGACAACCGGTCCGTTCCTGACCCGCCTCAACGGCGAAACGCTCTTCAGCCGCTTCGGTTCATCGATAACGGCCCTCGGTGACATTGACGGCGGAGGGAAGCCAGATTTCGCCGTGGGTGCGCCCATGCAGGACATGAATTGGAATATTCTGAGCGGCACGGTGTACGTCTTCAAGGGAGAGGACATCGCCGCAGGCACACCCTGGGCAAACACCTCCGCGACCGATGGCATGGTGAAGAACCAGGCTTACGGCACATCGCTGGCCGCAGCCACATTGATGACCGGACCGACAGGCACTATGAGTGCGCTCCTGATCGGGGCGCCCCGGTCCAACGCCGATACCGGCGGGGTTGCCATGGTTGACCCTGCAACGGGCCAGTCCGTGGCCGGCGGAAGCAGCGGCGGCAGCGGAGGCGGCAGCGGTGAATGTCATTAATCCGGAGAAAGAGTGAGGAGAAAAAACCCATGTATAAAAAAATAATCATCATCAGCCTTGCGCTTTTGTTGAGTGCCCCCGGTTTCGTTTACACGTCAATGGCCGACAGCGTTGTTTATGATGAATTCAATTTCTCCGCGGCCGGCCGGTTGCTGCAGCCCGCACCCACAGGCCACACCCCGGGCAAGGACAACGGCCCGGGCACCGGCACCCACAATTCCGGCGAGGATTGCGGCATGTGCCACACCCCCGGAGGCAAGGCGGGGAATTTCGTGTTCACCATCGGCGGAACGGTTTACGAGGACCGTACCGCGAGAAGGACGCTCAAAGGCGCGGAGATCATTCTCCAGGACGCAAAAGGAAACGTTATCAGCATGACGTCAAACGAGACAGGCAATTTTTGGACCTTCGCGCCCATAGCGAGCAACCCCTGCACGATATCAAGCCACGGAAGCACAACGGACTATCTCTACACGATTGTCAACGGGGCTTGCGTGCCCAATGTCTCCCCCTCTGACTCCCGGACCTGGGAATACAAGGCATGGGTAAAATACGGGGATCAGGTGAGGCACATGGTCACCATTGCCCCTATAGGCGGCTCTACTGCTGCGTCCGCGCGGATGGGATGCAGCATGCATCACGCAGGCATGGGAAGCCGCGGCGGCCTGTGGGGAATGAAAAAAAACACGCTGGCATCCTACCCGACGTCGAGCCTGAACTTCAAGAAACATGTCCTGCCCATTTTCAGGAACAAGTGCGCTCCCTGTCACATTCCCGGCAGCACTGTGACGCGGAATGCCACGAGATCGGACCTTGACTCGTCAGTGACCGGAACTCTTACCGTTGTTGACTTCAGCAATGGGCAGGATTTTACCTCCTATAACGGATCAACGGGAAAAACAGGCATAAAAAATTTTACGGCCACGGCCGGCTACCAGTCGGATCCCGATTCCAGCCCGGTGCTGTTGCATACACTTTTGCAGACATCAGGCACAGTCACTCATGGAGGCGGCGGGTTCTGGACCCCGGCGGACGGTGACTACAAGGCCATACGCCAGTGGATTACCGAAGGCGCTCTTGACAATTAAGGGCTACGGATATACATTACCGTGATTAAATTATAAAATAGCAGTATGGCCCGGCCGGTCTTTTGACGGACCGGCCGGGCATAACAAAAGGCTTATGAAAAAAGACGGTCGTACCGAATACGGTTTACAGCATTTTACTGGTCGTGCGCTCATTGTTTCTTGTCTTATTATTTTTGCAGCTTCGTCGTGCTCGCGGCAGCCTGCTTATCCTCCCCCTTTGATATCAGGCCGCGATGCGGTATTCGAGGCGTCACAGCTCAAACCGGAAATACCGCAATTTTATACGTATCAATATCACAACAAGAACATCAGTTTCTTCGTACTCAAGCTGAACGAGAAGGTTGTTTCTTTTTTTGATGCCTGTGCGAGCTGTTATCCTCATAAACTCGGCTACCGCTGCGAGGACGGCTCCGTGGTCTGCAGGGCCTGCGGATTGAAATTTTCGGTCTATAAACTTGAGAAAGGGCTCGGCGGGTGTTATCCCATCCGGATCGAAGGAAGAACGGAGAAGGGCAAATATCTCATTCCCCTTGCATCGCTGGAGGCGGAGGCGGCCAGGTTTTAACGGCTTGCACTTATCCTTATACTGCTGTCAATACCTAACCCGGACCAGCCGGGACAAAGCAAAGCCTTTTCTCGCAAAGACGCACCCTGCACTCGCGCTGAGCACTCGTAATCGCTGGGTGCAGGCAAAGCGCGCAAAGAAATGCCTGTACGTCTTGAATTTAAACAATAAACCTTTTTGTTTTTGCCGTTCTTTGCGACCTTTGCGTCTTTGCGAGAGACAAGTTTAAAGTTTTCGTCTTATTATTCTGTCCATTTTGCGTAGAATTTTATTCTTCAGTACCTAACCCGGACAAGCCGGGACCAAAACTCGCCACAAAGTCATACCCTGCACTCGTTTATGGCCGCGTCTTCGAAGGAGCAGGCTACGTTACCACTCGTAACCGCTGGGTGCAGGCGAAGACACGAAGTAAAGAGGACAGTCTTAAGGATTTACGAACCTGCTTATTTCATGGATTTCTTTGCGCCTTGGGGCCTTCGTGGCGATAATTTTTTTTCAATCCGTTCCAGCTTACGGCCCGATCATGGTTTAACCTGCTCAACAAATCTTCCCTGATATTTAGCATGGCCGTCGCACTCTTCAAATATGAATTGACAAATCCTGGTGCCGGGATACAGCGCCAATGGCGCGTGCCCTAAATTCACTATTTCCAGGACTTGATGGTTGGAGATGCCCGGATGCATAAAACCGGCCGTAACATGAACGGCCAGTCCAAAACGAGCGAACCTGCTTCTCCCTTCAAGCCGGCCGGATATATTATCGGCAAGGGTAATTTTTTCCTTCGTGATTCCCAGTATCATCTCGCCCGGTTTTATGACGATATAATCGCCGTTTTTAACGTGCATATTTTTTGTTATATCCTGGAACAGAGAGTCATTTTTAACGTGGTAGATCTTTGATCGTTTTTTAAAGATCCTGAAATCATTCCCCAGGGTAAGATCAATTGAACCGGGTCCGATCTGCGATTTGTCGAGCGGTTCGATTTTGATCTTTTTATTTTTTAGAGCCTTCTTGATTTCTTTCCCGATCAGCACGCTCATTTTTAGATAAGCCTTTCAATTATTTTTTGCAGATGATTTAAACATTCTTCTCGAAACGCGTGACAGCGTTCGCATAGTGCGGCGGGATCGCTTCATGCTACTCATACCTGAGCGCCTGGATCGGGTCCTGGAGCGCGGCCTTGCGCGCCGGGTAGACGCCGAAAAATATTCCGACGGCCGCGGAAAAGAAGAAGGCCATGAGGATTGACCAGGCCGAGACGCTCGTGGGCAGCACGTCCACGAACACGGGGATGAGAAGCGCCAGGCCCACGCCGACGAGGATGCCGATCACGCCGCCCGCGCCGGAGAGCGTCATGGCCTCGATCATGAACTGGGCCATGATGTCCCGGTTCCTGGCGCCGAGGGCCTTCCTGATGCCGATCTCGCGCGTCCGCTCCCGGACCGAGACGAGCATGATGTTCATGATGCCGATGCCACCGACGAGCAGCGATATGCCGGCGATGCCTCCGAGCACGGCGGTCAGCACGCCGAGGATGGTGTTCATGGTCTCGAGCATCGCCCCCTGCGTCTGAATGGTGAAATCCTCCTTATGGGCATGACGCTTTATCAGAAGGTCCTTGATCTGGGCGATGGCGCGGTCGACATCGTCCGCGCGCGGCGTCGAAGCTATGATCTCGAAGAGCGAGTCGGTATCAAAGAGTTCCTGGCCGCTCGTGACGGGAATATACACGATGTCATCGATATCCATCCCCAGGCTGGTGCCCTTTTTCCGCATCACGCCTATCACCCGATAACGCGCATCCGAGAGCGTGACCACTTTGCCGAGCGGGCTTTCCATGCCGAAAAGCTCCTCTTTTACCTTTGTGCCAAGGACGATCACCTTGCTTTTGGAATCGACATCGCCCTGTGAAATGTAACTTCCCGTGTCCACAAAAAGATTGCGTACCCGTTGAAATTCCGGCGTTGTGCCGATTATCATCATATCCCGTCCCATGTTCTGATATTTGATCTTTCCCGTTCCGAACACGAGCGGAACAGCATCGGTCAGGAGCCAGGCGCGCCGTTTGAGCGCCTGAGAATCATCATAGGTAAGCTTGCGTACCGTGCCGGCGGACGGCGGATGGAACCCTCCGCGCGTGGAGGTCTTTCCCGGGGTGATGATAAGAAGGTTCGTACCCATGCCGGTGAGTTCCTTGGTGATGTAGACCTGCGCCCCCTCTCCGATGGACACGAGCAGGATCACGGCCATGACGCCGATAATGACCCCGAGCATGGTGAGCCCGGAGCGGACCTTGTTCGACACGATGGCCTCGAAAGCGACCCTGAACGTTTCAAAAAAGTTCATAAGACCGCCTTATCGCTGACGATACGGCCGTCCTTCAGGTGGATGATCCTCTTGCACCGGGCCGCGACGTCCGTATCGTGCGTCACAATGATAATAGTCACTCCCTGCTGGTTGAGTCCGGTCAGGATGTTCAGGATATCTTCGCCCGAGCGGCTGTCGAGATTGCCGGTGGGCTCGTCCGCGAGCAGAAGCGGCGGATTGTTCACCAGCGCGCGCGCGATGGCCACGCGTTGCTGCTGGCCGCCGGAAAGCTCCGAGGGCTTATGCTGCATGCGGTCGGCGAGTCCCACTTTCTCGAGCAGCGGCGCGGCGCGCTCTTTGCGCGAACGTGCGGGGACCCCGCTGTAAATAAGGGGGACTTCGACGTTCTTGAGGGCGGAAAAACGGGGGAGCAGGTTGAAGGTCTGGAATACGAAGCCGATCTTTCCATTTCTGATCAACGCGAGCTCATCATCCGTCATGGCGCTGATCTCGCGTTTTTCGAACCGGTAGTTGCCGCTCGTGGGACGGTCCAGGCAGCCGATGATGTTCATGAGGGTAGATTTCCCCGAACCGGAAGGCCCCATGATGGCGATGAGTTCTCCCTTCTGTACGGCAAGGGAGACCTGCGAGAGCACGGTGAACTCCACTTCGCCCATGCGGTAGTTCTTGGTTATATCGGTAAGGTCGATCATGA
>Ga0210377_10002657_pt1 | contig 15544 bp, 12 predicted proteins | sample PLM4_65_b1redo_FD_155480 | JGI IMG/M metagenome (GOLD analysis project Ga0210377, IMG submission 155480) | Groundwater sediment microbial communities from an aquifer in East River, Colorado, USA - PLM4_65_b1 redo | ecosystem: Environmental > Terrestrial > Soil > Riparian zone | place: USA: East... | reverse complement strand
CTTCGGGTTCTTGTAGCCCAAGGCCTTGGTGATCGCCGCGGTGAGGGTGGTCTTCCCGTGGTCGATGTGGCCGATGGTCCCGACGTTCATGTGCTCCTTCGTCCGCTCGAACTTCGCTTTGGCCATGGAACTCTCCCTCTGACGGGGCCTCGACACGAGGCCCCCTGCTGGCCACCGCCCTGCCCGGACACGGGCGGGGCGGCATGCCGGGTGCCTACGCTACCGCGCGACCGCCCATCCGGGCGATGATCTCCTCGGCGATCTGCACCGGCACGGCCTCGTACCGGGCGAACTGGAGCGGGGTATGACTGGCCCGCCCCTGGGTGGCGGAGCGGAGATCGGTGGCATACCCGAACAACTCCGCCAGCGGTACCTCGCACCGGATGACCTGCGCCGCCGGGCGGGCCTCGATCTCCAGGACGCGCCCGCGCCGCGAATTCAGGTCGCCGATCACCTGCCCGACGAACTCTTCCGGGACGATGACGTCGAAGCGCATGAGCGGCTCCAAGAGGACCGGCTTGGCCCGCCGCGCCGCGTCCTTGAAGGCCATGGACCCGGCGATCTTGAAGGCCATCTCCGACGAGTCCACCTCGTGGTAGGACCCGTCGACGAGGATCACCCGGGCATCCACCAGCGGGTACCCCGCCAGGACGCCGCCCTCCATGGCCTCCTTGACCCCCTTCTCCACGGCCGGGATGTATTCCTTGGGGATCGTCCCGCCCACGATCTTGTTGACGAACTCGAAGCCGCCCCCCGGGAAGGGCTCGAGCTGGATCTTCACGTGGCCGTACTGGCCGCGCCCGCCCGTCTGGCGGATGAAGCGCCCCTCGGCCGGCACGGCGGCTGTCACCGTCTCCCGGTAGGCCACCTGGGGCTTCCCCACGCTGGCCTCCACCCTGAACTCCCGGAGGAGGCGGTCCACGATGATCTCGAGGTGCAATTCGCCCATGCCCGAGATGATGGTTTGCCCCATCTCCTCGTCGGTGGTCGTCCGGAACGTGGGGTCCTCGTTGGCCAGGGTCGCCAGGGCCAGCGACAGCCGCTCCTGGCCCTCCTTGGTCTTGGGCTCGATGGCCACGGAGATCACCGGCTCGGGGAACTCCATGGCCTCCAGCACGATGGGCCGACTCTCCACGCACAAGGTGTCGCCCGTCCTAGCGTTGCGCAGGCCCACCGCGGCCGCGATGTCGCCGGCCGCCACCCGCTTGACATCCTCTCGCTTGTTGGCGTGCATGCGGAGGAGGCGGCCGATCCGGTCCTTGGTTCCCCGGGTGGAGTTGGACACGTAGGAGCCGGAGTCCAGCGCCCCCGAGTAGACCCGAAAGTAGGCCAGCTGTCCCACGTAGGGATCCGCCATGATCTTGAACACCAGAGCGGAGAACGGGTCGGCCTCGTCGGCCCGACGCTGCTCCACCTGACCGGTCTTGGGATTCCTTCCCTCCACCGGCGGGAGGTCGAGCGGCGAGGGCAGGTAGGCCACCACCGCGTCCAGGAGGGGCTGGACCCCCTTGTTCTTGAACGAGGCCCCGCACAGCACCGGGACGGCCGAGAGCCGGAGGGTGGCGCGGCGGAGCGCCGCCTGGATCTCCTCGGGCGTCAGCGCCTCTCCCTCCAGGTACTTGTGCATCAGTCGCTCATCCTGATCCGCCACGGCCTCCAGGAGCTTCTCCCGGGCCCGGACGGCGGCCTCCCGCAGGCTGGCCGGGATCTCCTCGTCGCGGAAGGAGGCACCCAGCGTCTCCTCCTCCCAGACGATGGCCTTCATATGGACGATGTCGATAACCCCCTTCAGGCGGTCTTCCTTGCCGTAGGGGAGCTGGACGCACACCGGATTGGCCCCCAACCGTTCGGCGATCATGGCCACCGCCCGGTCGAAATCGGCCCCGGTGCGGTCCATCTTGTTGATGAAGGCCAGACGCGGCACCTCGTACTTATCCGCCTGACGCCAGACCGTCTCGGATTGCGGCTCCACCCCGGCCACGGCATCGAAGACGGCCACGGCCCCATCCAGGACGCGCAACGATCGCTCCACCTCCACGGTAAAGTCCACGTGTCCGGGGGTGTCGATGATGTTGATCCGGTGGTCGTTCCAGAAGCAGGTGGTGGCGGCGGCAGTGATGGTGATCCCCCGCTCCTTCTCCTGCTCCATCCAATCCATCTCCGTGGAGCCCTCGTCCACCTCGCCGATCTTGTGGGTCTTGCCGGTGTAGTACAGGATCCGCTCGGTCGTGGTGGTCTTACCGGCATCAATGTGGGCCATGATGCCGATGTTGCGAGTCCGCTCCAGAGCGTACGTCTCGGCCACGGTGTGTTCCCTGCGACGCGAGGCGGAAGGCCGCGGGCCCGGCGCACTGTCGGCGCCACAGACCCTAGGCGGCACGCCTCCGGTCTACCAGCGATAATGTGCGAAGGCCTTGTTCGCCTCCGCCATCTTGTGGGTATCTTCCCGCTTCTTCACCGAGGCGCCCCGGTTATTGGCCGCCTCGATCAGTTCCGCCGCCAGCCGCTCCTGCATGGTCTTCTCGGTGCGCTTGTGTGCGAAGCCGATGAGCCAGCGGAGGGCCAGGGAGGTCCGGCGCTCCGCCCGCACCTCCACCGGGACCTGGTAGGTGGCGCCGCCCACGCGACGCGACTTGACCTCCAGGACCGGCTTCACGTTGTCCACCGCCTGCTTGAAGAGCTTCTGCGCGTCCATCTTGGTGCGATCCTCGATGACGCGCATGGACCCGTAGAAGATGCGCTCGGCGGTGCTCCGCTTCCCCTTCCGCAGCATCGAGTTCACGAACATGGTGACCAGCTTGCTGCCGTACACGGGATCTGCCAGGACGTCCCGCTTCTCGGCAACCTTGCGCCTCGGCATCGTCTGCTCCTCACGGATTCCTCGGACAGCGCCACCCCGCCGGAGGCGGCCTGCCGCCAGAGAAGAAAACCGGCACTGGAGGCCGGGGCCTGCCCGGGGGTCTCCAGTGCCGGTTCCCTTAGCTGGCCTTGGGTCGCTTGGCTCCGTACAGGGATCGGCCCTGCCTCCGGTCGGCCACTCCTGCGGTGTCCAGCGCGCCCCGGATCACGTGGTAACGGACCCCGGGCAGATCCTTCACGCGCCCCCCGCGGATGAGCACGATGGAATGTTCCTGCAGGTTATGGCCGACCCCGGGGATGTAGGTGGTCACCTCGATCCCGTTGGTCAGCCGAACGCGCGCCACCTTCCGCAGGGCCGAATTCGGCTTCTTCGGGGTGGTGGTGTACACGCGGACGCACACCCCCCGCTTCTGGGGGCAGGCCTGGAGGGCAGGGGCCTTCTCCTTCTTGTGAATCTGTTCTCGCCCGCGGCGGACGAGCTGCGAAATCGTCGGCATGGTGGTTTGGTGTTTTCCTCAGCAAAACCTGCGCAGTTTACGCGTTCGCCTCTCGCTTGTCAAGGGCTTTCTCGCGAATTCCCTGAGGTTACGACAGGGTGACGTCCATCTCTTGCAGCATCTCGGCCGCCGCCTGCTGCTGCTTCGCCGCTTCCGCCTCCTCTGGCCGCGGCAGCGGCACCTCCGGGGTGGCGATGCGGGTCTCCCGGTACCACCGCATGCCCGTGCCGGCCGGGATCAGACGACCCATGATCACGTTCTCCTTCAGGCCGCGCAGCTCGTCCCGGAAGCCGTTGATGCTGGCCTCGGTGAGGACCTTGGTCGTCTCCTGGAACGAGGCGGCCGAGATGAAGCTGTCGGTGCTGAGGGAGGCCTTGGTGATCCCCAGGAGCATGGGCTCGGCCGTGGCCGGCTCGCCGCCGGCCGCGCGCACCCGCCGGTTCTCCTCCTCGAAGTGGGCCTTGTCCACGTGCTCCCCCACCAGGAGGTTCGTGTTTCCGACGGTCTCGGTTCGCACGCGCCGCAGCATCTGGCGGACGATCACCTCGATGTGCTTGTCGTTGATGTTCACGCCCTGCAGGCGGTAGACCTCTTGGACCTCGTTGACCAGGTACTTCTGGAGGGCCTCCACTCCCTTGACGTGCAGGATGTCGTGGGGGTCGATCGACCCGTCCATCAGGGGATCGCCCGCCTTCACCTCGTCCCCCTCCAGCACGGTCACATGCTTACCACGGGGGATCAGGTACTCCTTCTTGGAATCCCCCTCGCCCACGATTTCGATCTTGCGCAATCCCTTCGCGGCTCCGGCGAACACCACCTGGCCGTCGATCTCGGAGATGACGGCCGGGTCCTTGGGCTTCCGGGCCTCGAACAGCTCCGCCACGCGCGGGAGGCCTCCGGTGATATCCTTGGTCTTGGTCGTCTCCCGGGGGATCTTGGCAAGGATGTCTCCGGCCGCCACGGTCTGGCTGTCCGTGACCATGAGATGCGCCCCCACCGGGAGCTGCGACTTGAACACCGTGGTCCCGGCGGCGTCCTTGATGGAGATCCGCGGCTGCAGCTCCTCCTTGGTCCCGTGCTCGACGATGACCTTCTGAGACAGGCCGGTGACCTCGTCCACTTCCTCCTTCATGGTCACCCCGTCCGTCACGTCCCGGAAGTGGACGGTCCCGGTGTGCTCCGTCAGGATCGAGGTGGTGAAGGGATCCCACTCCACCAGCACCTGTCCCAGCGCCACCTGCTGGCCGTCCTCGACCTTCAAACGCGCGCCATAGACAGGCTGATACAAATCTTTCGTGCGGCCCTTCTCGTCCACGATGGCGACGGTGCCGTTGCGATTCATCACCACCAGGTCGCGGCTGGCGGTCTTGACCGTCCGCATGTTCTGGAATCGGACAGTCCCGGGCGCCTTGCTCTCCAGTTGGGTCTGCTCCGCGCCCCGCGTGGCCGTGCCCCCGATGTGGAAAGTCCGCATGGTGAGCTGCGTTCCCGGCTCGCCGATGGACTGGGCGGCCAGGACGCCCACCGCCTCCCCGAGCTCCACCAGGCGGCCCGTGGCCAGGTTGCGGCCATAGCACTTGATGCAGGTGCCGCGCCGGGCCTCGCAGGTGAGAACAGATCGGATGTGAACCCGATCGATCCCAGCATCCTCAATCTTCCTTGCCAGAAGTTCGACGATCTCCGCGTTGGCCTGCGCCAAAGCCTCACCGGAAAACGGGTCCACCACATCCTCCAGGGGGACCCGGCCCAGGATGCGGTCCCGGAGCGGCTGGATGATCTCCCCGCCCTCGATCAGGGGGGTGACCCAGATCCCGTTGGGGGTGCCGCAGTCCATCTCGGTCACGATCATGTCCTGGGCGACGTCCACCAAGCGCCGTGTGAGATACCCCGAGTCGGCGGTCTTGAGCGCCGTGTCCGCCAACCCCTTTCGGGCCCCGTGGGTGGAGATGAAATACTGCTGGACCGTCAGCCCCTCTCGGAAGTTGGCGGTGATGGGGATCTCGATGATCTCCCCCGAGGGCTTGGCCATGAGGCCCCGCATCCCGGCGAGCTGCCGGATCTGCTGGCGGCTGCCCCGGGCCCCTGAGTCAGCCATCATGAAGACCGGGTTAAACTCACCCTGTTCCTTCCGCTCGAACTCCTTGAACATCTCATCCGATACCCGCTCGGTCACGTGGGTCCAGATGTCAATGATCTTATTGTAGCGCTCGCCCTTGGTGATCAGGCCGTCCTGGTACTCCTTCTCGACCTTGACCACGTCTCGGTCGGCCTCGCCGATGATTTCCCCCTTGTTGGCCGGGATGTGCAGGTCGTCCACCCCGATGGAGATCCCCGCGAGCGTGGCGTAGCGGAAGCCCAGGTCCTTCAGGGCGTCCAGGAGTTTCACCGTCTCGCTGTTCCCCAGGACGTAGTAGCATTGGGAGACGAGGCGCGTCAGCTCCCGCCTGTTCATCTCCTGGTTGATGAAGCGGAGCTGGCTCGGGAGGATCTCGTTGAAGAGGACGCGGCCCACCGTGGTGTCGAGGCGCTCCCCGTTCCAGCGCAGCTTGACCTTGGCCAGGAGGCCCACCTCGTCGGCATCGTAGGCGGCTCGGACCTCGTCCATGTCGGCGAAGGTCATGCCCTCGCCCTTCTGCCCCGGCTTCTCGCGGGTCAGGTAGTAGCAGCCGATGACGATGTCCTGGCTGGGGGCCGCCACGGGCGTCCCGTTGGCCGGCGACAGCACGTTGTAGGGGGCCCACATGAGGAGCCGCGCCTCGAGCTGAGCCTCGGGCGACAGGGGCACGTGCACCGCCATCTGATCCCCGTCGAAGTCCGCATTGAAAGCGGCGCAGACGAGCGGGTGGATCTTGATCGCCTCCCCCTCCACCAGGATGGGCTCGAAGGCCTGGATCCCCAGGCGGTGGAGCGTGGGGGCCCGGTTCAACATCACCGGGTGCTCCCGGATCACGTGCTCCAGGGCGTCCCAGACCTCGGGCCGACTCCGCTCCACCATCTTCTTGGCGCTCTTGATGGTGGCCACGTGCTCATCGTCCCGCAGGAGCTTGCGGAAGATGAAGGGCTTAAACAGTTCCAGGGCCATCTTCTTGGGCAGGCCGCACTGGTGGAACTTCAGCTCCGGCCCGACCACGATGACCGAGCGGCCCGAGTAGTCCACCCGCTTGCCCAGGAGGTTCTGGCGGAACCGGCCCTGCTTCCCCTTGAGCATGTCGGAGAGAGACTTGAGCGGCCGGTTGTTCTGCCCCTTCAGTGCCCGGCCGCGGCGCCCATTGTCGAAGAGGGCGTCCACCGCCTCCTGGAGCATGCGCTTCTCATTCCGGATGATGATGTCGGGGGCACGTAACTCCATGAGGCGCTTCAGCCGGTTGTTCCGGTTGATCACCCGCCGGTAGAGGTCATTGAGGTCCGAGGTGGCGAAGCGGCCGCCGTCCAGGGGGACCAGAGGGCGCAGCTCCGGCGGCAGGACCGGAACCACCTCCAGGATCATCCACTCCGGCTTGTTGCCCGAGTTCAGGAAGGCCTCGACGATCCGCAGCCGCTTGGTGATCTTCTTCCGGTTCTGCTGCGAGGTTTCCTTGGTCATGCGCGCCCGCAGTTGGTTGCCCAGCTCCGGGGCGTTGATCTTCTTCAGGAGCTCCCGGATGGCCTCCGCCCCCATGCCGGCCCGGAAGCCGTCGCCGTACTCCTCCACCGTCTTCCGGTGTTGCTCCTCGGACAGGAGCTGCCTCATCTGCAGGGGCGTCTTGCCCGGGTCGAGGACCACGTACTCCTCGAAGTACAGGATCTTCTCCAGGTCCCGGAGCGACATGTCCAGGAGGTAGCCGATCCGGCTCGGAATGGACTTGAAAAACCAGATGTGCACCACCGGCGAGGCCAGCTCGATGTGCCCCAGCCGCTGGCGCCTGGCCTTGGAGCGGATAACCTCCACCCCGCACTTGTCGCAGATGACCCCGTTGTGCTTGATGCCCTTGTACTTGCCGCAGTTGCACTCCCAGTCCTTGGTCGGGCCGAAGATCTTGGCGCAGAACAGCCCGTCCCGCTCGGGCTTGAAGGTCCGGTAGTTGATGGTCTCGGGCTTCTTCACCTCGCCGTGGGACCAGCCCCGGATCTTCTCCGGAGAGGCCAACCCGATGCGGATGGCCCGAAAGCTGGTGGGGTCAATGGGCTTCTCGTCGAAGAACCCGAAGAACTTCTCCAAGGTTCACTCCTTCTCGGCAGCTCTCAGCGATCGGCCGTCAGCCCTCAGCTGAGAGCTGAAAGCCGATGGCTAACAGCTCCCAGTTACTCTTTCACCAGCTCCACGTCCAAGGCCAGGCTCTGGAGCTCCTTCACCAGCACGTTGAAGGACTCGGGCAGACCGGGCTCTAAGGCGTTCTCGCCCTTGACGATGGACTCGTACATCTTGGTCCGGCCAATCACGTCGTCGGACTTGACGGTGAGGATCTCCTGCAGCGTGTGGGCGGCGCCATAGGCTTCCAGGGCCCAGACCTCCATCTCGCCGAAGCGCTGGCCGCCGAACTGGGCCTTGCCGCCCAGGGGCTGCTGGGTCACCAGGGAGTAGGGACCGATGGAGCGCGCGTGGATCTTGTCATCCACCAGGTGGGCCAGCTTCATCAGGTAGATGTAGCCCACGGCCACCTCCTGGTGGAAGGGCTTGCCGGTCCGCCCGTCATAGAGAATCGCCTTCCCCGAGGGCGGGAGCTTGGCTCGTTTGAGTAGAGCCTTGATGTCCTTCTCGGCCGCCCCGTCGAAGACGGGCGAGGCCACCCGCATCCCCAGGGCCTGGGCCGCCCAGCCCAGGTGGGTTTCCAGGATCTGCCCCACGTTCATGCGCGAGGGAACGCCCAGGGGGTTCAGGACGACCTCCACCGGGGTCCCATCCGGGAGGTACGGCATGTCCTCCTCGGGCAGGGTCTTGGCAATGACGCCCTTGTTCCCGTGGCGCCCGGCGATCTTGTCGCCCACCGACAGCTTGCGCTTCATAGCCACGAAGACCTTGACCAGCTTGAAGACGCCGGGGGCCAGTTCGTCCCCTCGCTTCACGCGGCTGATGCGTTCCTCCAGCAGGGTCTCCAGGATGTGGATCTGATTCTCCGCCCCTTCGACCAGACGCGAGGCTTCGGCCCCTGTCTCCTCCTCCAGGTGGAGCGCCACCTCCAGCATGTCCTCGCTGGGGAGCTCCGCCAGGACTTCGGCCGTGAGCTTGTGCCGCTTCTGGATGATCACCCGGCGGCCGCCCTTCGCCCGGACATCCTTGCCGACGATCCGGTCCGTGAGGAGCGCCCGGACCTTCGCCTCCCGCTCGGCAGCGATGATCTGGATCTCGTCCTCGAAGTCCTTGCGGAGGCGGGAGACCTCGTCGTCCTCGATGGTCTTGGCCCGCTCGTCCTTCTCCACCCCCTTGCGCGAGAGCACCCTGACGTCCACCACCGTGCCCACGATCCCCGGCGGCACGGTCAGGGAGGCGTCCCGCACGTCCTCCGCCTTCTCGCCGAAGATGGCCCGCAGCAGCCGTTCCTCCGGAGTGAGGACGGTCTCCCCCTTCGGCGTCACCTTGCCGATCAGGATGTCGCCCGGCTTAATCTCGGCACCGATGCGGATGATCCCGCTCTCGTCCAGGTCCTTCAGGGCCTCCTCCCCCACGTTGGGGATGTCGCGTGTGATCTCCTCCTTGCCAAGCTTGGTGTCCCGCGCCTCGATCTCGAACTCCTCGATGTGGATCGAGGTGAACCGGTCGTCCTTCACCAGCCGCTCACTGATGAGGATGGCGTCCTCAAAGTTGTAGCCACCCCAGGGCATGAAAGCCACCAGCACGTTCTGGCCCAGGGCCAATTCCCCCTCCTGGGTCGCGGGGCCGTCGGCGATCACCTGGCCCCGCACTACCGTGTCCCCCTTGGAAACGATGGGCTTCTGGGTGATACAGGTGTTCTGGTTGCTCCGTTTGAACTTCAGCAGCGTGTAGATGTCCACACCCGAGCCGTTGTCCTGGCCGTCGGAGCGCGCCTCCTTCGGATCGGCCCGCACGATGATCCGGAAGGCCGAGACCGCCTCCACCACGCCCCCCCGCTTGGCCACCACCACGGCACCCGAGTCCTTGGCCGCGACGAACTCCATGCCGGTCCCCACCAGGGGCGCCGTGGGCCGCAGTAACGGCACCGCCTGCCGCTGCATGTTGGCCCCCATGAGGGCCCGGTTGGCATCGTCATGCTCCAGGAACGGGATGAGCGACGTGGAAATCCCCACGAGCTGCTTGGGGGAGACGTCCATGTGTTCGATCTGGTCCGGGGAGACCATGACGAAGTTGCCCCCCACCCGGGCAGACACCCGGTCGCTCACGAACCGGTTGCGCGAATCCAGCTCGGCGTTGGCCTGGGCGATGGTGTGCTTCTCCTCCTCGTCGGCCGTCAGATACTCGATCTCATCCGTCACTCGCCCGTCCCGCACCTTCCGGTAGGGGGTCTCGATGAACCCGAAGTCGTTGACCCGGGCGTACGTGGAGAGCGACGCGATGAGGCCGACGTTCGGGCCTTCCGGCGTCTCGATGGGGCACATCCGCCCGTAGTGGGTAGGGTGGACGTCCCGCACCTCGAACCCGGCCCGCTCCCGGGAGAGGCCCCCTGGACCCAGGGCCGACAGGCGCCGCTTGTGGGTGAGCTCGGCCAGGGGGTTGGTCTGGTCCATGAACTGCGAAAGCTGCGAGGAGCCGAAGAACTCTTTCAGCGCCGCGCTCACCGGCTTGGCGTTCACCAAATCGTGCGGCATGAGGGTCTCCAGTTCCTGGGTGCTCATCCGCTCACGGACCGCCCGCTCCATCCGGGCCAACCCGATCCGGAACTGGTCTTCCAGGAGTTCGCCCGCCGCCCGTACGCGCCGATTGCCCAGGTGGTCGATGTCGTCAATCTGGCCCTCGCCCCGCTTCGCCTTGATGACGTAGCGGATCACCTCGACGATGTCCTCCCTGCGCAGGACCCGCTCCTCTAGGGGGGCCTCCTGCCCCAGCTTCTTGTTCATCTTCAGGCGACCGACCTTGGACAGATCGTAGCGCCGCGGGTTGAAGAAAATATTTTCCAGGAGGGCCTTGGTGCTTTCCAGGGTGGGAGGATCGCCGGGCCGCATGCGCCGGTAGATCTCCACCAGGGCCTCATCGGTCCCCCGGGTGGTATCCTTCAAGAGGGTCTCCCGGATCTCGAAGAGCTCTCGGTTATCCGGGCCGGACAGGACGTGGAAGGATTCCACCCCGCGCTCCTGGAAGTGATCCAGGAGCTCGGCGGTCACCTCTGCCCCACACTCGCCCAGCACCTCCCCGGTTCGCCCCTCCACCACATCGCGGGCCAGGATCCGCCCTAGGACATCCTCGCGGGCAACCGCGACCTGCTTGATCTTCAGGCCCTGGCACCGCTTCAACCCGGCGCGGGTCAGACGCTTGCCTGCCGCCAAGACCGTCTCGCGGCCGTCGGCAACCTCCCGCGCCGCCCGGTAGCCTGTGACGCCGGGCGCGGTCACCTCCAGCAGGAGGTCCCGCTTGGCGAGGTGCAGGGTGTCACGCTCGTAGAAGAGCTTGAGGATCTCCTCGTTACCGTGATACCCGATGGCCCGCAGCAGGATTGTGGAGAGGAGCTTCCGCCGGCGGTCCACGCGCACGTGGAGCACGTCGTTCGCGTCAAACTCGAATTCCAGCCACGAACCCCGATAAGGAATGAGACGGGCGGAGTAGAGGGTCTTGCCGCTGCTGTGGGTCGTGCCGCCATCGTGGTCGAAGAACACGCCCGGCGAGCGATGCAGTTGGCTGACCACGACCCGCTCGGTCCCGTTGATGATGAAGGTCCCGTGCTCGGTCATCAGGGGCATCTCGCCCAGGTACACCTCCTGCTCCTTGATGTCCCGGATGCTACGGGCCTCGCTGCCCGCCTGTTTGTCCCAGACCACCAGCCGGAGAGTCACCTTGAGGGGCACGGAATAGGTCATCCCTTTCTCCCGGCACTCCTCGGCCGTGTACTTGGGATCGCCGAACTCGTACCGGACGAACTCCAGAGAGGCGGAGTCGTTGTAGTCGGTGATAGGGAAGATGCTGGTGAACACCCCCTGGAGCCCGGAATCCTCCCGCTCCTGGGGCGGCGTCCGGGTCTGGAGAAACTGCTCGTAGGACCGTTGCTGGATCTCGATCAGGTTCGGAATCCCGATGATCTCGCGAATCTTGGCAAAGCTGATCCGATCCTCGACACCGGCCTTTTTCACCACGGCCATGAGCGCTTCCCCCCTACTTAAGTTCAACGGTTGCCCCGGCTTCTTCCAGCTTCTTCTTGATCTCCGCTGCCTCGGCCTTGGAGACGCCTTCCTTCACCGGCTTGGGGGCGCCGTCCACCAGGTCCTTGGCCTCCTTGAGGCCAAGGCCGGTGAGGGCCCGCACTTCCTTGATGACCTGGATCTTCTTCTCGCCGATACCGGCCAGGACGACGGTGAACTCGGTCTGCTCCTCGGCCGGCGTGGCCGCGGCCGGACCGGCCGCGGGCGCCCCGACCGCCATCATTGCGGGCGCCGCCGCCGAGACCCCATACTTCTCCTCGATCCCCTTGACGAGCTTGTTCAGGTCCAACACCGTCCAGGCGTCAATGGACTCCAGGACGTCCTCCACCGTGACCTTTCCCATCGCGACCTCCTCTGTTGGGCTCCTTCGGGCTCGTATGCACGCGTTCGTGGTGAGACCGTTGAACAGCCGGTCAGTCGGGCCGGCCGTCAGCCGGACTGCTGCTTCTGTTGGCGCACCTGCTCCAGGACGCTGGCCAGCGCCCGGACCGGCCCTGCCAGGACATTCGCCAGGGCTTGCAGCGGCGCCTGAAAGGCGCCGGCGACGCGTCCCAGCAGGACCTCGCGGGGTGGAAGGGTGGCCAGGGCCGCGATCTCGGCCGGGCCGATCACCTGCCCTTCGACCACGCCTCCCTTGACCGTGAAGCGCGGCCGCGTTTTCCCCCAGGTGGACAGGATCTTGGAGGCCGCCATGGGGTCCGCCAGGCTGATGGCAATGGCCGTGGGGCCCTCGAAGTACGCCGCCAATCCCGCCAGTCCCGTCTCTTTGATGGCGATCTTCGCCAGGGTGTTCTTGACGACCGTGTACTTCACCGCACTCTTGCGGAGGAGCGTCCGGAGTTCCGTGATCTCGGCGACGCTCAAGCCGCGGAAGTCGGTGAGCACCGCGCTCCGCGCGGCGCTCAGCTTCTCGCGGAGCTCCGCAATACTGGTGGCCTTCTCCGTGCGCGCCACAGATGCCTCCTGTTAGACCTTGACCAAGGCCTGGACCGCGTTGACATCCACGCGGATGCCGGGTCCCATGGTGGACGAGATGGAGATGCCCTTCATGTAGCGTCCCTTGCTGGAGGCGGGCTTGGCCCGCAGCAAGGCCTCCAGGATCGCCATGGCGTTCTCCGTAAGCTGGTGCGCTCCGAAGGACGCCTTACCGAAGGGGACATGGATGATGCCGGCCTTCTCCACCCGGAATTCGATCTTGCCGCCCTTGAACTCCCGCACCGCCTTCCCCACCTCGAAAGTGACGGTGCCGGTCTTCGGGTTGGGCATGAGCCCGCGGGGGCCCAGCACTTTTCCCAGGCGGCCCACCAAACCCATCACGTCCGGCGTGGCGATGGCGCGCTCGAATTCCAGCCAGCCACCCTGGATCTTCTCCACCAGGTCCTCGGCCCCGACATAATCTGCGCCGGCCTCTTGCGCCTCTCGCTCCTTCTCCCCTTTGGCGAATACCAGGACCCGCACCTTCTTCCCGGTCCCATGGGGAAGCACCACCGTCCCCCGAACCATCTGGTCGGCGTGCTTGGGATCCACCCCCAGCCGCACCGCCAGTTCCATGGTCTCGTCGAATTTGGCCGCGGCATTCGCCTTGGCCACCTCGATGGCCGCCGCCACCTCCAGGCCCCCGTCCTTCCCGACGGCCTGCTTGACTGCCTCGGCAGCCTTACTGTACCGCTTGCCGACTTTCGCCATAGCTGGCTCCCTCCATGCGACCCAGGGTGACGGCTGAGGTCCACCGTCACCGGCAATTTCAGATATCAAACTGACAACGAACAACCGGGAAACCAATGGCCAGTTGTCAGTTGTCGGTTGTCAGCTTTCCATTGCGTCGCGTTCCTACGCGACGACCTCGATTCCCACGCTGCGAGCGGTGCCTTCGATGATCTTCACCGCCGCTTCCAAGGTGTACGCATTCAGGTCGGGCATCTTGGTCCGAGCAATCTCTTCGACTTGTTTCCGGGTGACCTTCCCTACCTTGATCCGGTTCGGCTCCTTCGACGCCTGCGCAATCCCGGCCGCTTGCTTGAGGAGAACCGCCGCCGGCGGCGTCTTGGTGATGAACGTGAAGGACCGGTCCGAATAGACGGTGATCACCACCGGGATGGTCAACCCCTCCTGCGCCTGGGTCTGGGCATTGAACGCCTTGCAGAACTCCATGATATTGACGCCGTGCTGTCCCAGGGCCGGCCCCACGGGCGGCGACGGGTTTGCCTTGCCCGCCGGGACCTGCAGCTTCACCTGGGCGACCACCTTTTTGGCCATCTCCGCTCCTCACCGCCTCCCAACCGTCACGGGAACCAAGCCGCGAACCCCTGGGCCGCGGCGGCTGGCACCCCTGAACCAGTGATTGCCTAGACCCGCTCCACCTGCAGGAATTCGAGATCGACCGGCGTCGGCCGGCCGAAGATACTCACCATCACCTTGAGGCGTCCCTTGTCCGGCTTGACCTCGGCCACCACCCCAGTGAAGTTGGAAAACGGCCCATCGATGACCCGGACGCTCTCCCCGTGCGTGAACTGCGTCTTGTGCTTCGGCCGCTCGGCCCCACTCAACACCTGCTGAATGATGGTCTTGACCTGATCCTCCGGGATCGGCGTCGGGCGAACCCCCGGGCCCACGAAGCCCGTCACCTTGGGCGTATTCTTGACTAGGTACCAGAGGTCATCCGACATGTCCATGTGGATGAGGACGTACCCCGGGAAGAACTTGCGGGACGCCTCGCGCCGCTTCCCCTTCTTCAACTCCACCACCGTCTCGGTCGGGATCAGCACCTGCGAAACGGCGTGGCCCATGCCTAGGGCTGCCACGCGCTGCTCAATGCTCTGCTTCACCTTGTTCTCGAACCCCGAGTAGGTGTGAATGACGTACCACTGGTGGTGAGGCGGGAGCGGCGACAGCGCCTCCGGCGTCGGGGCCACCGGGCCAGACCCGGCTGCCGGTTTCTCAGGCTCCCCCGAGGGAGTTACGACGGCGTGCACCTGTTCGTCACCCATGATCGGTCTCAACGGTTGAATTCCCGCGTCATTTGAGGATGAGTCCCAGCAACTTCTGGAGGACCAAGTCCACAAAGCCCAGGAAGAATGAGACAACAAAGCTGGCCATGATGACCACCGCCGTCGAGCCGATGATCTCCTTCCGCTGAGGCCAGGTGACCTTCTTCATTTCCACCCGGACCTCCCTGAGGAAGCGGACCGTCGTCCCCCACCACTCCTGTGCTCGTTCCAGAACTGCCGCCATGTCAGTCGATCCTCTTGCGACAACCGGTTTCACGGCCCGCGGCCTGTCGGCGTTCCCGTGAGCGTGCGAACGGCCCGTGGGAGCGCGATTCAGGAACCGAGAGCGAATGCCTGTTGGCAGGCCTGGAGGGATTCGAACCCCCAACCCGCGGATTTGGAGTCCGCTGCTCTGCCGTTAGAGCTACAGGCCTATCGCCTGGCCCACCGGGCCCGGATCATCTGGGATCTCCGCTGCCGCGCCAGCTTCCGGTGGCACCCGCGATCCGCCTGTGGCGGATCACTTGGTCTCCCGGTGCACCGTGTGTTTGCGACACCAGCGACAGTACTTGGAGAGTTCCAGCCGGTCGGTGGTGGTCCGCTTGTTCTTGCTGGTGGAATAGTTCCGGCGCTTGCACTCTCCACACGCCAGGGTAATGATATCTCTCATGGTCGCCCGGCTCCCGGTCCTCCCTTGTGGTCCATGCCCTCGCCCGTCGGGCATCGCAGGCCGAAGCTTGCGACTAGAGACCTGCGAGGGCGATCCGAATTACTCCAGCACCTCGCTCACCACCCCGGCGCCCACGGTGCGGCCGCCCTCTCGGATGGCGAAGCGGAGCTCCTTCTCCATGGCGATGGGCTGGATGAGCTCGACCGTGACGCGGACGTTGTCCCCGG
>Ga0210377_10002656_pt1 | contig 15545 bp, 15 predicted proteins | sample PLM4_65_b1redo_FD_155480 | JGI IMG/M metagenome (GOLD analysis project Ga0210377, IMG submission 155480) | Groundwater sediment microbial communities from an aquifer in East River, Colorado, USA - PLM4_65_b1 redo | ecosystem: Environmental > Terrestrial > Soil > Riparian zone | place: USA: East... | reverse complement strand
GACGCTGAGACCGGCCACCTCCACCAGACCCGTCCGGCCTTTGGCGGAAATATCATGGCCACGATCGTCACCCCCAACCACCGGCCTCAGATGGCCACGGTGAGGCATAAGGTGATGAAACCAGCACCGCGCAATGACGCACGGACCGGTGAAATCATTGACGTGAAGTATGACCCGTCAGGAAATCTCCGCACCAAGGTCATCAAGACCGTGGAGGAACTGGGCGAGACCGTCAACATCTGTGAAGCGGACATCATTGTCGCGGGCGGCCGCGGTCTTGGCAGCGCTAAAAACTTTCAATTGGTTGAAGAACTCGCAAAAGCGCTTGGAGGCGCGGTTGCGGCAACACGGGGTGCGGTTGATGAAGGATGGATCCCCTACTCCCACCAGGTAGGCCAGACAGGCAAGACGGTCTGCCCCAAACTATACATCGCCTGCGGCATCTCCGGCGCAATCCAGCATATTGCCGGGATGCAGTCATCGGACGTCATTGTCGCGATCAATAAGGACCCCGATGCGCCCATCTTCAGCGTTGCGACCTATGGCATTGTCGGCGATGTGCACGAGGTTCTTCCGATCATGATCAGGAAGATCAGGGAGATGCGGGGATAATATGAAAATAGCATTCATCTTTCCCGGCCAGGGTTCGCAGTACGTTGGTATGGCGAAGGAGTTCAGTGAAAATTTTGACGAATCAAAAGAAGTCTTTGAGACTGCAAGCTCAGTGCTCGGTTATGACCTCCTCCAGCTCTGCATGCACGGACCGGTCGAGAAGCTGAACCTCACCGAGAACACCCAGCCCGCGATCCTTGCTGCGAGCATCGCGATGCTCCGGCCCCTGGAGCGAAGGGGTCTTGTTGCCACCGCAGCTGCGGGCCACAGCCTTGGCGAATATACCGCGATTACCGCTGCCGGCGGCTTCGAACTCAGGGACGCGGTGGCGCTGGTCCAAAAGCGCGGCAGGTTCATGCAGGAGGCCGTGCCTCCTGGTGCAGGGCTTATGGCGGCCATTCTCGGGATGGAACGGCAAGACGTAGAAAAAACTTGCCATGAAGCCGCCAAAAATGGTATAGTTGCCCCTGCAAATTACAACTCCCCGGGCCAGATCGTTATCGCCGGCGAGAAAAAGGCAGTGGAAAAAGCCATGGAGCTTGCCCGGGCTGCCGGGGCGAAAAAAGTGATCCCTCTCTCGGTGAGCGTGCCTTCACACTGTATCATGATGAAGCAGGCCGGCGAGCGGCTTGAGCAGGAACTCGTCAAGGTAAAGATAAGCGATTTGAACAACCCTATTGTGAATAACGCGGATGCAAAGTTCATCCGGACTGCTGCAGAGCTCAGGACGTCGCTCATCAAACAGATCAGTTCCCCGCTCTTTTGGGAAGACTCGATCAAACATATGGTCAGCGACGGCTATGATACCTTCATCGAGATCGGACCCGGCAAGGTGCTTTCCGGTCTTGTAAAGCGGATCGCGAAAGACGCAAAGGTGCTGAACGTCGAAGATCAAAAGAGCATGAGCGATACGCTCAGTGCGTTGGGATTGTAAGAACAGGATAATTGCTCAAGCAGCAAGAGTTAAAAACAGGGCCTCTGATCCGTGGCATAGTAGTTTGAGGAGCAGAAAATGAGTTTGAGCGGAAAGACAGCGCTCGTCACCGGAGCTGCACAGGGCATCGGCAGGGATATCGCGCTCGCGCTTGCGGCCGACGGTGCTGATGTTGCCATTTGCGATGTGAACCTCGAGGCCGCGCAGAAGACCGCTGCTGACATCGAGGCAAAGGGCAGAAAAGCGCTTGCCATCAAGACGAACGTCGCCGCGTCCGCCGAAGTCACGGCCATGATCGATCAGGTCGTTGAAAAGCTCGGCAGGATCGACATCCTCGTGAACAACGCCGGCATCACCCGGGACGGCCTCATCCTCCGGATGAAGGACGAGGACTGGGACCTGGTGCTCAGCATCAACCTGAAAGGCGCGTTCCTGTGCACTAAAGCAGCGCTCAAGTACATGAGCAAACAGAGGGGCGGAAATATCATCAATATCGCCTCGATCGTAGGCGCCATGGGCAATGCAGGACAGGCGAACTACGTCGCATCCAAGGCAGGCCTCATCGGCCTGACCAAGACCATTGCCCGGGAATATGCGAACCGCGGTATCACGGCAAACGCCGTGGCCCCGGGTTTTATCGATACCGCCATGACACAGGCACTATCCGAGAATGTCAGGGCCGAACTCGCAAAGCAGATCCCCATGGGCAAGCTCGGCACGTCTGAGGACGTGGCAAATGCAGTCCGTTTCCTTGCTTCACCCTGGGCGTCGTACATCACCGGTCAGGTGATCCATGTGAACGGCGGCATGTACATGTAAACCAAATACACGGTTCAGCCACGAAAACGGGAGGGCACCAAGGAAATACAGAACTTCGTGTCTGAGCGCTTTTATGGCAATATCAGGTGTAAGAACTTACTCAGAGGAGGATTACAATGGCAGATATAGTGGCAAAAGTAAAAAAGATCATTTCCGAGCAGCTCGGCGTACCGGAAGCGGATGTAAAACCCGAGGCGTCCTTCGTGAACGACCTCGGCGCTGACTCACTCGACACCGTGGAGCTCGTAATGGCGCTCGAAGAGGAATTCGGCGTGGAGATCCCGGATGAAGATGCCGAGAAAATAGCGACCGTACAGAACGCGATCGACTATATCACAGCAAAAGCAAAGTAATTAAACAATCTCGTTCCGATCTGTTTCAAGAACTTCCGAAAGCCAGAAGACCGCTCCCGCAGCCGCGAGAGCGGGTTTTTTGGCTTTTCGGATTTTTTACTCCGGGACAGAAGGCCGTGGTTCTTGTAAGCGGCTGGCATCATACATACAGGTCTGTGCTATACAATGACACGATAGCCTCCGATGGAGCATTGTTCTATAACGGAATTTAGGCAGGAGGGATTTTTGTTGAAAAGAAGAGTTGTTATCACCGGCATCGGGATGATCACCCCGGTCGGCCTGGACACGGAAAAGAGCTGGGACGGCTTGATCAACGGCAGGTCAGGCATAGGCCCCATCACGCAGTTCGATGACAAGACCATCCCCACGCAGATCGCGGGTGAGGTCAAGGGATTCGATCCGGCCCAGTACATCGAGGCCAAGGAGATCAAGAAGATGGATCGGTTCATTCATCTCGCGATCGCCGCGAGCCAAATGACGATGGACAGCTCAAAGCTCATCGTGACGCCCGAGAATGCTGAGCGCATCGGTGTCACTGTCGGCTCTGGCATCGGCGGGCTGCCCGCGATCGAGCGGACATTCCGTGCATACATGGAAAAGGGTTTCCGTCGGATCACGCCTTTTTTCATTCCCATGTCCATCATTAATGAGATGGCCGGGCATATCTCCATGCGCTTCGGCGCGAAAGGCCCGAACTCCTGCGTCGTCACTGCCTGCGCCACGGGCACCCACTCCATCGGCGACGCCTTCAAGATCATCCAGCGCGGCGACGCCGATGCCATGATCGCCGGCGGCAGCGAGTCCTGCATCTGCCCTCTCGGGGTCGGCGGGTTCAACGCTATGAAGGCCCTCTCGACCCGGAACAGCGAGCCCGAGCGCGCCAGTCGTCCGTTCGACGCGGAGCGTGACGGTTTCATCATGGGTGAGGGGTCGGGACTGCTTGTCATCGAGGATCTGGAATTCGCGATGAAACGTGGGGCGCATATCTACGCCGAGGTGATCGGCTATGGCATGTCCGGAGACGCTTACCATATCACCTCACCAGCGCCGAACGGTGAAGGAGCGGCCCGGTGCATGAAGATGGCCATCAAGGACGCCGGCATCAACCCGTCTGATGTGGGCTACATCAACGCTCATGGCACCTCGACCAAGTATGGCGACGAGCTCGAGACCATGGCAATCAAGACCGTGTTTGGCGACACTGCTTATAAAATACCGATCAGCTCCACAAAATCCATGACCGGCCATCTGCTTGGCGCAGCAGGGGGCGTGGAAGCCGTGATCTCCGTTCTTGCACTGGAACGCGGGATCCTTCCTCCAACGATCAATCTTGAGAACCCGGACCCTGAATGTGACCTGGACTACGTCCCGAATAAGGCGAGACACCTGCACGTAGACATTGTCATGTCCAACTCCTTTGGATTCGGCGGTACGAACGCCTGCCTGGTCTTCCGCAGATTCCAGAAGTAAGATGCCTCCCCTCTCGGACATCCAGCAGCGGATCGCCTATACCTTTCAGGACGTGCAACTCCTCGAACGCGCGCTCACGCACAAGTCCTATGCCAACGAAAACAGGGTGCCCTATCACAATGAACGGATGGAGTTCCTCGGCGATGCCGTCCTCAGCCTCGTCGTAAGCGAATATCTGATGAAGGCCTGCCCCGATTCGACCGAGGGCGACCTCTCGAGATTCCGTGCGGCAGTCGTGAGTGAACCTGCCCTCGCCGCCGTTTCACGCGAGATCGGTCTCGGTGACTATCTCCTGCTCGGAAAAGGAGAAGACCAAACCGGGGGGAGGAACAAGGATTCGCTCCTGGCAGATTGCCTTGAGGCCCTCATTGCATCCGTCTACCTCGATGCAGGCATAGACTCAGCTGAAGCATTCGTTATCCGCGTCTTCGAGGCTTTGATCAGGAAGACCTGCTCGTCGGGCGGATCGCTTGATTATAAGACGGAGCTTCAGGAGCTCTGCCAGGAGCGGCTCAAACAGCTTCCGGAATACCGTGTCGTTTCCGAGACAGGTCCTGATCATCAGAAACAGTTCAACATGGAAGTATGGATCAAGGGACAGCTTTCCGGCCGCGGCGTAGGCAAGAGCAAAAAGGAAGCGGAGCAAAGAGCGGCCAGGGAAGCGCTGGAAAAACTTTCCGGAAGGAGTCAGGAGCCAGAAGCCAGAAGTCACTAGACATCCTTCATTGCCTTTTCTGTTCAATATTCTATCTTCTGTATTCTGACCTCTGAATTTATGATCATCCCTTTTTTCATCCCCCATTCCGGATGCCCGCACCAGTGCGTATTCTGCAACCAGAAGAACATTACCGGGCAAATGAAGCCGGCAGATCCATCAGTATTGCCTCAGAAGATCAAAGAATACCTGGCAATCGACACCTCAGATAAAGCCGCACACGTGGCATTTTACGGCGGGAGCTTTACTGCGTTGCCGCTTGAGCTCCAGAAGGAATATCTCTCAGCGGTCCAGCCCTTCCTCCGCTCAGGTCAAATTGAAAATATTCGTCTCTCCACTCGACCGGATTGCATTACGAACGATATCCTTTCGATGTTAAATGAATATCATGCCAATACCGTGGAACTCGGCGTCCAGTCCATGGATGATGTCGTCCTTCAACGCTCTGGCCGGGGGCACACGGCAAACGATACAATGAATGCCGTAACCCGGCTTAGAAAATACGGTTTTTTCATCGGCCTTCAGTTGATGCCTGGCTTGCCCGGTGATTCCGCTGAAACATTCATCAAAACGGTCGATACCGTCATTGAACTCAAGCCTGACTTTGTCAGGATCTATCCAGCTCTCGTGATCAAAGACACGCCGCTTGAAGACCTGTACAGATCAGGTCGCTATATGCCGCTCTCGCTTGATGAGGCTGTTGCGTTGTGCCGGGAGTCTTTTGAAAGGTTCGAACGGGCGGGAATAGACGTTATACGGATCGGGCTACAGCCAACACGTGAACTGGAAAGGCCTGGTACGATCATTGCCGGGCCATATCATCCTGCCTTCAGACAACTGGTGGAATCCTCGATCCTATTGGATAACATGCGCGCTGCCTTACGCAGCAGGGATGGAAAGATGGATAAGGCAACCTTTCAGGTAAATCCCAAAGACCTCTCTGCCGCGATCGGCCAGCATCGCTCTAATATTGAACTTCTCAAGAAGGAGTTTGGAGTTCGGGAAATCCGTATTGTAGCGGGGGAAAGCGTCATGGGGCGTGATCCTGTTCTTTTCTCGACTGGTTAGGAATGGATTACATCAACTCTGCTCCACAACAACACGGTTCCTGGTCAGAGAGACCTCACTCACCACTCCACGCAATCTTTTCTCCTCGCCGAACAGGTTACGAACCACCACTTCGCCATTCTCAACGCGGATATTATTTACCGACTCAAGGAGCAGTTCCTCGGTTCCCTGTTTTTTCACATAAGCCTTCAGATCGCACATCGTCAGCACGCCTTTCCGTTTTAACGAACCTTTGAAAACAACAAACCCGCCGTGATTAAGGACGGCGGGCTATTTTTTTACCATCTTGTCACTGCTGTCAGGAGGCGCTGCCCACCGGATCGAATCGCTTTTCTGCTGAGCGCCCCTGCACTCTGCGATGTATGACAGAGTACCGCACGCGGGCTTTGCTGTCTTCCCGCCGGTGGAATGCCGCTGTTTTCTTGTTTTGTTCGTTTCCTTCTTCATGATGCCGACGTCCAGGGCACCTTCCCCCCCTGTTTCAATCTCATAGTCATGATATTCTATAACACAGCTTTGAATAAAAAACAAGGAGATTTATTTTTTAAACCCGTTCGTGACAACAAGCAGAGGCAGGCCCTCACGGGCGTTCCCTGTTGCACCACCTCAGCGGGTATTGTGCACTCACCTTCTCCCCATATATTCGTCGCATCTAGTTCCGTGCCTTCCGGATAACAATCGGGCTTTGAATAGCATGGCCTTCTCGCCCAGACGCGGCTACACCTCGTATGCGCTTCGTGTTCCTCGGACCTGGGATTTGCTTACCGCTGCCTTCAGACCCCGCCTCGCGTCGACAGACCTTGCGGTTCGGCTAACGGTTCATTTCATCAGGGTCCGTAGAAGACTTACAACTCCAAGTGAGTGCGCTCTGCCGGGCGCACTATAAAAAAAAGGCGGGGTTTCCCCCGCCCCAATCTTTACGTGGAGGTAACAGAAGGCATATAATTACTCGATGTTCAAAGCGCTCTTGTTTGGCAGCGAAGTTAAAATAAAGGGACGGCATAGGTGACCCCCCCGGGAACTCCCGGAGGGGTTGGTTCTTGCCGGCAACTATTTCGCTGTTATAGACTGCTGTTGCTGTGACAGCTGCCGCATCCGCTGGTATACGGAATCGGCATGGCATTGGTCGACGATATGCTCGATTTCAGAGGCACATCCAACCTATGTGAGCTGATGTCGTTCTGGTAGTAATTCGTCAACGATGCGCCGGTCATGCCGGGAGTCGGGCTGCCGGACCCCGACTTCGCTGTCTTCGTGAAGTGGCACTCGACGCACTTCGTTGATGCTCCCATGGAAGTCCCTGTCTTGGCCGTCATATGCGCTACGACCTCGATGGTCGCATGGCACGAGATGCACAGGCTGTTGTCCGAGCTCCCGGAGAGCTGGTGCCGGTCGGTGCCCGGAGCGTGCACGTCATGACAATTCACGCAGGTCTTGAGCGCGGTGCCGTTACGGTATTTCTTCGTTTGGATGAAATCCGTATACTGCTGGTGGTGTTTCTTGGAGTGCTTGGCATCGCCCCAGAAATCTCCGGTTGCAGTTGAAGCGTCGTGGCGGAAAACGTTATTCGCCAGGAAGTCGGCCCTGCTGGTTCCCGGTTTCATCATCTTATTATTCGCGTCAAGGGTGGCCTCCACCTTGAGGCCGTCGGGGTCCTTAGACTGGGCGCGGGTGTGGCACGTTCCGCAGATCATGGCCTCACGCTCAGGGGTTAGATTCTGCGGCGTAACGATGTACGTGCCGTTACCGCCGGCGTCGGCATGCTCCGAGCCCGGCCCATGGCAAACCTCGCAGCCGATGTTCATTTCCTGCTTCGCGTAGGGATTCAGGTGGTTCGTCTCGCCGTTCGCATCGGCCACGGCCGTGGCGAGGTATTCACCCGCCGCGTTCTTGGTGACGCTGTAACCGGTAAAATGGCAGCCCGCGCAGCTGATGTCGAAGCTCTTCGCTTTGCCGCCGGTTACCAGATTCGGTATGGTCAACGCGTTGGTCGCGGTGTCCCACCATTTGTTGCTCACCGTATTGTATTCCACCCATGCGGTGCGGCCTGAATCGGCGCTGCTGTCGCTGCCCATGGGCTGGAATTGGAGCGGTATGACATACAGGCTGTTCCCGAGACTGGTCAGATATCTCTGCTTGTGGAGACCGCCGCCGTAGGTCAGGGCAACGTCCATAACCATGCCGTTGTTGGGGTCCGCCGGGGTGACGATATTATTGAACTGAACTTTATATACGCTGCCGACCTTGGACAGGTCGAGGGTGAAATACACCTGCCCCGCACCGAGTTGCGTGGACGTCGGAGCGGATTCCAGTGTTCTGAACGTGCCAGCTGTTGGAGTGCTCGTACTGTAAAAATACACCGTCGTCCCCGCTTCGAATTTCTTCAGGCCGGCGAAGAAATCCTGATCGGGATCGGTTGTGCTCGAAAATTTCGCGATATCCTGCATGTTGCTCGGCAATCCCGGTGTCATAATACCCAGCTTATGCAGCGTCTGTTTCTCCGTTGCATACGACGCATGACAAACAAGACAGGTGCTGCTTCCGACATACATGGCCGATGCGGACGGCCTGTTGGAAACGTTGATCGCCGTTACCGTATTGTTCAGCGAGGCGCCGGATACCGCGGTGCGGCAGATGCTGCCGCCGGGTAGGTGGCCCGCATCGGCGGTCGCTATTTTCACATAGATAAAGTACATGTCCGTCGTCCCTGCGGAAAGGTTCGCAATGACCGCCTTGCCCGAAGCATCCGTCACAGCGGATTTATAGGTGCTGACGCCTCCGCCCGCGGGCGTATAGTTACCGTTTATCAAGTCTTCGAGGGGCTCATCCACCGTTTGCGCGGATGCAGTATAATTTCCGGCTGTCAGCGTGATCGGCTGCGTAGCGATGTCCGCGACGTCCGCCGCGGGTATGGCATAGACCGTCGCTCCCGCCACAACCGACCCGGCCGTATCTTTCACCGAGAAGATAACCGTTTGCGCGGTCGGGGTAGATGACACGACAATGCTCACCTGCGTGATGCTGCCAGCTACGACTCCGACCCCGGCAAGTGAACCGGAATAGCCCGTCGCAATTGCCGTTAACGTATAATCACCAATCGGAACATTGGACATGGTGAATGCGCCGGTAGCGCCCGTAGAGGCCGTTGATGTCGCAGGCGTCGTCGCCACCGTGACATTTGCTATCGGATTGCCTGCGGCATCCTTCACCGTACCCGAGATGGTACCCTTGTCCACTGCGTTAGTCCCATCGGATCCCGCAGCCCCTGGAGTCCCTGCGACCCCCGCGGCGCCGTCGCTGCCTTTGCAGCCTACGAGGGACATAACCAGACTGACTGCCAATGCGGCGGCGATACACAACTTGATCAGACTTTTACCCATTTTTGTAAACCTCCTCTTTCACTTAAAATTAATAATTATTTCAACCGAGATTCCGCCTCATGCGTGTGCTTACACTGCTATCTTCATTCCTGATAAAATATATTTCACCTCCAATCTTTAAAAAGAATTTACGCTTGAAGGCGAAGGGACGCAATAGAATATGTATCCACAATTCAGGGTTATCCGTGAAGTGTTGTTCACAAAGCGATTTTGCTTCATATTTACGGTAAGTTGGAATTTGCGGCAGGAGAGGACCGGAGCAACACAGAAGATAATAACCGCGATATTAGATAAAATTGAAAATGGATAAGAGTAATTAAAAACTCATTCATGTAAGAAGATAATTTTCCAGCATCTTGAGACCGTCAAGGGTCCTTCATCCCCTCTTTGGTGAGAGAGTAGACCTTTTCGATATTCTGCTCTATGAGCCCGGCCTCTTTCATAATTTTCAGGTGAAAGACCACCCTGGTATGGTCTTCGATTTCCAGTTTCCTGGTGATTTCCATCAGACGCAAAGCTTCCCGGGCGCACAACAGCTTTAAGATGTTTCTCCGGATGGGGCTCTCAAGGGAACTGAGAGTGCGGTCCAAATCGAGCTACTGCACCACTTCCTCAAATTTCGCTTCCTTGAGTATGCGCCGTATGGTGGTCATCAGCGCATTAATCTTAACCAGCTTGGACACATAGTCGCTTGCCCCCTTCTTTATGGCACCAATCGCATTTTCGACGCTCGCAAAAGCCGTAATCATGATCACCTTTGTTTTCGGCTGGAGCCTTTTCATCGCGAGAAGCGCTTCTATACCGCACATCTTCGGCATCAAGAAGTTAAGGAGCCTAATATCAATATCCATGGCGCCGATCTTCTCGATCGTCTCATTGGCGGACGCCGCGTTGTCGGTCAGGTACCCCGCGCCCGTCAATACCTCGGTGAGGTTCGACCGGAATTCCGCGTCATCGTCTACAATCAGTACTGAAGAATCAAAAACAATACTTGAATAAACCAGAGTAGCTATCCATCCTTGCATTTTCATTCTATAGATTTGAATCGTCAGGTAGGCATATATTTCACCTTGCACAATAATTACAAACAACGCAGGTAGTCCTGCGATAACAATATTTTTTCCACTGCCGCTTTCAAAGGCAGAAGCAATGGGTGCAGTGACTGCGACAACAGAAAGGATGGTTTATGGTCGGCTGATCATTACCGGTGACAGCGACTGCAGTTCTTCTTGTCCTTTACGTCGAATGATATCACGCCATTATGACACTTGCCGCAGAAAGCACCTTTGGTAAGTTCGTCCATATGCATCTCGTACGAACCCTGAGCCATCTGGAATATAAGGTAGTGGCAGTCGGTGCATTTGTAGGTTTTTTCATTCAAGTGTTTTCTATGGCTGAAAACAACGGGCAACGCATTTTCGGGGGTAAAGGTTAAATCGCCGCCGCCGATCTTTGCATTGACGCCCATCGGGACCAACAAGCAGACCGTAACCATCGTTGCGATAAACACACTTTTCATACTACCCCCTTGCCTTGATAGTAGTTCATACTTTGCCTATCATGTATCATGAATGTTTTAGCAGTACCTTGCTACCTACAGAGCGGGTATTCTGTACGCAAGGTCATGTTATACCGAGAGCGGTCAATGACCGAGGTATTTTTCGATAACCTTAAGGGAGTCGAGGGTCTTCACACCTTCTCCGGTGAGCGAATAGAATTTATCCTTACCCTGCTCTATGATCCCCGCCTCTTTCAATATTTTCATATGAAAAATCACTTTCGTATGATCATCGATGTTCAGCTCTCGTACGAGCTCCATGAGGCGCATGGTGTTTCTCTGCGATATCAATTTGATGATCGATCTCCTGAGGGGGTTGGACAGGGCGCTCAGAATGCCGTCGAAATCCCCCTTCACCGGGCAGAGATCAACCCGATCCTCTTCGAGGATACGCCGTATCCGCACCAGAAGCTCATCGATCTTGAAGGGCTTGGATATATAATCACTCGCGCCCCGCTTTATGGCGTCAACCGCATTTTCGATGGTTGCAAAGGCGGTGATCATGATGATCCTTGTCCGCGGACACACCCTCCGCAGCTCAATGAGGACATCGGAGCCGCTCATTTTGGGCATGATCAGGTCGAGCAGGACCACGTCAAAATCCTCATCAGCCGCCTTCTCGACCGCCTCCCTGCCGGAAGCCGCCTCATGCGCCTGGTACCCCACCCCGGTAATGATTTCCGCAAGATGTGCCCTGAGCTCTTTGTCGTCGTCCACGATCAGGATCTTCTTCATATCATGCCTTTTTATATCATGCCTTGCTTGGTATTTCAATGGTGACCGTCGTACCCCGCCCGGCGGCGCTGGATACTTTTATGCTGCCCCTGTGCTGATGGATGATACCATAACAGATGGAAAGCCCGAGGCCGGTTCCCGAACCGATCTCCTTGGTTGTGTAAAAAGGGTCGAATAACCGTGATATGTTTTCTTCGGCAATCCCGGGCCCCGTATCCATGAAACTCGTTACAACCATGCCCTTGCGCAACTCCGTGGAGATGGAAATCCTGCCTCCCTTGGGCATCGCCTCCACAGCGTTGGCCAGGACATTGATAATAACCTGTTCCAGTTTTCCCGGATCTCCCATAATCTCAGGGACCAACGACAGCTCCTGCTCTACCATGACCGAATTGAGCTTATGTTTCATCAGCGTAAGAGAGCCTTTAATAACAGCATTAATATTGACAGAAATGAACTCCGATTCCCGCCGACGGGAGAACTGCAGAAGTTCCTGCGCGATCGTGGATGCCCGGTCTATGTTCCTTTCAACCAATTCGAGTTTATCGGCAAGCTCTTTTTCCGCAATGCCGCCTCTCAGTTTGCCCTTGAGCGTCTGGATGCCCAGCGACGCATTGGTCAGCGGATTATTGATCTCATGCGCGATGCCCGCGGCCAGCTGACCGAGCGAGGTCAGCTTTTCCGCCTGGACAAGGTGTCTCGTTTGCTGCTCGATCCTCATCCGCGTTTCTACATTAAATATGTTCAAAGCCCTTATGATGAAGAAGGTTATCAAAACCGCCGAGCAGCCCCGGAACACCTCCGTCGGGACGACAAGATGATAATATGCGATCGTCGAGAAATAATGACTGGAAAAGGCGCCATACAAGGCAAAAACAACACCTGCATTGAAAATATTACGTGAAATGGAATTGCTTAAGTTCTTTATCTCACCCGAATACGCGATCAACCCATAGGCGGTCACGAGTCCTCCGGCAACGCCGATCGTATTCCGCGTGCAAATCTCGACCTGTCGCAAGAACTGCATATCAATGCCAAGAGCATGCCTCCACACGATAATTACCCAGAGACCGAAGAGAACGATGACTATCCCTGATGTCCACTTCGCCCACTTGCGCTCACGCATGTAGAACAGCGACAGACCAAACTGCAAAAGGAACAGAAATGAGATGATCATCATCGCAAGGGAAAAGGCCTTAACTCCGAATATCCGAGCTAGTGATAAATGGTCCCCCTCGATCAGCGGGTAGATCTCGAGCCACTCCCGAACACCGTGTGTGAAACCAAACATCCCCAGCAGCCACAGGTTGTCCGCAATCCTCAGGTCGCTCCCCTTCATATCTTTCACCACGATAGCGAAACCCATGAACAGAAAGGCCGCACCGTAGAGAAAGAAAAGTAGATATATCGGATGGATGTGGGTGAAGTACTCAGTCATGGCCACAAGATATCCTCAGCTTGATTCAGCGATCAGGCTCAGAAAAGCAACCGGCTTTCAGGGATGATGCCATCAATTCAATCGCGCATGTGGCAGCCAAACCCTGCAATTTGAGCGGTCTCGATTGGATACCATACCACGAGCAATGCACGTTCGCAAGAATTATGATCCTGATATGTACTGATTTACTACGCATCGGGACTGTTAACATAAGAATCAACTTAGCTGCACAGATTAATAAAAGATGCTATACTTAGACGTGGTTCATCTGCAGAATGCCTTAATTCCAAAGCCTTATGGCTCATTAAAACCACGTACACGTAAAGGAGGAACAAACCATGCCGCATTATGTGATCTTGAGCAACTTAACGGACGAAGGACGCAGGACCATCAAGCAGAAACCGGAACGGATCGTTGAAGTGAACAGGGAAATAGAAGCCATGGGCATAAAGATCCACAAACAATACGCACTCCTTGGCTCCTATGACTTTGTGAACATCGTAGAGGCGCCTGACAACGAAACGGTCATGAAGATGTCCGTCGAGATCGGCGCGCGGGGATCGGTCCATATGATGACACTCCCCGCCCTGCCCGTGGATGAGTTCATCAAGAAGATCAAATAGCTAAGTGCGATTATTTCTGGGCAAGTTGTTCCTATATTGAGATCACAGCCGCCAGGTGAACTTCATGACGGCTGTGATTTTTCAGTAATAATGATCGAGATTATGCATATCCCTAAGAACTTAATATGATTCAACCATTCGGGACAATTTGAGGTCACATACAGCAGGGTTTATTCAAGTCATATTCCTGGATGTGTCCCGTGAATATATCAAAATATCTGACCGTTGTGTTCATCCTGCTTTCCCCTTCCGTGGTCTTCTCCTAAGACCTAAGCCTCATGCGATTGAGCCTGATCCAGGGTAATGTTCAGATCATTACTCAGGACAATGTCGTGTGGGTCCCTGCATCTATCTTTATGCTATTGTCGGATGATCAGATCCTTGCAGCCGCAGCTTTATCGAGAAACCAGGTAAGTATGCCATCGACAGGCTGTACTAAGCCTGCCGGGTATTGTTTCTGATTATTGAATTTCAGGACTTCGTAAACGATATCTGCCTTGTCCTCGCCGGAGACCAGAAAGATAACTTCGGCCGCCCGGTTGATCATCGGGAGCGTAAGGGACACACGGCTGACCCCGGGCTTCTCCAGATATACCGGGACGACCTCTCTTGAACTCTCCTGAAGCAATGGCGATCCCGGAAAGAGCGATGCGGTATGGCCATCGACACCAGCGCCAAGGACCACAAGATCAAAACCCGGTTTTTGTGAACCAATGAAGTATCTACGCAGTACTTCCTGATACTCCGCAGCAGCGAGCGCTGGTTCTTCCTCGCCCCGTATCCGATGAATATTCTCACCCGGCAAAGCGGCTTTTAACAAGAACGCGTCAGCAGCAAGCTTGTAATTGCTGTCCTCGTGCGATGGCGCGACGCACCGCTCATCAGTCCAGAAAATATGGACCCTCTTCCAATCAATCGAATCACGGTACAACGGCATGCCGAGGAGCGAATAGAAGCGACGGGGTGTGGACCCTCCGGAAAGGGCCGTTGCGAACCTGCCGTGTGAGAGGACCGCGGCATGCGCGAGGGAAACAAAGCGTTCTGCCGCCGCATGGCTGAGCGTTTCCCGGTCAGAATAGATTGAGACCTGCGCGGGGCGCACGTTGGTCACAACGGCCTCCATGCGCGGTTGTCCTTTTCGATCAACTGCATTGCCTCTGCTGGTCCGGCCGATCCAGCTGCATATTGGCGGACGTCCTTTGCTGATAATTTGGTCTCGAGCTGTTCGATCACCGGCGTAAGCACGGACCACACCTGTTCCACTCCATCCTGTCTCGTGAACAGCATATGGTCCCCGAGCATGCAGTCGAGCAAAACCCATTCGTAAGCGTCCAGTTCTACTCCCGGCCGATAGGAATAGTCCATGACCGCCGGATTGAGGCAGACCTTCGATCCCGGCATTTTGGTCTGATACGTCAGGCCCATCCCCTCGTCAGGCTGTACTCGCAGTACTAAGGTATTCGGATCTATGGGGCCGCCGACGGTCCCGGGGAACATGGAGTGCGGGACGCGCTTGTAATGAATCGCGATTTCCGTTTTTCTGCTGGCAAGCCGCTTGCCTGACCTGAGATAGAATGGAACCCCGTTCCAGCGCCAGTTGTCGATGAATACCTTCATTGCGGCGAACGTGGGGGTCATGGATCGTGCGGAAACCCCTTCTTCCTCACGATAACCTATGACCGGTGATCCCAGGATCATGCCTTTATCGTATTGTCCGATGACAACCTGTTCCTTCAGACGATCGAGCTGGAACGAGCGGATGGAACGGAACACCTTGACCTTCTCGTCGCGGATCATGTCGGCCTCGAAAGCAGGGGGCGGTTCCATCGCGATGATGGCA
>Ga0210377_10002655_pt1 | contig 15553 bp, 14 predicted proteins | sample PLM4_65_b1redo_FD_155480 | JGI IMG/M metagenome (GOLD analysis project Ga0210377, IMG submission 155480) | Groundwater sediment microbial communities from an aquifer in East River, Colorado, USA - PLM4_65_b1 redo | ecosystem: Environmental > Terrestrial > Soil > Riparian zone | place: USA: East... | reverse complement strand
CGAGATCGAACTTCTCCGCTCGCAACAGATCAAGCCCCGACTCGCCATTCGGAGCAAGCGTCACCTCGAACCCTTTTTGCCCGAGAAAGGTGCGGAGAACCTCTCGAACGGTTTCATCATCTTCTATAACTAAGACTCTCTTCATAATTTTTAGGACAAACATAACAGAACTCTTCATAACTGTCAACCTATTGACGCTCATTATTAGGGTTTCCTATGTCATGTTTCCTGGTTATTATTCAAACATCACGCTAAATCGGCCATTAATCTGACATTGTCAAAATTAAACATATTATATTTTCAATGTGTTGCAGTGGGCACAATTCTTGAATAAGTATATGTATCGATCCCGAGAATATTTTGCAAAGTCCTGCATTAGTCGCTTCGGCAAAAGAAGTTGAATCGACATCATTATAAGGTGTTATTCATGCACGAAAAAAAATTCTTAAAGACGATCGCCATTGCAAGCGGCAAGTTCGGCGTTGGCAAAACCACCGTGACTGCGAATCTCGCTATTGCCATGAACAAGCTCGGCAGGAAGGCCATGCTCATGGACTCGGATTTCGCTTTGAGAAATATTGAGGCACTGCTTCACCTGCCGCCGAAAGACCGCCCTCAACATCGGCTGAACAGGTACGATTTTCTCCAGGATATTCTCGTGGTCAGTCCGGATGGTATCAATATACTTTCCGCCGGCCATTCGGCGCTCACGAAGCTCCAGCGTCTCAATATTCTGGACGCCATTGACCGCTGCACCAACGATATTGATGTTCTTCTCATCGACACAACGTCGGGAATACTGGAAAATATCGCTTTTTTCTGCAGCGCTGCACAAGAGATCATCATCCTCACTTCCCCGGAACATGCGTCCATTGCCGATGCGGTTGCGCTCATCAATGTGCTGTACAGCAGATACCAGGAAAAGCAGTTTCACGTGCTCGTCAATTATGCGAAGAACGATGAGGAAGCGCTTGAAGTTTTCAGGCGCCTCTCGCTCGCTGCCGAGACTTGCCAGAGCATATCTCTGGACTATCTAGGAAATCTCCCTCTGGATGAAGCCGTCCAAATGGCCGTTCAAGCTCAGCGGGCTTTCGTGGACCTCTATCCCCGGTGCCCTGCGTCCCGGTCGATCATCAAAATAGGTAAAAAGATTCTGCAAGGCAGGGACAAGGTCAAAGGGACGCTTCAATTCTGCATCGGACAACTCTTAACAGCTGGTTCTCCCCGGTAAATCATCCATTTCTGGTTTTTTATTGCCGATTTCTTGCCTCGGAAGAGAATATGATAGATAAGGAGAAGAGCGGCTTTTTTGATACCGTTTTTTAACGGCAGGGAATGGCAGGATAGAAAACAGCGCTGCATGAGTGTTTCAAGATATCCTTCTGTTCAGAACACGCTGGTCGGTCATTATAGCTTTACATTTCTTAGATACTTGGCCGCCTCCTCCGGCGGCGTTGGATTGATATAGAAACCGGAGCCTCTCTCAAACCCCGCAACGCGCATCAGACGAGGTGTGATCTCGAGGTGCCAATGGAAGTCTTCGTTAAGCGTATGCCAGTGACCGTGGCGCGCGATACGGTTCGGCGCAGAGTAGAGCATATAATTATACGGCGGGTTCTTCAGCACCTTCCCGAGACGCTGGAGCGTATGGCGAAGCGTCCGGGATAAGTCCATGATCTCTTCCTTGGTGATGTCTACATAAGAACACAAGTGCTTCTTGGGATAGATCCAGGTTTCGAAAGGAAAGCGAGGTGCGAAGGGCACCATGACCAGGAAGTGGCGCGTTTCCTCGATCACGCGCTCCGGAGTCGCCAGCTCCTGCCTGATGATGTCGCAGAAGAGACATCGCTCTTTATAGTCATAGTACGATTTGGCGCCATCCAGTTTTTCCTTCACGGCCTTCGGGACAACGGGTGTGGCAATGATCTGGGAATGAGAATGGTTCATGGCTGAACCGGCGGACCAGCCCTGGTTCTTGAAAACCAGAACATAGCGGAGCCTGCTGTCCCGTTCGAGATCGAGGATCCGGTCACGGTAGGACCAGAGAACTTTTTCCACCTGGTTTTCGGGGAGATCCTCGAGCCGGAGCGCGTGCTCCGGGCTCTCGATAATGATCTCGTGGGCGCCGATGCCGTTCATCCAGTCGTAGATGCCGCTGCCCTCGCGCTCAAGGGTGCCTTCGATATGCAGGACAGGGAACTTGCTCGGGATCACGCGCACCCACCAGCCTTCGGTGTTCGGTGCGGATTTCTCGCTGCGGAACGAAGCGATCTCCGGAGGGGTCTTTGCTTCATTACCGCCGCAGAACGGACACTCCGCAGGCGTTACATCATCAGGCGGCTCTTCAAACGAATAGTCTTCGGGTTTTTTCGGACGCTCGGTGGAAATGATGATCCACCGGCCAACGATGGGGTCTTTACGCAAACGGGACATCAGCTACCCGACCTCGCCCGCTGCTCGGTCAGCACCTTGTGCACGATCTGTTTCAATTCCTTGATACGGATGGGCTTGTTGATATACTCGGCAGCGCCGAGGCTCATGGCCTTGAGATAGCTTTCCACCTCGCCATACGCCGTCACCATGATCACGTCTGTTTTTGACCCCATTTTTCTGATTTCCTGCAGGAGTTGAAGGCCGTCCATAATCGGCATCTTAATGTCAGTGATCACAAGGTTAAAGGGGCCCCTTTTGAAAAGGCCCAGAGCCTCCTCACCGCCATTTGCAAGGGAAACTTCATAGCCTTCATCGGTCAATATGGTATTGAAAAGATCGCGTGCGCCTTCTTCATCATCAACAACAAGAATCTTCATCCTTCTCCCTCAATACTATGTGGTAAAGCAAAAATATCATAAAATTATGCAGTCGTCAAGGTTACCCATAGTAACGCTCATTTCAGAAAAACGGAGAATATGATCACATAACTGACTCAGATGATTGTAATATCAATGGTTTAATTCGAAGAGAAGACGCAGTCCCTCAAGAGTAAGATGAGGTTTTATTTCCTGAATGGTCTTTGTTTCTGGAATAACCAGCTCGGCAAGACCTCCAGTGGCAACGACCCTGGCATCGGCCGAAAGCTCCTCCTTCATCCTCTCCACAATGCCGTCAACAAGACCTGCATAACCGTAGATGATACCAGCCTGCATTGCGCTGATGGTGTCCGAACCGATGACCTTCGCGGGCTTAACGAGTTCGACCCGCGGCAACTTTGACGCGCGCTGGTACAGCGCCTCTGACGAAATCTTCACACCCGGGCAGATGGCCCCGCCGAGGTAATCACCATTCTTCGTGATCGCGCAGAAGGTGGTCGCCGTACCGAAATCCACGATAATGAGCGGCCCGCCGTAAAGCTTGAAGGCAGCAGCCGCATTCACGATACGGTCGGCGCCCACCTCTTTTGGATTATCAGTTCGTATCGTGATGCCCGTCTTAAACTCATGCGTCACGACCATTGGCTCGATCCTGATGTACTTCCGGGACATCTCGACCATCACCGGCAGGAGCGGGGGCACTACTGTCGATATGATCACCCCGTGTATCTGCTTGAACTCAATTCCGGCGAAGCCGAAAAGGTCCTTGAAGATCATGGCGTATTCATCGGGCGTGATCTGCGCATTCGTGCCCACGCGCCAGTTTTCGACGAGTTTTTCACTGTCGAAAACGCCGAGGACCACGTTGGTGTTGCCTATATCGATGGCGAGAAGCATTTTCCCCTCCGGAATGAACAGCTAGGTCAGAATCATAGGTCAAGGGCCATGTTAAGACAAAAGTGGCTGATCATTGCTGTTTCATGACCCCTGCCCCTTGACCCATCACGCTATTTTTTTTACTATCGTCACGTCCCCTGCTGCGAGCGTACGGATCGTGCCATTATCGAGCCTCACGATAAGCCTGCCATCACTATCAACCCCTTGCGCCAGACCATCGAGAGCCTCTCCCGCTCCGCTCACGGTGATGCGGTTACCTACCGTCATGTTGAGCTTTTTCCATTCATTCAAGACATCCCCTTCATTGCCGAGGAACTTCTGATACCAACGCTCAAGATCCCGCAGAACCTGCTGAAGCAGTGCGTTCCTGTTTATCTTAGCTCCTGCCTCTGCAGCGAGCGTGGTCGAGAGGCTGCGGACATTGGGAGGCAACTCGCCCATCTCCATATTTACGTCCAAGCCGATGCCGAGCACGATATGACGGATGCGGTCCTGCTCCGCGCTCATCTCGGTCAGCAATCCGCAGACTTTTTGCCCGGAGATAAGGATATCGTTCGGCCACTTGATGCCGGCCTCCAACCCGCACGTTGTCCTGATTGCCGACACTACTGCCACAGCGCCTGTCAGCGTGATCAGGGGCGCTTTATGCATCGGGATATTCGGACGGAGGACCACACTAAGATAAAGGTTCCGTTTCGGCGATATCCATTTCCTGCCGAGCCTGCCCTTGCCGCTGGTTTGCGTCTCGGCCAGCACCACGGTCCCTTCGAGCGCCCCATCAGCCGCTAATCCCATGGCCAAGGTGTTCGTAGAGGTGACCTCTTGGTAAAAATGGATCTCCTTGCCGACGGCCTTTGTTCTCAGTCCATGCCTGATATCCTCCAGCCGAAGAATGTCCGGGACCGAAGTGATCCGATACCCCTGCGACGGCACGGCCTCGATCCCGAACCCCTCTCGTTCTAGCGTTTTGATGTGTTTCCACACCATCGTGCGGGAGATGCCGCATTTTCTCGCCAGTTCCTCGCCGGAGATGAATCCCGAGCAGGACAACCGGAGCAAGTTCAGAATTTTTTCTTTATACATAGTAAATCCGGGTCATCAGGCAGGGTCAAAGGTCACGCGAGATTACTAAAATAAAAAAAGCGGTCATTGCAAGCAGCAACGAGACAAAGCCATTTCCTTGTTGTTCTTATTCTTTCTTTGTTTCTTGGTTATCCTGACTTGACCCTTGACCCCGGCCCCATGACCCTATTATTTTATTTTCATACTGATGTCCGCAGCCGGCGCCGAATGGGTCAGGCTTCCGGACGACACAAAATCCACACCCGTCTCCGCGATTTGCCGAACCGTCTCAAGCGTCACGTTGCCGGACGCTTCAACGAGGGCGCGGCCTGCGATCAGATTCACTGCCTCGCGCATTATATCGATAGGCATATTGTCAAGCATGATGATGTCGGCCTTCGACGTCAAAGCCTCACGCACCTCATCGAGTGTTTTGGTCTCGACTTCGATCCTGAGGTCGCCACTCCTTGTACGCGCGGACGCGACCGCCAGCGTGATGCTTCCAGCCGCTTTGATGTGATTATCCTTGATCAGGATCATGTCATATAATCCCATGCGGTGATTCTTTCCGCCACCCATCCGGACGGCATGCTTTTCAAGCTGTCGCAAACCGGGGAGCGTCTTACGCGTATCCAGTATCACTGCCTTCAAACCCTTCACCATATCAACATATCTGGCGGTCAACGTTGCGATACCGGACAGGTGCTGGAGCAGGTTCAGAGCCACGCGTTCGCCTGCAAGCAACGTCCTCGTGTTGCCCGACAGCCTCGCGATCTCTGCGCCGGAAGTGATCTTGTCTCCGTCCTTTGCAAACGGCGTAAAGCTGATATCCGGATCCAGATACCGGAACACTTCTGTCGCAGTATCAATGCCTGCGAGGATGAGGTCCTGCTTCGCCAGGACAACTGCCAGGGAGATGGCGTCGGCAGGAATCGTCGCCTCGGAGGTCACATCGCCGGGACCGAGGTCCTCCGCAAGTGCTTTTTCAATGAGCTCTCGTGTCGAATAATCCATGTGGCTTACATGTTGATCATTTAATTGTATTACTCCAGCATCCTCAAGCTCTGCTCAAGCTTTTCCCGCTTCACCTTGAACTCCTCAAGCTTTGCCGTGTCCTTTTCAACAACTTCCTTCGGTGCCTTATCAACGAAATTTTTGTTGGAAAGCTTCTTGGAAAATACCTCGATGTCTTTTGAGATCTTCGCGATCTCTTTCTGGAGCCGGTCTCGTTCCTGGGTGAGATCGAGAATGCCTTCGAGCGGCACATAGATTTCAGCGCCGGCGATCACTGCTGTTGCGACGGACCTGGGCTTTGTTTCAGATACGCCGATGCGAAGCTCCTTGATCCGAGCGAGAGTCTTTGCATATCCGGAGCTTTTTTCAAGGTGCTCACCAAGCTCTTTGCTCTCCACTCTAACGATCACGGCGATCTGCATGGACGGCGCTATGTTCATCTCACCGCGGATATTCCTGATCGCCATGATCAGGTCCATCACCATCTGCATGTCCCGCTCGATCCCGGCGTTGATCTGCTTTTCATCCGCCGCCGGATACGGGGACACCATGATTGAGTCAATCCTGGCTCCTGACTCCATCACCCTGACCCCTTCAGGAAGCGTCTGCCATATTTCCTCCGTGATAAACGGCATGATCGGATGCAGCAGGCGAAGCGAGGTTTCCAGAACATGGGCAAGCACGGTCTGCGTCGCTTGCCGTGACGCAGATCCCTTTTCCTCGTATAAGACCGGCTTGGACAACTCAAGATACCAGTCGCAGTACTCATGCCAGATAAAGTGATACAGCGACGAGGCAACGTCGTTGAACCGGTAGTCAACGAGCGCGGCCTGCACGTCTTTTGTAACCGAGTTCAGGCGCGAGAGGATCCAGCGGTCGGCAAGAGATATATGAGGGGTGTGGAGTGAGGAGCGAGGAGAGAAATCTTCATCAAGATTCATGAACACGAAGCGGCTTGCGTTCCAGATCTTGTTCGCGAAATTCCGGTAGCCTTCGATGCGCTCCGGGGCGAGCTTGATATCCCTGCCCTGGGCCGCAAAGGCCGTGAGTGTGAACCGAAATGCATCGGTGCCGTACTGGTCGATCATTACGAGCGGGTCAATGACATTGCCCTTGGACTTGCTCATTTTCTGGCCTTCGGCATCGCGCACGAGTGCATGGATATAGACCTGCCGGAACGGCACCTCGTGCTTAAAGTGGAGACCCATCATGATCATGCGCGCCACCCAGAAGAAGATGATATCAAAGCTTGTGATCAACACTGAGGTAGGATAATACGTCTCGACCTCTTTGGTCTTGTCCGGCCATCCAAGTGTGGAGAAAGGCCAGAGCGCCGACGAGAACCACGTGTCGAGAACGTCGGGGTCCCGCATCAATTCGTGAGAACCGCAGCGGGGACATTGCTTTGGCGCCTCCCTCTGGACTATGGCTGCGGCATCGACACTGATGGTTACCACTTCCCCGGATACGGCTGGCCTGTTCGCGCCCTCTCCGATTGCACCGACACCTATTTTTGAAATAAGCACGCCCTTATCGCACTTCCGGCAATACCAGGCCGGTATTTGATGCCCCCACCAGATCTGGCGCGATATGCACCAGTCCTTGATGTTCCGCATCCACTCGAAGTAGGTGTTCTCCCATCCCTTGGGAATGAACTCCACCCGGCCGTCCTCAACAACCTTGATCGCGGGCTCGGCAAGGGGCCCGGTCTTCACAAACCACTGGGGAGAAAGATAGGGTTCAACAATTGACTTGCAGCGATAGCACTTGCCTACAGAGTGCGCATGATCATCGGTCTTGACCATGAAGCCCCGCTCCTGGAGCAGTTCCACCACCATACCGCGGGCCTTTTTCGCAGGCTTTCCCGCGATACGCTTGAGAACATCAGGCAGTACATCGGGGACGTCGCTCCGGATTTCAGCCCTGTCATTCAGTATTTTTACGCGCGGCAGCTCCGGTTTCTGCCGCTGTCCCGCCTCGTAGTCGTTGAAGTCATGCGCAGGAGTGACCTTGACGGCGCCGGTGCCGAACTCGAGGTCCACCAGTATCGAGTCGCCGATGATCGGGATCTTTCTGCCCGTAAGCGGCAGGTCAACGGTCTTGCCGATCAGATCCTTATAGCGCGGGTCAAGCGGGTGCACTGCGACGGCAGTGTCACCGAGCATAGTCTCGGGCCGCGTGGTCGCGACGGTCAGACGGATGGCGTGGTCGTGGCTCAGGGGATAAGCGATATGGTAAAGCTTGCCCTTCTCATCCTCGTGCTCGACTTCGATGTCCGACAATGCCGTGTGGCATCGCGGGCACCAATTGATCAATCGCTCGCCCCGGTAGATGAGCCCCTCTTCGTGAAGGGTTACAAAAACTTCAATAACGGCTTTTGAAAGGCCGGGGTCCATCGTGAAACGTTCGCGGTCCCAGTCACAGGATGCGCCCAAGCGCTTCAGTTGGTTGATGATTCTGCCGCCATATTCCTGTTTCCATTTCCAGACTTCCTGCACAAAGGCTTCTCTTCCCATCATATGTCGGTCAACGTCATTTTTCGCCAACTGGCGCTCAACCACGTTTTGTGTGGCAATGCCTGCGTGGTCTGTACCTGGTACCCAGAGCGTATTTCTGCCGGACATACGCATCCATCGAACAAGGATATCCTGGAGCGTGGCGTTCAACGCATGGCCGATATGGAGCGAGCCGGTCACGTTCGGCGGGGGGATGACGATTGAAAAGGGCGCGCTACGTGCATTCACATCTGCGTGAAAATACTTTTTCTCCGTCCAAAACCCGTACCATTTTTCTTCTACTGACTTCGGGTCATAGGCCTTGGGCAATTCCTTCTCTGACATGGAGCAGCGTCTCCTTTACACGCACATCATCGTCCAAATAAAAGAGGGGAGCAAGTCCCCCCCTGACAAAAAAAATCACAAATCTCAAATTACAAATCCCAAATAGATTCCAACATTCCATCACCAAATTCAAAACGTTTGCAATTTGATGACTGGCGTTTTGGAGCCTATTTGGGATTTGATGCTTGGATATTCGGATTGATCTTCTACTCCATCGCCTTCAACCGCTCTATTTCCTCTTTGATCATGACCTCTGCTAGCCGAGGGACCGTTTCCCATGCCACTTTTTCGATCACTTCCCGTGCGACATCCCTGGCGATCATCTTAACCGCTTCCTCGATCCCTTTCCGCACCGTGTCCTCGGAGATTTTCGGGATAGGCGGCGTCATATCACTGAATATTTCCAGCGCCATCCGGGAGACGGTCTCTTCCGCCATTTTCCGCAGTTCGCTTGCGGGAATCGGCGCTGGATGCGAGATGGCCTTTTTTTCGAGCGCCTCGTCCACTGTCTTCGCAGCAACCTGTTCTACCATGCGCCTCAAGGTTTCATCCGAGCGCTCTGGAGCCTGCGTCAACGGCTGCTTTTGCAAAAACTCCCTTGCAATCCTTTCGACGGCCTCGTCGGCCACACTCCACATATCGCTCGGGGAAAGGGCCGATGTTCGTGCAGCAGGCATCTTTTCTAAGGTTTCTTTTGTCATGCTCGAAACTTTTGCGTCTACCATGGTGCGAAGGACCTCGTCGGAAATCTGCGGCGTTTGCGTCGAAGGCTGCTTATCAAAATATTCCTGCGCGACTTTCCGAACAGCGTCTTCAGCTGCGCTCCACATATCACTCGCGGTGAGGGCCGATGGTTGGCCGGACGGTGACTGCTCTAAGGCTATACTCGTCTTGCTCGCGACTTCTTCCGCAATCATGATGCGGAGGGTGTCATGGGAAATCTGCGGTTGGGTCGGGGGAATTATGGCAACGATGTCTTTTGCCATCTTTGCAACAATGTCTTCCGCTATTTTCCGCACGTCGGCCGCAGTAAGTGTCGGCACGTGTGGTTGCGCAGCCGGCATCTTTGCCAATGCATCTTTCGTCAGACTGGAGACTTTTTCCGCCACCATGGCACGAAGAGCATCATCAGAGATCTTCGGCGGCTGGACCGGCGGAAGCATAGCAAACACTTCCCGAGTCATCTTTGCTATGGAATCTTCCGCCATCCTGCGCAACTCAGCCTCAGGCAACATCGATGCCTGGACCGGTGACGGTGCGGGCCGCGTCGGCGGACTGAGTGGGGTTGGGGTCTTGGGCTTGAACGCCGCCTGCTGATCAGCCTTCAAAGCTGTTTCAAGGGATTCGTAGGTGACAATCTCGGGCCGTGTCTCTTCTTTCTCCTTGGTCAGGCCCAACCCGGCGCGCATCTCTTCCACAGCCTTGGCGCCGACCGGCAGCACCTTCGCCCCTTCGCGGTTCAGCGGTTCTTCAACCTCTTCCACGACGGGCTCAACTTCGTATACAGTATCTTCATCGGTTTGTGCGGCTGTTCGTGCGAAGTCCTTGGGTGAAGGGGCTTCACTGATAATATCAAAAATATCATCTGGCGTGGTCTTCTTTGGTTTGACTGGCGCCGCTTGCGACGGCGGCGGGACCTCGCGTACCGGAGGTACAGGTGCGGCGGGCGGACGCGCGGCGGGCTGCGCGGGCGCGGCAACGCGCGGCGGGGCTGCAGCGAGCGCCTTTTTCACTTTTTCAATAAGTTCCTGGGATTCGAAGGGCTTGGCAATGTTGTCTACGATCCCCGCCTGTTTGCCTCTTGCACTGTCGTACATGTCATCCCTGCTCATCATGAGGATGACCGGCGCCTGCGCAAGCTGCGGGGTCTGTTTCAACCGCGCTGCAAAGGAATAGCCATCGATGCGCGGTAAATCCACGTCCACCAACACCACATCGGGGATGACCCGCGTTGCCTCGTTCAGTGCTGTCTCGCCGTCGCTCGCACAAACGATCTCGTAGTCTCTTCCCGAAAAAAGCATCTCCACCACTTTCTGGATCGTGATGCTCTTATCGGCCAACAGTATTTTAACTGGCATGGAGCGGCCTTTCAAATGTGAGAGCTATGACATGGTCTGCCGAAAAATGTGCCAGGCGAAATATCCGGGGTTCCGCCGAGCTGTCGTCCGCAATTGGAATTTTGGCCATTCGCGTATTCTTTTCCCGCAGTATTCAAGTTTGTAAAAAAATTAACACATTTCTTTGGGTGTGTCAAGTTTTCGTTTTATTTTTCTTCGTGTTATGGCACCTGAAGCCCTGGAGGCCGCTCGTGATCATCTCCTCTTTGTGTGTCAGTGATTTCAGGGTTTGGGGGTTTCCCTGTAACGTCATTACGTATCTCCTCGAATATAACCGCGGGGTCACCCCCGATCAGGTCGAGGGCAAGCTCAACATGGAAAAAAAACGTTCTTCTGTAGCCTCTGCGAGAATCATTGATGTGTCGGGAATGCCGCATGAATGATTACAGACTATTTCGAGACATCATAACTTCTTCGATACAATATCGATGAACTCCTCGGTAGTTGCGTATCTTGCCGGCTTCGGCTCCGCGATCGCGGCAAGGTCCTTGGTCATCACGCCGCCTTCGATGACATCGATAACCGTCGCCTCGAGGTTTTTCGCAAATGCGACTACGTCCGGTGTTTTATCCAACTCGCCACGCCGGGCAATGGCGCCGGTCCAGGCGAAGATGGACGCAACGGAGTTCGTTGACGTGGGGTTGCCCTTCAGGTGTTCGTAGTAATGGCGCATGACCGTGCCGTGCGCGGCCTCAAACACATACTTTCCCTCGGGCGAGACCAGCACCGAGGTCATGAGACCCAGGCTGCCGAAGCCAGAGGCCACCAGGTCGCTCATCACGTCACCGTCATAGTTCATGCATGCCCAGAGCATGCCGCCTTCCGCCTTCATGATCTGGGCAACCGCATCGTCGATCAGCATGTAGCGGTACATGACCCCTGCTCCCGCAAAATCCGTCTTGCGGGCCGCGGCCTCCCGGTCGAAGACCTCTTTAAAAAAACCGTGATACGTCTTGGAGATGGTGTCCTTCGCGCCGAACCAGAGGTCGCATTTTTCGTTGAGGCTGTAATTGATGCAGGCCCGCGCAAAGCTTTGGATGGACTTCTCCGTGTTATGCATGCCCATGACCACGCCGGGCCCCTTGAACTCATGCACAACGAGTGATACCTTCTCCGTTCCCGCGGTCGGCGTGAACACCAACTCTACCATGCCTGCTGCGGAAACTTTATACTCGACCGACTTGTAGATATCGCCGTAGGCGTGCCTCCCGATGCTGATCGGCTTTTTCCAGCTTCGTACCGCCGGAGGGATGTTCTTCGCGATAATGGGCTTGCGGAAGACCGTGCCATCAAGGATGGAGCGGATCGTAGCGTTCGGGCTTTTCCATGCCTGCTTGAGGCTGTACTCCTTCACCCGCCCCGCGTTCGGGGTGATGGTCGCGCACTTCACACCCACGCCGTGCTCGATGACGGCATTCGCCGCATCGATCGTTACGGCATCATCAGTCTCGTCCCGGTGCTTGATGCCGAGATCGTAATATTTGAGGTCCATGTTCAGATGAGGTGCGAGTAATTTGTCCTTGATCATCTTCCAGATGATGCGTGTCATCTCGTCGCCGTCCATCTCCACGATGGGGCCCTTCACCGTGATCGTCACAATAAGCGCTCCTTGATGATGTCTGATGTTTAAAGCCGTTATTCCGATGGAATTGTAAAGTGATGAGGTGGAATTGTCAACAGAACAATCTATTGGTGTGAGAGCGACTGACAACGGAACGTTTTTTCGCTGTCTGAAGTTCGGACCGGTTCAGCTCAAGCGACCCGCCTGAACGGCTCGGCTGAGCTGGTCGCAGTCACTCTGCTTCGACTTTGTTCATAATCGTTAGTCGGTCGCACGACGTCACAGGCAACAGTTTAATGATCTGAACTCGGAACATAACCCAGAACACTGAGCTGTGAATTTTTCATGATGTCCGGATGGGGAAGGTTGCCGGATTCTTAGAGGGTGTCGGACTTGAGCCAAACAACAAACGCCACAAAAAAACAATTGTTAAATCGCACGACCCGGCTCCAGAGATTCCGCTCACCCGCCAACTACATGCGGATTATCTTGTCCTTGTTCGCCGCCCACCAGTCTTTGTATTCCGCGAGCTTCGCCTTGAATCCCGCAATGTTGTTCCCCGTAAAATAACCTGCCAGTAAATTCTTTTCGTCCTCTGCTTTTACACCAAAATACTTCTCCCGGTAGTTCAAAAATATATTCATGCTATCGAGGATTTCCTCACGAACTTGTCGTACGCCGTCTTTCTGGATCGAAAGGTTCAGAAACCACTTATCGCACAGCCAGAAACGTCGATCCATTTCGTCTTTGATCCATTGTATTTCATTAGACGCGCTTCTTAATTCCAGCGCTGACATGGTTGAAAGCGTGGACGGATGCTTCGCCAAATATGCCCTTACTGTTTCAATCGGCTCAGGCTTTGTCATTCCGGTATCATGATATTCAAGCATGATCACTTTGTTGCCGCTTATCCAACGATAATTACGTCCTTTGGATTCGAACGCATAGAGGGGATTGCCATCTATGTTTTTTATGATATAACCTGGATCCGGAATGCCGCAATATGTCCGAAAGTCCTTATCCACCTCATGCAACAGCCACTTGATTGCAACCGGGGGTCGGCATGAAGGGTGACTTCGGCATTAACGGTCATCCTCTGTGCTTTGCTATAATACGTCACATAGCAATCAACGTCCTTATGGTCTTCTCCAAAGTGATCCGCCGTCATTAAGATGCTCCTGCCGGCGCGGCATACGCAGTTTAAGATTATATTGAAACTGCCGATATCCTGACAGACCAGGGCATCCGATGCATTTTAGGAGAAGCCCGTGGCTGCCCAAAGCGTAATGATGGTTGCAGCCGCAAGAGATACAAAAGCTTTTCGTATGGTCACCCTATACTCAGAGGATACCGCCTGAAAAGATGACGCTCTCAAACGTACGATTCAATGTCTTGCTCGTGAAATTCTTCATCTCCATGCCGGGCTGACACGTTACCTCCTGCCCGACCTTGACCGCCGTAGCCGGTATGGCGACCCAGGTCTTCTTCCCGTTGTTCTCAAGGGAAACATAGGTATAGCCTCCGGAGTTCATCGTTTCAACTACCTTCCCGGAAAGAGAAGGTTCAGCCTGTCCCGCATTTGCAGCGGGCTGCGCTTGGGACGGCTGTGCCTGAGACGCAGGTGCAGGGGCGTCTTTCTTGGTCGAATTACAGCCGCTGACGAGGACAAAAGACAAGACACATACTGCAAATACCAATTTAGAGCGTTTCATCAGCAATCTCCTTGTTTGTTAGTACCAGTCTCAATCTCATTGACATAAACGGTGCATAAATTTTAACGACGTGAATTTTACTGCTTTTTTCGTGAACATGCAAGCCTGTTTTTTGCCCGTGTCAAGCCAAAATAGAAATGTCCTATTATTACCAAAATAGAAATGTCCGGTTTTTAAGGAGCAGCGATAGTTTCCCGCCTTCGTCCCTTTGATAGAAAGGTCTTCCTCCAAGGATGATCTACTGGGGGCACCCATGGTTGTTTCTCTTGCAGCAGAAGCGGTGTTCCCGATGTGTCCTTGGTTGGCTTCTTCGTGATTTCCCGGAAACGCAAGTCCCGTCCGTTGTAGGTTATGTGCAAGGTGCCGTCGAGCCGTTCTTCCACCGTGACTTTCTTCGCCCGTGTTGCCTGTTCGATCTGATAGACAGTGTTGTTATGGGCGATGGTAAAATCGTTCTTGACCGTGCGCTCCTCTTTGATGCAGAGGATGCAATCGAGCTCTCTGCTGTGCAGCGCGGGCCGGTGCAAATCGGCCGCCGAAGTAGCCGGTTTCGTGAATCTCCTGTTGTACTTCGGCAAATAGGTTGTGAGAAACTCGTTTGCCTCATATACGCTCTTGATCCCTAAAAGCCGCATATCTCTGACTAGCCGGTCCTGAAGGGTCTTAAAGAGCCGCTCCACCCTGCCTTTGGCCTGGGGTGAATTGGCATGGATAACCTCTATTTCCAGTTCGTCCAGGCTCTTTTCAAAATGGCTCATGGGCCGCTGATCGTTGAGCTGCTCTTCAATGGTTGGTTCGGCCCAGGACTTATAGGTAGTGTGCTTGTCCAGATACACGCTTTGAGGGATGCCATAGCGCTTGATATAACGCTTCATACTGTCCATGGCTGGCATGGTGCCCTCATAGGCATAAAAACGGCCATGCACGGTGTTTGTGGCATCATCGATGTATCCCATGAACACACAGATCGGTCCGCGGCCTTCGAACCAATCGTGATGGGAGCCATCTATCTGGACCAGCTCCCCGAAATGGGCTCTCCGCTCACGCCGCTGCCGGTGCTTCTTCACTTTGCGCTTCCTGTAGGGAATCTCCGCTTCGTTCAGCCATAACCTGAGCGTTTCATCGTTGATCGTTATCCCATGAACCTCGTACAGCTTTTCAGTGGCATGAACAAGATTAAAATCATTGTACTGCTCCCGAAACAGCTTAAGCGTCTTATCCTTGATTTTCTTCGGGATGCGGTGATTCGATGTCGTGCCCCTAGACCGGTGACATATGCCCTCATCGCCTGCTTTCCGGATCCGTTTGATCATCCGACGTATCTGCCGGTCGCTTAGGTTGATCAGTGATGCAGCCTCTGTTTGGCTGATCTTCTTACTCAATGCCTGATGGATGATGTGAAGTCTTCTTGCTTCCTCCCTGCTCATGGTGATCATGTCCTTTTCTGCCACAATGCCCTCCGTTTTACGTCAGGCATTGTAACTGGGAATAGGACATTTCTATTTTGGCGAATTAGGACATTATCATTTTGGGATTACAG
>Ga0210377_10002653_pt1 | contig 15554 bp, 21 predicted proteins | sample PLM4_65_b1redo_FD_155480 | JGI IMG/M metagenome (GOLD analysis project Ga0210377, IMG submission 155480) | Groundwater sediment microbial communities from an aquifer in East River, Colorado, USA - PLM4_65_b1 redo | ecosystem: Environmental > Terrestrial > Soil > Riparian zone | place: USA: East... | reverse complement strand
AATGAGGAGAGCAGGATATATGGAAAGTGAGAAGTTTCTTGATCATGCGCGCAGTCCGCGCAATGCCGGCCTGCTGGAAGACGCAAATGTGGTGATTCAGGCCGGCGATTCCGAATGTGATGACAAGCAGATCTTCTTCATCAGGATCGAGAATGATATGGTCAATGACATCCGGTTTCTCATCGAAGGGTGCGATACAACCGTTGCTACGGCATCTGTTGTAACCGAGATGGTTAAGGGGCAATCCCTGGACACCGTTCTGAGCTTAAGCGACAGGGCCATAGCCGCCGTCCTGGACGGTCTCCCCGAGGAGAAGCTGCACTGCGCCGAGATGTCGGCCCTGGCCATGCATACCGCCGTGCACCAGTACCGGAGCACGAAAAAAGGGGAAGCGTCATCCACGGTGCACACATTCGATCACTCACGGATCGTGGCGCAGGTCCTGAACCGCCCCCTTGCACAGGTCTATTCGTCCGAGTATGACCTTTAGCGTAAGTTAGAAACCCCCTTCCCGACTGTTGTCACGGGAGTTCAATCAGTTCGATGAACTCTTCCCCCTTGATTTCGTCCACGATCCAGGAGCAGGCGGCGAAACAACGGTCACGGGTCTTGCCGGAAACGATTGCCAAAAGGACCGAATCCCGTGCGCCGATGGCGCCGAGACGATGAACGATGAGGACCTGGTTGAGTTCGAAGCGCGCTTCCGCCGACCTGGCCAGGGCGGCCAGCCTCTCATCGACGTCGGAAACGAGCGGCTTCAGCTCCACGGTGGAAAACTCCGGCACCTGCTTTCCGGGACGCTTCACCCTGCCGTGGTGGAGCACCACCGTGCCGGTGGCGTCGGTTTCCCGCTCCAGAAACGCCCGATACAGTTCCAGGTGATCGAGCGGCCGTTCCGTTGCATATGCTGTAATCATTACTCCTCCATAGGGAAATTACTTTCCGTAAAACTATCACCGTTGCAGGCTAAACCGCAATCCCTCTTTTGGGCCGCTGAAACCCAGCGGCCGTCCATATCCTTTCCCCGAATTCAATCATTAATGAATCTACAGTCGCGGTTTTGCATCTCTATAACACCTTTAAAACAGCAATAACGCTACTGCGTGCATTGCGCCGCCCAGTTCTAAAAGGCAATTAACCCTTCCATATCATATTGTTATCTCCATTCAGCTATTTCAGCAAGGTTTGGCACAATGAATGCTCTTATGATCATTGAGGAAGACGAGAGGAACAAGGGAAGATGAAAGCTGCCTTTTCAGTCTGGGATAACAGGATAGCGCCGGTTTTCGATGTAGCCAGGAAGATGCTCCTTGTGGAGTCGAAATCGGGACGGATCGTCAGTGAAACGGAAGAGGCGTTTCCGGATGACTTTCCCTTGCGCAAGGCGATACGACTTGCCGAACTTGGTATCGACATCCTCATATGCGGCGCCTTATCCCGCCCTCTGCGGGAGACGATTGCAGCTTACGGCATCAGAGTGATTCCTTTCGTTGCGGGAGAGCTTGGCGATGTCAAATGTGCATGGCTGTCGGGGGGAGAAGACATCCGCCGCTTCGTCATGCCGGGCTGCTGCGGGAGAAGGAAGCGGGGCTCGAAGTCACAGGAAGCAGAAATGGAGGATTGTGCCATGGGAGGTAGAAACCGCGGGGGAATGGGCCAGGGTGGACATGGAAGGGGCCGGACTGACGGGCCTTTTGTTACGGGACCCGGAGGGAATTGCGTCTGTCCGAGTTGTGGACACGAGGAGCCGCACGCAGCGGGAGTCCCCTGCCCGCAGAAAAAGTGTCCGAAGTGCGGCGCGGCGATGGTGAGGGAATAGCGAGATGAAAGGAGGAAATATCATGCCGAGAGGAAATGGAAGAGGGCCCATGGGAAAAGGGCCGATGACGGGACGCGAAGCGGGATTCTGCGCCGGGAATGGGAGGGTAAAACAGGCCCTGAAGGCGCGGGTGGAAACCCTGGAGGCGGAACTCGACATTATGAAAAAGCATCTGAACGGGCTCGATAAAAGCGCCGGGGAAGCGCCGTGAGAGAAACAGCGAATTGTTGCCAGAGGAAAGTTGATCCGGAGGTTTATGCATGGGTAATGGAACGCCTGGAGAAAAGATGAAAGAAAACCCTGCGGCAGTTGATAGTGAGGATACCGCCTGCGAAGCGCATGTCCGGATGAAAACCAGCAAAAGCTCTGTGACACTGAAGGACAGAGCAGTGCTTAATGTCATGCTTTCACAGCAGGGACCGGGAAAAATAACCCGGCCAACGCAGTGGAAATATGAAGAAAACGGAGACGAGAGATGAAAATTGCATTAAGCACATCGGGGGAAACGCTGGAGGCGCCACTTGACAGCCGTTTCGGGCGCGCCCCCAAATTTATTCTCTATGACCTGGAAAGAGACTATTTCGAGGTAATCGACAACCGGCAGAACCTCGATACCTCCCAGGGCGCAGGTATCCAGTCGGCGGAGACGATTGCCCGGTCCGGGGCTGCCTGTCTGGTCACCGGTCATTGCGGACCGAAGGCATTCCGGGTTCTGAGTGCGGCGGGAGTTAGCATCTACAACTGCGGGGAAGCTACGGTCGCCGATGCATTGAAGGCCTTCAGGGAAGGGGCGCTTAAAGCGATGGATTCCGCCGATGTGGAAGGTCACTGGATATGATACTGGCCGTGGCATCGGGAAAAGGGGGAACCGGAAAGACTACGGTAGCGGTAAACCTGGCCAGTGTCTATGGGGCACCCGTGCAACTCGTGGATTGCGACGTGGAGGAGCCGAACAGCCACCTCTTTTTCCGGGGAACGGTAACTGAACGGGAAACCTTTGCAATTCCGGTTCCCCATGTGGATGAATCCCTTTGCGACGGCTGCGGAGAATGCGGCAGGTTTTGCCGCTACAGCGCCATTGTCTCTTTCGGGAGCAACCCCATCGTCTTTCCCGAGATGTGCCACGGCTGCGGGGGGTGCATGGAGGTCTGTCCCAGGAAGGCCATCAGCGAAGTTGACAAGCGCATAGGAGAAATCGAATCGACCCGGTTGGAGAAGATCACCCTGATCCAGGGCCGGCTTGACATCGGCGCGGCCATGGCCCCGCCCCTTATCCGCGCGGTAAAGGCGCGACTTCAGGAGGGCTTGCCCGCGATTCTGGACGCGCCCCCCGGCACCTCATGCCCGGTGATCACTACGCTACGCGGAGCGGACCTGGTCGTGCTGGTCACGGAGCCGACCCCGTTCGGCCTCCACGACCTGAAGCTGGCCGTGGAAATGGTGCGGGAACTCCGGATTCCGTTCGGCGTGGTCGTCAACCGCATGGGCATAGGCGACAACCGGGTGCATGCATTCTGCGCGAAGGTAGGTATCACCATCCTTCTGGAGATCCCCGATGACCGCCGGATTGCCGAGAGCTGCTCGCGGGGAGAACTGGTTGTGGACGCCCTTCCGGAGTACCGCTCCCTTTTTGCGACTCTCCTCTGGAACATCAGGGAACTCAGGGGTATGGAAATGGGGGTGAGCAATGTCCGGAGCGCGAATTGAAGAACTTGTGGTTATCAGCGGCAAGGGGGGGACGGGGAAGACCAGCCTGACCGCATCCTTTGCCGTTCTTGCCGCTCTTTCCGGCAGCGCCGTTATCGCTGATTGTGACGTGGACGCGGCCGACCTGCATCTGGTACTGGCGCCGCGGGTGCTGGAGCGGCACGGGTTCAAGTCCGGCCACGAGGCCCTGATACGAAATGAGGATTGCGCTGGATGCGGCATGTGCCGTGAGTATTGCCGGTTTGACGCCATAGGCATGGTCCGTGAGGCAAACGGAATTCCGACATTTGCCGTCGATCCCATTTCCTGTGAGGGGTGCGGCGTATGCGTCAGGTTATGCCCGGTCAAGGCCATAGATTTTCCGGACAGGGTCTGTGGCGAATGGATGGTATCGGATACCCGCTGCGGACCCATGGTTCACGCACGTCTCGGCCTGGCGGCGGAGAATTCGGGCAAGCTGGTCTCGATTGTTCGCCGCGAGGCGCGGCGCATAGCGGAGGAAAAGGGCAAAGGTGTGATCATCGTGGACGGCCCGCCCGGAATTGGCTGCCCGGTAATCTCATCGCTGACCGGCGCTTCCCAGGTGCTGGTGGTGACCGAACCGTCGGTATCGGGCGAACACGACCTGGAACGGGTGCTTGCCCTGTCGAAGCACTTTTCAATACCTGCGGCGGTGTGCGTCAACAAATGGGACATCAACCCGGAAATGGCGGAACGGATAGAAAAAATGGCTTGCGGGGCGGGCGCGCGGGTCGCGGGACGCATCCGTTACGACAGCGCCGTCACGACGGCGCAGCTGCGGGAGTTGGCGGTGGTGGAAACAGATGCGCCCTCGGCTGAAGATATGCGGCGGGTGTGGATTAATCTCGCACGGTAGCAGTTGATATCCGGGCATGGGTCGAGACCTCCCTCCCCCCCCTGTATCAGCTCCGCGCGGAGCTTATCTACCAGAAAACGGTCATGGCCCGGGCTGAAGCTGGATTTGCCAAATTCAATTGATAAATGCAAGGAGATTTAATCATGCCGGTATACGAATATGAGTGCGGAAAATGCAGCCTGAAATTCGAGCGTCGCCAGGCCATGACGGATATTTCGGTTACGGAATGTCCCGAGTGCGGCGGGACTGTCCGCCTGCTGGTAAGCGGCGGGGTGGGGGTCGTCAGCAAAGGTTCAGGGCATGGACGAACGGGCCTGTCCGGGGGCGGATGCTCCTTTGAACAGGAAGGCACGACCTGCTGCGGCAAAAACCAGCGGTGCGGCCAATCCCTTTGCGGGTAGAGATAATGGGTCCGTGCACCTTTCGCCACATCTACGGGCCTGTCCCGTCGCAGAGACTGGGACGTTCGCTGGGAATCGATCTGGTCCCTTTCAAGACCTGCACCTATGACTGCGTCTACTGCCAGTTGGGACGGACCACGAACAAGACCCTTGAACGGAAGGAATACATCGCTGTAGAGGAAGTTCTTGCCGAACTGGAGCGGAAACTGGCCGGCAACGATACTCCCGATTACATCACCATCGCTGGCTCCGGGGAACCGACCCTGAATTCGGGCATCGGCGAGCTGATCGCCGGGATCAAGGGAATGACCGGGGTGCCGGTGGCCGTTCTCACCAATGGTTCGCTTCTCTGGATGAGCGAAGTCCGGGATGCCCTGATGGAGGCAGACCTCGTGCTCCCCTCCCTGGACGCCGGGGACGAACGCCTTTTTCGCTACGTCAACCGTCCCCACGGTGATCTATCCTTTGAACGGATGGTGGATGGCCTCGCCACTTTCACCGGTTGTTTTTCGGGAGAGGTCCGACTGGAGGTTCTCCTGCTCGCGGGCGTAACCGGCATACCTTCAGAGGCGAAGAAGATTGCGGCCCTGGCAAGCCGTATCGGAGCGTCACGGATACAGTTGAACACCGTGACCCGTCCGCCCGCCGAGGAGTTCGCGTTCATGCTCTCCACGGGGCAGATGCTCGCTCTCAAGGGTTTCTTTCCCGGAGAGGTGGAGATCATCAGCGGAAAGGTCAAGGAGGAGGAGCAGCGACCGGTCTTCGCGGAAGCCGGGGATCTGGAGGTCCTGGCGCTGCTGAGCAGGCGGCCCTGCACCTTCGCTGACGTGGCGGATGGCCTTGGCATCCATGTGACGGAGGCGATCAAGCTTCTCGATCCCCTCGTCAAGGCCGGGAAGGCGAAAAGGGTCGGGTCGTGCGGACGTGATTTCTACACCATTCAGGCTCGGGATGAGCAACAGTAAATATGAAGATCAACGGGAGGAAACCGGTTATGGGCTGCGGCGACATTGAACGTAAGAAAGACGAAAACGATGAGGATTTCGAGGATCGACTAAAACTCCACTCCCGGCTCTGCCGCATTCGCCACAAAGTGGTTGTGCTGTCGGGAAAAGGTGGGGTCGGCAAGAGCACGGTGGCGGTAAACCTCGCCACGGCCCTGGTGATGTCGGGAAAGCGTGTCGGCCTGCTTGATGTGGATATCCATGGGCCGAGCATTCCGACCATGCTGGGCCTCGAAGGTGAAAAGGTCCTTGATGGCGAAGACGGATTCCTTCCCATAGAGGTGGGCAACATGAAGATCATGTCCCTGGGGTTTGTGCTGCAGGACCAGGACGAGGCCGTGATCTGGCGTGGTCCGATAAAAATGGGCGTCATCAAACAGTTCCTGAAAGACGTGGCCTGGGGAGACCTGGACTACCTGATCATCGACTCCCCGCCGGGAACCGGGGACGAACCTCTGACGGTCTGTCAGCTTATCGGCGACCTGGATGGCGCTGTGATCGTCACCACCCCGCAGAAGGTGGCCGCGGTGGATGTGCGTAAGTCCATCACCTTCTGCCGGCAGCTCCAACTGCCGGTGCTCGGGGTGGTGGAGAACATGAGCGGGTTCGCCTGTCCGAACTGCGCGGAAGTCACCCAGATTCTCCCCCCCGGCGGGGGGAGGCTCATTGCCGCAAGCATGGATGTGCCGTTCCTGGGCTCCATTCCCATGGACCCCCGGATCGCGGAGGCCTGCGACGGCGGACGGGCTTTCATCCGGCACTACTCCACTTCAGCCAGCGCCGGGATCATGCGCAACATAATCGCTCCCATTGCGGCCCTGGATGAGCCCGGGCTTTTCATGGAGAGTACAATAAACACAACAGATAAGGAGGATAAACAGATGAAAATTGCAATTCCAATGGCGGAAGGCAAACTTACCACCCACTTCGGCCACTGCGAGAGCTTTGCCATGGTTGACGTGAACACCATTGAGAAGAAGATAATCAAGCGGGAGGACATCATCCCGCCACCCCACGAGCCGGGCCTCCTCCCACCCTGGCTGGCGGAACGCGGTGTGAACATGATCATTGCCGGCGGCATGGGACAGCGTGCCCAGGGACTCTTCGCGCAAAGTGGTATCAACGTGGTGGTCGGCGCCCCGGCCGATACCCCCGAACAACTGGTCTGCGACTATCTTTCCGGAACGCTTCAGGTCGGCGCTAACACCTGTGACCATTGACATACAGGGCGTTGCATCCATGGATATTCATCACGACCTTATCTGTCCATCGTGATCCGTCGGCGATCATGCGCGCCAGAACGAATAGGGTCGAGGAGGAGTAATATGAATATGAACGAAATGACGGCCGCAAATCTGCGTTCCGCTTACGGAGGCGAAAGCCAGGCGAACATGCGCTACAAGGTCTGGGGAGCACGGGCCAGGGAAGAGGGTTTTCCCAACATAGCCCGCCTGTTCATGGCAATTGCATACGCCGAGGAGGTGCATGCCGGCAATCATTTCAATGCCCTTGCTGACGAAGACGGCGATTTTCTCGTGGCATCCATGTCCGGTTTCGGCCTGAAAAGCACCGCCGAGAACCTGCAGGGGGCCATCAATGGAGAAACTTTCGAAGTGAAGCAGATGTATCCGGCATACATGGCGGTTGCCTGGGAACAGGGCGAAAAAGGCGGAATACGTTCCTTCCGTTATGCCCTCGAAGCGGAGAAGATCCATGCCGCGCTCTTCACAAAGGCAAAGGAGGCCGTAGAAACGGGGGATGACATGCCCCTTGACACTGTCCAGATATGCGAGGTATGCGGGCACACGCACCTCGGTGAAGCCCCTGGCAAGTGCCCTGTCTGCAACAGGGGGAAGGAAGTTTTTCGCGCCTTCTCCTGAAGCCATTTTCGGAGATGAATTATAGGTGCGACCTGTAAAAAGAGCCTGCACACAAATGAAAGCCGCTCTATCTTCACATGACAAAACCGGATCGACCAATCTCCGATTGGTTTTCCTGCTGAATCTCGGCTTTACACTGCTCGAACTGGTTGGCGGAGTCTGGACGAACAGTCTGGCGATCATATCGGGCGCCGTCCATGACCTGGGCGACAGTTTTTCCCTGGGGCTTGTCTGGTATCTGGATAAATATTCCGAAAAGGGCAGAGACCGGCGCTATTCCTACGGATACCGGCGATTCTCTCTGCTGGGCGCCCTGGCAAACACCCTCGTCATTACAACGGGCTCCCTCTTCGTCCTTGCGGAAGCCATTCCCAGGCTGATGAGGCCTGAACACCCGAAGGCCGAGGGGATGGCGCTTATCGCCGTTGTCGGTATAATTGTAAACGGGTTGGCGGTGTTAAAGGTAAAGGGGGGGAGGACATTAAACTGGCAGGTTGTTACCTGGCACCTTCTGGCAGATCTACTGGGCTGGGTAGCCGTACTTGTGGTCAGCATTGTCCTGATGTTCAGGGATCTGCTCATCCTAGATCCGCTGCTTTCGATACTGATCACCTCGTATATTCTCTACAATGTATCGATGAACCTGAAAAAGACCATGCAGCTCTTTCTCCAGGCGGTACCGGACAGTGTCAATATACCTGAAATAGAAAAACAACTACTGGCCATGGACAAGGTGATCTCCGTCCATCACACCCACGTCTGGTCCCTGGATGGCGAGCGTAACATACTGACCACCCACCTGGTGGTCGAGGAGAAGGCAACCAGGGAAGATATCCTGGAGATAAGAAACCGGATAAGATTTTTGTTCGATGATACCGATTTCGAGCATACGACTATCGAGATCGGCTACGAAAACGAGTTTTGCAGGATGAAGGAGAGATAACGGGGCGGCAAGAACCTCCCGGCATCACGCGGGGATTAATTTAAAGGAGGTTTAATTATGGGGACAAAGGGCCGTGAAATTATCGGGATGGATGTGGACAAGCTGCTTGTTCTGCTGCGACGGGCGTTCAGTGACGAATGGCTCGCCTACTACCAGTACTGGCTGGGGGCCAAGCTGGTGAAGGGGCCGATGAAGGATGCCGCCGGCGCCGAACTACTCCAGCATGCAAGCGAAGAGTTGATGCACGCGGATATGCTGGCCATGCGGATTCTCCAGCTGGGGGGGACTCCCGTCACCAAGCCGGAGGATTGGTACGAGCTGAGCAACTGCGGTTATGATGCGCCCGATGACCCGTTCGTGAAGACCCTACTGGTCCAGAACATCAAGGGAGAGCAGTGCGCCATCGGAGTTTATAAACGGCTCATGGACATAACCAGGGACACGGACCCGATCACCTACAATATGGTACTGCAGATTCTTCAGCAGGAGGTGGAGCACGAGGAGGACCTCCAGGCGCTTCTGGAAGATTTCGAGCTGATGATGGGCGCCATGAAGGGATAACTTCTTGCTTCCGTCATGTCGCACCCTGCCACTGCACGGGCGACGCTGCTCGAATGCTCTTCAAGCAGGCGTTCAGCGAGGGCTTTATCGATGCGGGTGTTGGCACAGTCATCGCCACGGAAGGTTTGAGATGAAGGAATGAAAAATTAAGAGGTGCGCGAAATGCAAACAATCGGAATCATCATCTGTGCCCGTTACCGGGATTGTGGTGGCGGCAAATGCTTCCGGGCACTGCGCGAGCGACGCGGAGCATTTTCGATCTACCCCGCCGGGGAACCCGTGGAAATCATCGGCTACTCGAGCTGCGGAGGCTGTCCGGGCGGCAATGTGGAGCATGTGCCGGAGGAGATGAAGAAAAACGGCGCCGATGTAATACATCTGGCTACCGGCCTGGTGGTGGGTTACCCGCCGTGCCCGAATATCCGCCGCTTCAAGGTATTCATCGAAACGGCCTACGGCTTGCCCGTGGTCATCGGCACCCATCCCATTCCGCAAAAGTACATGGACGCCCACGGCAAACTTCCTTTTTGGAAGGAGCACAACATGGCGGAACTGGCCAAGCTGCTTCTGGATGAGTCTCCAGAGATCAAGGCTGCCTACAATTGACAATGAGGGATGAAAATGAAAATTGTCTTTTCAATTTCGGCAAACAATCTGAACCGTGGGGGAATGCTAACAGAGTCCAAAGCCGCTGATGTTGAAGGTCCTTGGGTATGAACGAGGTATTCATCACTTACAAGGCCATCGGAGTCATCCGCAGCGAACATCTTGTAGTGGAGGAGACACCTATCCAGCCGGCTTACGCGAAAGGATGCAAGGGCCGGGCGGAAATCTTCCCGGAATTCGCGGAAGGCCTGCGTGACCTGGAAGGGTTTTCGCATGTGTACCTGATCTATCACCTCCACCAGGCAGGACCCGCAAAACTCGTGGTCAGGCCGTTTCTCCAGGATGTCGAACGCGGCGTATTCGCGACGCGAGCCCCTTGTCGCCCCAACGCCATCGGTCTGAGCGTGGTTGAACTTGTGTGTCGCGAAGGCAATGTTCTTCATCTTGACGGCTTGGATATCCTGGACGGCACTCCAATTCTGGACATCAAGCCATACACGGCCAAATTCGACCGGTTCGATACGACACGCAATGGGTGGCAGGATGAGATTAGCGAGGAGACGGCTCAACAGCAGGGCCGCCGGGGTTACAGAGGTGGTGGAGGGTAATAAGGGAAAGGTCTCCCATGAACCGAATAAGAACCGGACGACGCAGGTACTACGATATTTTTTCAAATTATTACGATGCCTTTATTCGTATGCATTCCCGCGGGGGCAAGGACGATACACGGGATTTCCTGGTGGAAAGCGCCCACCTGGAAAACAAGCCCGCCCCGCGCATCCTGGATATCTGCTGCGGGACGGGGTCGGTGATCCTTGCCTTCGAGGAGCGCTGTCCGCAATCCATGGCCATCGGCTACGATTTTTCCCACGGGATGCTGAGCAAGGCCCAGGAGAAGAACAGCACCGGCAGGGTGATTTTCGTCGAGGGTGACGCAGCGGCGCTCCCCTTTGCAGACAGCAGTTTTGACGTGGTGACCTGCTCCCATGCCCTCTATGAATTGAAGGGAGAATCGAGGGAGAAGGCGCTCAGGGAAATGAAGCGGGTGGTGCGACCCGATGGCCTCGTGCTGATAATGGAACATGAAATTCCCCGGCGGCCGATCATAAGGCTCCTCTTTTACATCAGGATGCTCTCCATGGGTTCGGAAGACGCCCGTGAATTTATCAAGGGGGGAGTTGAACCCTATGAAAAGATATTTCCATGGGTCTCCCTTAGCCGCTCCAGGAGCGGGAAGAGCAGGCTGATGAGCTGCCGGAAATGATATGCGCCGGCCGAATGTTGAACGGAATTTCAAATAATGCGCTCCGAATCCGGAACGTGGGAAAGGGGGAGATGTTTTGTTCATGCCTTGTGCACCTCACTTGAGATGAAAAAGAAGGTCTGCCTGTTCAAAGAGTTACCCAAAGAAAGGAGGATAAAATGAAAAAGACCGCTTGCGTGTTGACCGGCATTTTGTTGCTCTCTATGGTTTCCACCGTGTTCGGTGAGAGTTGGCGTGGCAGTGGCGGGTGGGGGATGAAGGGCGCCTACCAGAGGGTGTATGACCCGGCTACAGCGGAAACAATCAGAGGTGAAGTGATTGACCTCGAAAAGTTCGCGCCGATGAAAGGGATGAGGAGGGGAATCCATCTTATGCTGAAGACGGACAAAGAGACGATCCCGGTCCATCTCGGCCCTGACTGGTTCATTGAACGGCTCGACACAAAAATCGAGAAGGGGGACCGGCTTGAGATAAAGGGATCAAGAGTTACCCTTGGCGGAAAACCGGCCATCATTGCGGCCGAACTGAAAAAGGGGGAGAGCGTCCTCATCCTCAGGGACAGTACCGGCGTCCCGGTCTGGAGTGGATGGCGGCGGTAGTTCCAACCCTTCTGTATGAACGGGACCAGATAAATCTCAAGTGAGGTGCACAGGGAATGAACAGACCATTTCTCGCATTCCAGATCCAGATCACGTCGCGCTGCAATCTCCGCTGCCCCCACTGCACGAAGAATGTCTTCGCCGACCAGTGGATCGACGGGGATATGGATATGGCGACCTTCAGGGCAATAAGCAGGGCATTTCCCTACCTGAAGCAGGTCTACATAGACGCATGGGGTGAACCGCTGCTCCATCCGGGGTTCTGGGAGATGGCGGCCATGGGTCGCGAGGCGGGGTGCTCCGTGGGAATAACCACGAACGGCACCCTGATAAACAATGAAGTCGCCCGACGCCTTGCCGAAGCGGTGGATGTGATCGGAATATCCATCGACGGCGCGACCGCAGCAACCTACGAGAGCATCAGGCAGGGCGCCAATTTCCGGCAGGTGGTTGAGGGGGTGCGGGCGCTTGTCACGGCCAAAAGGGAGTTGCGTGATGACGGATATCCCCTGGTCAGTCTCCTCTTTCTCAAAAGCCGGCGAAACATCCATGAACTCCCCGACATGGTGGATCTGGCGGGAGAGCTGGGCGCCGACGAGGTGATCGCCTCCAACCTCACATATGTGGCAAAGCCGGGATATGAAATATTGAGGGCCTACTCCCTTCAGGGGGCCTCCCCGGAATACCTGGAGATCATCGAAGAGGCTCGGAAGCGGGCCAAAGATTGGGGCCTGGGTCTGCGCATCTATCCGCTGGAGCCGAAACGTGTGGGCTTCTGCGAGGCAAGGCCGCTGGAGGCTATGCACATCAGCTGGGACGGCTTTGTCTCCCCTTGCGTTTACCTGACCCTGCCGGTGAGAGGCGACACCATGGCCAAGGTCCATGAAGGGGAGAGCTACCGGATACCGATGACCAGGCTTGGCAACGTGAATGAAGCAGAACTCCTCGACATATGGAACAGTGAGGCTTACAAGAAGTTCCGCGAGCCTTTTGCCGGAAGAAAAGCAATCTGCGGAAACGCGAGTTTCGGCATGACAGATGACGGGGGGTTCGAGGAAATCGACGCCGAGACCTTCTCAGCCCTTTCCCGGCATCCGCTCCCCAAAGTATGCCACGGCTGTTACAAGGCGCTGGGGATCTGACTCCCCGGAGTTATCTCTCGAAGGGGTGACGTATTTTACGGACACGATTCCCGTGTAGGGAGATCACGAATTCATAACCGTTCGCAGAACGGGGTATTCCGACCCATTTCCAAAAAAATAAAAAGAAAGAAGGAATTCTCAAATCAAACCACGCATTCTAATTTCTAGCGCAGAAATAGAAGCCGGCGTTACCAGGTTGGCAACTGATATCAGGCGCGATTACCTGGGCAGGGATCTTCTGTTGATAAGTATCCTCAAAGGTTCCTTCGTCTTTACAGCCGACCTGATACGGCGCCTTGATCTCCCCCTGGAGGTGCATTTTGTCCAACTCTCCAGCTATGGCGGGAGGATGGAGAGCGCCGGGAAGGTCCATTTGGTGCAGCCTCTCCATTGTGCGATCATGGGCCGGCATATCCTGGTCGTTGAGGACATTGTGGATACCGGGTTCACGGTTTCCTTCATTATGGAGTACCTGGCCAGGGAACGGCCCGCCTCCCTGAAACTCTGTGCCTTGGCCAACAAGCCCTTCCGGCGTGTGGTACCGGTTACCATCGATTATCTCGGATTTACCCTCCCGGACAAATTTATCGTGGGGTACGGCATCGATTGGGACGAGAAGTTCCGCAATCTGCCGGACATCTGTGCCCTGGAAGATAAAGGATCATGGTAAAAATCCCCGATGACCTCATATCCGTTGCCAGGGGACGGCTTGCCGCCGATCTGGTTTTGGCCAATGCCCGGGTGATAAACGTCTTTACCGGCGAGATCGAGCATGGTGATGTCGCCGTTTACAAGGGTATGATTGCCGGGGTGGGGAACTACGACAAGGCAAAACAGGTTGTGGACCTGGATGGCAAATATCTGGCTCCCGGTCTTATCAACGGCCACACCCATCTTGAAAGCTCGATGCTGGATGTCTGTCAATATGCCCGTGCCGTCCTGCCCCGAGGGACCCTGACAATAGTCACCGACCTACATGAAATCGCCAATGTCTGCGGCATGGACGGTATCAGGCATGTTCTGACCCAGGCCCGCGGCTTACCGCTGGAGCTTTTTTTGATGGCCCCATCCTGTGTGCCCGCTACCGGTCTCGATACCCCGGGAGCCGACATCAGCCCGGTGGATATACGGCAGATTCTCAGGTGGAGAGGGGTCATAGGTCTTGGCGAGGTTATGGACTGCAGCGGCGTTCTGGATGGCAATAGCGCTCTCATGAGTAAAATCCGTTCCGCCGGCGGGATGGTTATCGACGGCCATGCCCCTGGAGTCACCGGGAAAGAGCTCAATGCCTATATTGCCGCCGGCATCTATTCCGACCACGAGTCGGTTTCACTGGATGAGGCGAGGGAAAAGCTGAGGCGGGGGATGTGGGTCATGATCAGGGAAGGCTCTTCGGAGAAAAACCTCGAAGCGCTGCTCCCACTGGTAACCGACAAAACCTATAAAAGGTGCATGTTCGTGGTCGATGACCGCAGCTGTATAGATCTCTACAGGGATGGCGACATTGACGGTGTGGTGCGGAAAGCGATAAAATTGGGCCTTGATCCGGTGCGGGCCATTCAGCTTGCCACTATTAATGCAGCCGACTATTTCAGACTGACACGTCTCGGGGCGGTGGCACCGGGTTATCTGGCCAATCTGATCGTCATCAGCGACCTCGCCCGGTTGCGGATCGACATGGTTTTTCACCGGGGACGCCTGGTTGCCGCGGAGGGTAAGGCCCTTTTTAACCCGGGCCGATCCGTCGACAGAGGGCTGACCAACACGGTCCATATCAGACCCTTTACCGTTGAGGCGCTGAGGCTTAAGGCCGGGGGTGCAACCGCACCTGTCATCGAGATCGTTCCCGGCCAGATAATCACCCGGAAGAGGATGGAGAAGGTCACGGTAATTGACGGAATCGTTGTTCCGGTCATCGGCCGCGATATTTTGAAACTCGTTGTGGTGGAAAGACACAGGGCGAACGGCAACATCGGTGTGGGGATGGTCATGGGGTTCGGCCTGAAGCGGGGGGCGCTGGCTTCATCCATTGCCCACGATTCCCACAACATCGTGGCTGTCGGAGCCAGTGACGAAGACATATTCACCGCAATCAGGGAAGTCGAGCGTTTGCAGGGAGGGCTGGTGATTGCCGACAACGGGAAAGTGCAAGCCGCTCTCCCCCTTCCCATCGCAGGGTTGATGTCCGATGAGCCGTTGCTTGAGGTAGCGGACAAGCTGGAAAGGCTGGAAACGCTCGCCCGGGATTTGGGCTCGGGGCTTCATTCTCCCTTTGCTACCCTCTCCTTCCTGACCCTGCCGGTAATCCCCGAACTCCGGCTAACCGACCTTGGTCTGGTGGATGTTATAGAGAACAGGCTACTCTAAATACTTGACTACAAACCGTACGGCAAGGCCCTTGGCTTCGTTCAGGAATGCTTCGGCTGTCATACACCAGTTGCCCGATTTCGTCTTCACTCATCGGGCTGGTGTGCCTTAAATTTTCTATTGTCAGCGATCCGTATGGTTTCAAGATGCCCTCATGGTCATTTTTGGAATCGGGGGTCCTGTCGCCCGGCTTTGTCATCCCCTGCGTCTACCTGACCCTCCCGGTGAGAGGCAACACCATGGCCAAGGTCCATGAGGGGGAGAGCTACCGGATACCGATGACCAGGCTTGGAAACGTGAATGAATCGGAACTCCTCGACATATGGAACAGCGAGGCGTACAGGAAGTTCCGCGAGCCTTTTGCCGGAAGAAAAGCAATCTGCA
>Ga0210377_10002652_pt1 | contig 15562 bp, 15 predicted proteins | sample PLM4_65_b1redo_FD_155480 | JGI IMG/M metagenome (GOLD analysis project Ga0210377, IMG submission 155480) | Groundwater sediment microbial communities from an aquifer in East River, Colorado, USA - PLM4_65_b1 redo | ecosystem: Environmental > Terrestrial > Soil > Riparian zone | place: USA: East... | reverse complement strand
CCTCAGGTCGCTTGTAGAGCGCCTTCCGTGGGCAGGCGGCGAGACAGGCCGGGTAGGTGCAGTGGTTGCAAATCCGTTGCAAGTGGAAGAACCAGGTCTTGTGCTCCGGGAGGCTCACGCCTTCCTTGCTGAACCCCATCGGGCCGGGCTCGTAGCCGGTGGAGGTATCCTCGTAGATGTTGGGCGCCCGCCATTCGGCGTCGGTCGGGATGTAGCCGATCGCGCGCTTATGCCCGTCGGGGCCGTACCGCTTGACCGCCGCCTCGAAGATCGTCATCCCATTGTAGACGCCATAGGGCCGCCTGGCTCCGTCCTTCTGAGAGCCTTCCCAGGCGGCGCTGAGCCCGGCTTGCTTGTGCGCCTCATCCAGCATCTTCAGGATCTTCACATCCCAGAATTGAGGGTAGCCGCCGTAGGGCTTGGATTCCACATTGTTCCACCACATGTACTCCTGGCCCTTGGAGAAGGTCCAGGTGGACTTGCAGGCCATGGAGCAGGTCTGACAGCCGATACAGCGGTTCGCGTTGAAGACGAAGGCGAACTGCCATCGTGGGTGCTTCTCCTCATACGGGTACTGCATGGTGCGTCCGAGCTGCCAATTGTAGACGTCAGCCATCAGCGTCACTCCTTTATGGCGAACCGCGGAAAGCCCCAGCGCTCGCGGCCGCGGTGGATCAGCCCTCGAACATATTCGTCCCCTCGGCTCCTCCAGATGGCGTGGGGGCCGGTGTAGAACGGATCGTGAAAGAGCGCGAGCAGCTCCTCATTGCTCAGTCCCATCCGGATGAACTCCTCCACAATCGCGTTCGCCAGTTCCTCCGGGTCCCCGTCCGGCAGCGCTACGCCAACCAGTTCCATCGGATCATCGTCTTCGAACTCATCTTTGGGCATCGGGACCCCCCTACTTCTTCTCTTCGATGAACCCGCCGTCCAGATACCGCTTCATGATCTCGCTCTCATTCCCCGGCGTGAAGCCGGTCCGTGCCGGCTCCCAGACTCCTTTGCTGCCGAGGCCGCCATCCTCGGCCTTGGTGACCTTCACCAGGGTTTCTTTTGGCACGGTGTTAATGGCATGGTTGTCGGCCTCGCCTCCGAAGATGAAGGTCATAGAGGTTTTTTGCTTGTGGAAGAGGGAATCGAGCTGGTGCATCGGCATGTGCCAGTTGCGGGTGACGCTTTGTTGGGAGCCGTACCGGAAGTTCGACTGGTACCCGGTATCCTCGGAGGTCGCCTGGCCGTCCGGCCTGGTCTCGTGCCCCTTCACGCTCTTTTCGGTGGCGATGAACGGCGCATGCTTCATCATGACACAGTGGTAGGGGAACGCCGGGTTGAACTTGACCCGAACCATGCAGCGGGCCACCTTGTAGAACGGATCGCTCGGTTTCCACCCGATGTACGGCCGGTCCGCCGGGTTGGCGTCCACATAGACGTAGTCGCCGTCATTGATCCCGAGGTCCTTGGCCGCCTGGGGGTTCATGTGGAGCTGGTGTTCGCCAACGCCAGACATCCGCTTGTCCATCCGGTAGGGATCCCCGAAGTTCGAATCCCAGATCAGGTTCCAGTCGCACACGCTCCACTGGGAATGGACCCGGTGTCGGGTCTTCGGCGTCAGGAAATAGAAGTGGTAGCCTTTCGACCAGAGTGGGTTCTTGGTCTCCTTGACCTGACGCCATGGGATCTTCACATTGCGAATGGTCCGCTCGTCCCACCCCATAGCGTCGAGTGGGATGCCGTAGTCGTCCGGTCTGATGTACGGGTTGCTTGACACGATCACATTGGGCAGGTACGGCGTCGCCTCGGGTCCTTCCCGGTGGACGATGAAGTTCTCGCCGTACTCGATCACCTCAGGCTCGTCATTGTAGGCCTGGATCCGCCCCGTCGGCGTGAAGAACGGGACGTCGTCGTGAACCTGCTCCCAGAAGGGGATGCGGGGGTAGGTGCGGAACAGCATCAGGGCCGCGCCGGGCTCCCCGAACTTACCGGCCATGATCTCATCCAGTTTGTAGCCGGCTGTGGTGCTCGAGGAATCGAGGAGTCGCTGGATATAGACCTCCGGCCGCCCCTCGAGGGCGAACTTCCAGTAATCGGCGACCCGCTTGTCGTTCAGCAGCTCGCCTAGCTTGGCCGCAACGCCGGCCAGGATCATGACATCGTCCTTGGTGTCGTAGAGCGGCTTGATGCCGCCCTTCCAGATCTGCAGGAACGGGTTGCTGCAGGATGCGGTGATCTCGAGGGTCTCGAATTCCGGCCAGGAGTTGGCGGGCAATGCGATGTCGGCATACTCGATACTGGCGGTCATCTCGATGTCCACCGAGACGATCAACTCGACCTTCGGGTTCACGTTCTTTATCATCTCGTAGGCATGCTTGGCGTTGTTGATCAGGTTCACGTTGGTGAAGAACATGAGCTTCGTCGGTGTCGGCATGTGCGTCTGCCCGGTGAAAACCTTCCTCCCGTATTTTGGCGTGTTGACGATGAGCGGCATATCACCGTGGTTCCAGTAGGCTGGCTCCTCGTCTTTGGTGTAGCTGTGGGCATGGATCTCTTTGCCGTGCGTGCCCGCGTCGAGGTTGGGATGGAAGGGGTCCTCCGCCACCCATCCCTTGAAGCCTGGCCCGCTCCAGGTGGAGCCCTGGAAGAGGGCGGACTTGTAGTTGCCGGCCCACGTATGGCACCCGGCCCCGGGGATGCCGAGGTTGCCGGTCAGCATGAGGGGAAGGTAAAAGGCCCGGTTGGCCTCGGTCGCGTGGAACCAGTGGTTGATCCCCTCGCCGATGTGGATGGCCACCGGCTTGATCGTGGCGATGTCGTGCGCTAAGCGGCGGATCATCTCCTTCGGCGCCTGGGTGATCTCATGGACGGTGTCGAGGTCGTAATCTTTGAGGTGGATCTTGTACAGCTCGAATAAGGTGAAGACCTCCACTTCCTTGCCATCCACGGTCTTGACGGTGTACCGTCCCTCCAGGGCTGGGTCGATCCCCTTTTCGGCCAGGTGCTTCCCCACATCGTCTCGGGTGATGGCCTGAGGGCCGCCGGTTTTCAGGTTCCAGATCACGAAATCGCCCAACTGTTCCCGTTGCTCCCGTGTCAGGCCGTGGACCTTGACGCTCGCCCCCTGGCTGATATCCTGATTCCTGTAACCGGGGAAGATCTCGGCCGCCTTTAGTCGCGTGAGCGTGTCGGTCCGGACCAGCAACGGCAGGTCGGTGAATTGCTTGACGAATCCTTCATCGTATTTCTTCTCGTCGATGAGAATCTTCGTTAGCCCCAGGAAGAGGGCGGCATCGGTCTGGGGGCGGATCGGGATCCAGTAGTCGGACTTGGGCGCGGGCGGGTTGTATTCGGGGGCGATGGTCACGATCCTTGCGCCGCGCTCCATCAACTCGTTGAAGAAGTGCGACTCTGGCATCTTGTTTTCGACCAGATTCTTCCCGCACTGAATGTGCAGCTTTGAAAACCGGAGATCGTTCAAGTCCACTTCGGAGGCCTGCAGGCCATGGACGAATGGTTGCCCCGGAGCCTGGTCGCCGTGCCACGTATAGTTTGACCAGAGGCGGCCGCCAAGAGCCTTATCGGGGCCGACACCACGAACAGTCGCGTCAAGCAAGGCCAGCGTGTTAGCCAGGCGATAGGCGCCGTACTTCCCGATCACCCCGAGCAGGCCCATTCCACCCCGGAGCTTCATCGTCCGCGTGCCGGCACCGTGCATCTCCTCGATCATCTCGGGGGCATATCCCTGCGCCTTGAGCCGCTGGGCCCCTTCCTCGCCGCTGTACTTGTTCGCGATGTGGATCATCCCCCTGGCGACGTAGGTGAACACCTCATCCCAGGCAACCTTGACGAATTCGTCCTGGCCACGCGAATCGAACTTGTACTTGTTCAGGTTCACTGCATCAAGTTCGGGGAACCCGTCGTCGGCCCACTGCTTCCAGCCCTTGCGGACGATCGGATATTTCAGGCGGTAAGGACCGTAGATCCGTCGCGCGAGCGTGTATCCCTTAGGACAGCCCCGGGGATTCCAGGCGACCGTCGCCTTGTTCCCGTACAGATCGCTGTATCGGTCCACGTCGTAGTTTTGCTCGAGCCTGAGGATAACGCCGTTCTTGACGAAGGCGCGTAACCGGCAGGCGTGGGTGTCGTTGGGAGAGCAGACGAAGGCGAAGGTGCTGTCGTATTTGTACTGGTCGCGGTAGATCCGCTCCCAGTTCCGGTCCGGATAGCTCTCGAGTGGGTTGCCAACCTCCACTGCTGGTTGGAGCAGACTTAGACCAAGTCCTCGGTCGGCGAGGGTAAAGACCCCAGCCGCGGTGGTCGCCTGCAGGAACTGTCGTCGGGTTAAAGCCATGTTCGAGCCTCCTTCTGCCTCAGGTTCTCACCAACGGCCAACCCGGAGGGCGTAGCCTTCCAGGCAGCGCTCGCAGAGGCCGTCGTCTATCCTCCAGTGAGGGAAGTCCTGCTGAATCTCGGTCACGAGAGCGCGGTCCAGGATAGTGTGGTCTTCGACGAAGTGGTAGCTGGGGAAGCGACAAAGGGGGCATGGTGACCCAGGCAATGGAACGGTGCGCGGGGTCTCTGAGCCTGTTTGGGCGCCGTCGCCCGCCAGACGAAGCAGCGCCTGACTGCCAGTCGCCATCTGGAGGAGTAAGGAATGAGAGAGCGGCTCTGGCCGCCAGAGCCGCACGAAGATCGCCTCCCTGACCGTCGGCGAGAACTTCCGGTACTGCGCATCGAAGTCCCTGCGGTGCGAGTCCCTGTCGGCCAGAGGCTCTCCACCTGCGCTCTCCAGTCTCGCGTCGATGGAGAGGCACCAGAGCAGCCGGTACCGGTTCCGGATGATATTCTCCTCCGCGGGCGAGGCAACGGCCAGGCGGATTTCCCCCTCATACCCGAAGCCCGGATCGAGGAGGTCAACGACGTGGAGCAGTTCGTGTCGGAGGTAGCGGTGCAGGCCGGCGGGGTCGAGGAACCGATCGGCCCGCAATCGGATCCCGACCCGTCTGACGAGAAGACCACTCTCGTTCGCCTCCCCCAGCGACAGATCGGCCCCCTCTTCAGCAGAAGAGGCGGCGAGGGCCACCAGAAGCTCCGATGCCTGCTCCCCGATACGGGGGAAGTCCCGGAGTGGCCGCTGCACGCTCTCCGCAAACCCGAGCATGATGAAGAATTGGTCGTGCAGCCTTTCGAATGCCGCATCCCGCGCGTCGGGACGGCGATGATACAGGGGATCGGCGGCGATGTGATACTCGCGGAACAGAGCGGGGTCGCCGGCGTCCTGTCGGCGAGTTATCTCCTGTAGGACGACCGTCTCGGTCAAGAGCGGATCGTATTGGATTTCCATCGCTCGGTGCACCTCTGGGCTTCGGGAGCTATCGACAGTGGCTGTGAAGACTCGCAAGAGCCGGGCCAGGACGATCCGGAGCCGTGGGCACCGGCGAAAACCTTCTCAACCGATTGATTGTACTGGGCTTCTCGCTCTGAAAGAGGAACAGGTTTGGGGTCCAGGCAAGGCTCGATGATGGGACATCAAGTCCTCCAAGGGGAGTCGTGATCCGCAACCTCTCAAAACCAAAGAACAGAGGGTTGGGGCTCCGCCGCCCCAGGAATTTCAAAAATGTCACAGTCAAACGAGTCAAGAGACAATTTTACTCCGTTAAATCGGGAAAAAAATTAGCGGCCACGCTTGTGTCTTCGCACAGTGGCGGCCCGTCGCACAAGGTCCTGGAGGGTGGTCACCTCCATCATCGCGGTCAGCTTTGGCTTGATCTGCTTCCACCCCTCATGGAGGATACAGGGATTGTCCTCGGCGCAGCGATGACTCCAGAAGATGCAGCGCTCGAAAAGGCCTGGACCCTCGATAACCTCCAGTACTTCCTTCAAGGTGATATCGCCCGCCGGCCTGCCCAGCGTGTAGCCTCGAGTGGCGCCACGGAACGAGCGGACCAGGCCATATTGGGTGAATTTCTGGAAGATCTTGGCGAGGAAACTCTGGGGGAGGCCCTGGCCTTCGGCGATTGCGGCAAGCTGCATCACCGTTCCGGCCGGTTGTTGGGCCAGGTGGATCAACCCCTGGATCCCGTACTCGCTCTCGCGGCTCAGCTTCATCGGTAGCAGCTCCAAACAGAGTGGAATGATCTTAATGATCGGTTAAGTCCTATTACCTCAATCACTGGAGCGCTGTCAAGAAAAAAATTTGAGTAGATATGTAAAATGCTGTTGAGCATATTCACATGGGCAAGAGGCTCCCGGCGCGGCTGGAAGCCGCGAAGTGCATGGTCGACTGCATCGGAAACCGCATAGAAATGCATCCAAGAGGGCATCGAAATCACTCGCGCAGTGCACAGAGCGAGGTTAGTTTGTGCCGCAGTTTTCAACTTGACAGGTGTATACTCTAAGGAAATCATCCCCGGTGTGGGTAAGACTTGCCCTGTAATTCGATTCCTGGCAGAGGTGGAGCGGGGAGGACGTGCACACCGCGTACCTTGTGTTGGTCTGGTTGCATATCCTGGCTGCTGTGATATGGATCGGCGGAATGGTGTTCCTCACCCTAGTGCTGATGCCTGTGCTGCGGCGGCCGGAATACCGGGGCAATGCCGCCGCCCTCATTCGTGCGACCGGGATGCGGTTTCGATGGGTGGGGTGGTTGTGCTTGAGCCTGCTCCTCGTGAGCGGGACCTTCCACGTGGGCTATCGAGGCTTTGGCTGGACGGATGTGGCGACCGGGAGAATCTTTGTGGGGCCCTTCGGAAGGGCCTTGGGTATCAAGCTCTTACTGGTTGCCGTGATCATCTTGATCAGCTCCCTGCACGATTTCCTCATCGGCCCACGGGCTTCGGTTTTAGGACGGGAGGACGCCACCTCGCCCAGCGCGAGGCGACTGAGGCGCCAGACCTCGTGGCTTGGGCGGCTGAACATCCTCTTAGGGTTGATCGCGATCGGACTGGGAGTGATCCTGGTGCGGGGCTGGCCGTAAGCCGGGAGTGGAGAAACGCGAGTCAGGGGAAACCCATGGCACGGCCTGTCTGGTGTCCATCTTCATCCCTATATCTTAGGCTACGGGTGGGGTTCATAGGCACAGAAAGGATCAGATTCCATCGGATCTGCGGTGATCCCGTAAGCCCGGGCTCTGGATCCGCCACAGACCCACCGGAACTCACAGCGCCCGCATTTCCCCTTCAAACGATCCATGTCGCGGAGCTCCAGCAAGAAGGGCGAGTTCCGGTAGATGCTGGAGAGAGGCTGCGTTCTCAAGCTCCCGAGAAACGGATAGGGGAGAAAGCCCGCCGGGTACACCTCGCCTCTATGTGACACAAAGATCACCCCGTTTCCGTCTCGGATCCCGAAACCCATTTTCATCCCAAGTTTCTGGATCTCCTCGAGTGACATTCCCTCCTGAAGCTTGCGCTGAATCCAGTACCTTCGGTAGTGAGGCGCTTCCACTGTGCTCACATTGAAGGGGGCCTCCTGGGAAATGGAGTAGACCCAGGCGAACAGCTCCTCCACCTCATTCGCGGAAGGAAGTTCCAGTCCGGCTCCTCGGCCGACTGGGACAAGCAGAAAGAGACTCCATCGGCGAACGGCAGGGGAGGCCTCTTCTCGAAGGAGACGATACAGGGAGGGAAGGTGGGGAACCGTTTGGCGAGTCACGGTGGTGTTCACCTGCACGGGGATGTGAAATTCTCCAGCCCATTGCAGGGCTTCCATCGAGCGTTCAAACGTTCCGGGTACTCCCCGAAAGGTGTCGTGAACCTCTGGACGGGGTCCTTCCAAGCTGATTCCCATGGTGGCCACTCCCAGCTCTGCGAATCGGCGGATGGCGTCCCTGGTCAGGGCGGGTGTGGTGCTGGGCGTAATTCCACGGGGCAGTCCTATCTCGCGCGCGTAGGCGATGAGCTCGAAGAGATCCTGCCGCTTCATGGGATCCCCACCCGTGAGGATCAACATGCTGCCCATCTCCTTGACATCCCGCATCAGAGCTTTCCCCTCTTCGGTGGTGAGCTCCAAGGGATCCCGGTGGGGAATGGCATCCGCCCGACAGTGCTGACAAGCTAAATCACAGGCAATGGTCATCTCCCAATAGACGTTCCGTGGAGCGTTCGCATAGACATACCCGGGGTAGGCGGTCTTGCCTACGAGCTCTGCCTGCAAATTCATTCCGGGCCCTCCATATATCCACTGCTCCAGACCAATTGGGGATCTACCATTTCGAAGCTTTGGTCCCGATGCGCTCAGGCATCTTCAGGTGGCGACTATAAATGTTCGCGATCCCGCTGTCAACAGGAGTTGGTGCCTTCGCAATGGACAGCATGCGAAAAAGCGCAACCGAGGGAGCATGAAGGCCACTTACCGAGCGGCATGACCAGGCTCGTCTGCGCCCCGGCTTCCAGCTTGACATCTGTATAATAAAATATATATTGTATCGTGAGGAGAACAGCATGGTCGAACAGCTCGTCATCAATGTGGGGAGGAAAATCCGGGAGCTTCGGCAGCAGCGGGGACTCTCCCTGCGCCGGCTCAGCGACAAGGTCGGGGTCTCCCCCAGCGCGATCCAGAAGATCGAGCAGAATCTTATCTCGCCGACCCTTGGGACCGTCCTCAAGATCACGAAGGGCCTGGGAACGACCCTCCAATCGCTCCTGGACGAGCATATGGAAGCGAGAGATGTCGTCCACCTTCCACAAGAGAAGCGCCGGACCATCACCGTCCCTGACCTCAAAATCAGCATCCAGTTGTTAGCCGATGGGCTGCCCAACGAAGCGTTCAGCGCCATTCTGCTGACTATTCCTAAGCGCGCAAAAATGAAGGAGCGGGAGTTTCGCCATCATGGGGAGGAGCTTCAACTCTGCGTCAAGGGGAAGGTGAAGTTCACCATCAGGGACGAGACGTACCTCTTGAAGCGCGGCGACAGCCTTCGTTTCAAAAGCTACCTTCGGCACTACTGGGAAAACGTAGGAGATACAGAGGCTCAGCTTCTCATGATCTGCTCTCCACCGATCCATATGGGGAGGAGTCCGAATGAGGGTTAGTGCCGTTCCAACTTGCCTGGGCTTGACACAGAGGTATGCAGCATATACGTCTCGTTCGCCGAAGCCTCACTGTGTCGGCGTAAATAGTTGGAACGGCATTAGGCGCTGTTTCATCATGTTGTGTCGTAACCGTAAATGGGTGGGACGCAAGGCGTGAAGCGCAGAGAACAACCCGCATCACCGTATGACGGCCTCATATATCCCCAGATACGCGAGTTGCACGATCGGATCTATTTCGGGAAATGGCGAGGGGAAACGGGCACAAACGATGATTTGGAGAAGGTCTGGCGGCAGCTCGAGGAGTATGTGAAGCTGCTGGAGGCTGAACTGGGCCCTGATGCCCCTTCGAGCCAGCGGGACTATCTTGGCAAGGCGAAGTCGGCTCTGGCACTCTCGGACCCTCGCGCGAACCGGGGGTCAGAGCTTTTTCAGGCCATCAATGCCACGCTGTCGTATGGGCATAGCGTGCTCAACCTGCTGTTGCGGTCCCGGGGCGAGACAAACCATGTGTCCCGGAACCTCGCCCCCTACTATGACTTCGCATGCAATGCGGACGATTGACAAGCGGAAAATTGCAGGAGTGCTCTAGAGGGCCGCAGCGAGGGATGTCATGTCCCAAGAGGAGATTGTGGGTCGATTGAACGAATTGCTCGAAGCCGAGCGGGCAGGGGTTGAGGCCGCGACTGGGCTGGCCACGGCTGACTTGAAGAGCTACACCCGGGAGGACATACGAAAGTTCGGCGAGGACGAAGGCTGGGCGTGCTCTGGGCTGCGTCGGGCCATTGTGCGTTACGGCGGGATCCTGTCTAGCGGGTCCGGCGACTTCGGGCAGAGGGTGATGGCACTGGAGAGCGAGGGTGAACGGTTGAATCTCCTCGCACGCGGCCAAGCGTGGGTGGTCAAGCGGATCGACCTGCTCCTGGCAATGGAGTTGGATCCGCAGACCAGGGCGTTCCTGGTGGAGATGCGCGAACTTCACCTGCAAAACCTGGAGCTGTGTAACCGCAGAGCAGAGGAGATCGCAGCGCCGCCAAGCCCCCCTTATCGGGGATTGCTCTACGCACACCTTCAGGAGGCTCACGATCGTCTCTACTTTGGGCCGTGGCGAAGCTCCTCGGCTTCTGCTCGAGATGTGCAGCGGGCCTACTATCAGCTTGGCCGCTACCTCGATGCCTTGGAGCGGGAGGTGGCCAAGGCGGCTTCAATTGAGGCAAAGAAATATCTTGAGAAGGCGCAGGGAGCCCACCTTCGGGGGGACCCGAGGTCATACCCCCAAGCCGCTACGCTCAATCTGGATACTACTCTCTCGTACGCCCATCGCGCGCTCAATAGCCTCCTGCGCAGCCAGGGGACGCTGGGTCATGACCCAATAAACTTTGAGTCGTTCTATGACATTGTCGAGGTCCCCTTTCGGGAGCTTATCTAAGGAAGGCAGCCGCAAAGGACAAGCAAACAGGAAAGGGCATACACTTCGCGCTCTGGAGAGCAGATGCATTGACGACAAGGGAGGTCAGCGATGGACTTTAGCTTCACGCCGGAACAGCTCATGTTCAGGGAGGCCGTGAGTCATTTCGCCAAGAAGGAGTTGGAACCCTACGTCAAGGGCATGGAGGCCACCGACCGCTTCCCGGTGGAAGTCTTCAAGAAGCTGGGCGACCTCGGGTACCTGGGGGTTCACTTTCCTTCCGAATGGGGCGGGGCAGACGCCGACTTCATCAGCTTCTGCATCGTCATTGAAGAGATCTGCTACGTGTCTGCCGCCATCGGAATCAACGTGCTGCTCCACAGCCTCATGGCGAGCACTCCCATCTATCTTGTGGGCAGCGATGAGCAGAAACAGCGCTACTTCTTGCCGGCCATGCGGGGAGAGAGGATCGGGGCCGCGGGACTCACCGAGCCGAACGTGGGTTCGAGCGCGGGCGATGTTGAGACAACCGCCCAGCGAGTGGATGGGGGCTGGAAGGTGAGAGGCGCCAAGATGTTCACCTCCAATGGTCCCTACTGCGACTTCATGACACTGGTGGTGTCCACAGACCGGGAGAAACGACACAAGGGGATCAGCCTCTTCGTCGTGGATAGCGCCACCCCGGGGATTGTCTTGGGGCCGAATATTCCCAGGATGGGGATTGCCGGAGGGGAGGCCGGAAGTGTGACCCTGGAAGGTTCTGTCTTCCCGGAGAAGAGCCTGCTTGGGGAGGAGGCAAGGGGTTCTACTACCTGATGGAGGCGCTGAACCCCACGCGCGTCGCGCTGGCAGCCGGCTGTGTGGGGCTGGCTCAAGCCCCCTTTGATCGCGCCCTCCAGTATGCCAAGGAGAGGAAACAGTTCGGACAGCCGATCGGCAAGTTCCAGGGGGTGAGTTTCAAGCTGGCCGACATGGCTGTTGAAATCGAGCTAGCCAGATTGATGGTCTACAAAGCGGCCTGGCTGGCCGACCGCAAGGAGAAGATCGTCAGGGAGGCCGCCATGGCGAAGCTGTATGCCTCCGAGATGGCGACTCGTGTGGCCCACCGGGCCCTCCAGATCCATGGAGGGTACGGGTACGCGAAGGAGTACCCGCTCGAGCGGTATTACCGGGACGCGAGGCTCTTCGAGATCTTCCAGGGGACGTCAGAGATCTTGCGCGTGATCATCGGGGGGCAGTTGGGTCTGTAGGCTGGCAGTCACGAGGTCACGGGTTCGAATCCCGTCAGCTCCACTAATTTCTCCCAATTCACTGCACGTACGCCACCTGCCGCAACCGCATGCCAGAACCCTCTTCCTTCGCTCCCTACCTGTTCGTCGTTCGCTGCTTGCATGTTCAGGGCGGCCATTGAGTGCAAGTGCAGATTTGTGGTTGTAATCTACACTCTTCCGATCCGAGGAGGAGGATGTAAGGTGGCCTCAGTGGAACTCGGTGGCTAACGTCACAGGAAATGCTTGACATCCCCAGGGGGGCCGTGAAATGCTGCCCGCACCGTAGGGGAATGCGAATGGTCCACTGTGATAGCAGCACCGCTGCCACATCTCACAGTCTGGATGGCGTACGGCTCAACAGCAACGCCTTCTCGGGTGGTGGGCGGCCTGAGAGGACGTTAGTTTTGGGGACCGAGTTTGTAGTGGATTGCTTCGTCAGCACCCCTATAGCACTTGAAGGTGTCAGGAGGTTCACAACGGTGTCTAGCAACAGGAGGTACCCATGAAGCGAACAGCGTTAATCGGCTTGACCCTATTAGTCGGGATCGCGGTTGGGGTGATTGGCACCCAAGTCCTGAACGCGCAGCAGCAGTCGGTGAAGCGAACAGAGCTTCTCCGCAAGCAGTTGGCCGGGATGGAGGGGCACGAAGGGATCGTGTTTATCGGGGAGATCGCACCTGGGGCGGTTACTGGAAAACACTATCACCCGGGTCACGAGATTCTCTATGTCCTGGAAGGTTCCGGGACCTGGGAGGTGGACGGGCAGCCCCCATTGTCCATGAAGGCCGGTGACAGCTTCTATCAGCCTCCCGATCAAGCGCATAACGTCAAGAACGACAGCGAACAGGCTCCGCTCAAGAACGTGGTGTTTTTGATAGCTCCGAAGGGCCAGTCCCTCAGCGTCCCGGTGAAGTAGCAACGATCCAACGTAGGGGCAGCCATCGGCTGGCTCCTGCGGCGATCAACCGACAATGCACTGGTTGCAGCCCGCCACGGTCGCGTTGAACGCGCTCCGTATATCCTGTTTGGCTCTTGGGATGTCTGTGAGGAGGATGCTTAGGAGGGAAGAGGCAATGAACGGAAAGGGATGGGCGCCCCTGCGAGCTAACCTGGGGCGGTTCTTGGTGGCCTTGGCGATTGTGTTTGTCCTGCCGAGGATCAGCGCTGGGGTGGAGGTAGGCGAAAGAGCCCCCGACTTCGAGCTCCCGAGCACCACGGGGGGCAAGATCAGGCTGAGTGACTTCGCCGGCAAGAAGAACGTGATCCTGGAGTTTCATGTCCTGGATTTCGCTCCTGTCTGAAGCGAGGCGAATAAGGCCCGGGCGGTCGGCTACAAGAAGTTCAAGGCAATGGACACGGAGATCCTCGGAATTACTGCGTTCAGCCCGTGGTCACAGCAGGCTTGGGCGAAGACAATGGGCCTTCCCTTTCCCCTCCTGAGCGACTTCCCGAGTCTAGAGACCATCAAGAAATACGACGTGGAGAACCAGATGGGGCGCGTAACAACCGCAAAGCGCGCATACTTCATCGTGGACAAGAAGGGCATCGTGCGGTTCAGGCGGATCATGCATCCCTTCAACGCAGAGGCCCCGTTCCTCCCGAATGAGGTGCTGTACAAGGAGCTAGAAAAGATCAATAAGGGGGGCTAGACGAAAAGGACGGGTTGACCCCCGCCACTGCCATTCACCGTGTCCGGCCTACTTCGAGGTTCTGCCAGGATGCAGATTACACCCCCGTAATGTTGAACTTCGGAGGACATGAAAGCTCCTGCGTTTCACAAGTATTTGAAAATAAAGCTCCACCCTGTTTGACCTCGAAACGGTTGAAGGTTCTAATTACCTGAAAACAAAGCGAAAAGCCCGTGTGAGTTCTCGACACTGTGACATTTGCTCCACCAGTTTTCCCCAAGTTGTGACTGCTCCAACACCCGCTTCATGGGCATACCAAAATCTCCATCACATTCCCGTTCAATAGGGCAGGTTTGTGGTTGTAATCTACACTTTTGACAGCTGAGAAGAAGGTTGACACCCCGGTGGAGCGGGTGACATGCTCTCGTTCACATAGGTGAAGATGATGGGTCCGCTGTGATGGCGCGACGTCTGCCACCTCTCGCATTGGTAGTCGGCGTACGATTCAGCAACGCCCTCTTGGGTGGTACTCAGCCTGAGGGGGCGTTGGTGTTTTGATCCCTCATGGACGGATTCTTTGTGGGGAAATTGATAGCATCGGCCACGCTCCCGAGAAGGCCTGACGCCGAGAGGGCCAGGCCGGCAGCCGGCCGCGCTCAGCCCGAGGTGACGCCGACAGACAAGGCCCTTTATACCGCCCATGGTCGGCAAGAGGGCTGTGGCGGCCCGCTGCAGGATGCGAAACGGGAGCGCTGCGGGTGGGACCATCACTTTTAAACGTGACACAGGAAATCCCTCACCAGCCTGCCGAACGTGTCTGGCCTATTCACGAACGGGAAGTGCCCAGCCCCCTCCAGTACCTCCAACTGTGACCTTTTGATCGCCCCCGCCATGATCTCCATCGAGGATCGAGGCACCTCCTGATCTTTGGAGCGCCGGCTTTGTCAGCGCGACGATTCCTGGGGGAGGTTTCGGAAGGGGGGCGAAGCCCCCCTCCGAGTTCCTAGCGCAGCCGGGAGTCCTTCGGCACCAGGAAGTACAGCTCGCCGGGCTGCTTCATGAGACCGGCGGCCAGCTCCGCCTCCACTCCCCGGCCCCAGAACACGTCGACACGGCCCGGCCCCCGGATCGCGCCGCCCGTGTCCAGGTTCAGCACGAAGCGGCTCACGGGGGTCCACTCGACTTTGCCGGCCGCCGCCGCGGTGGGACGCTCCGTCCGGACGAAGGCGAGGGCGCCGGGCGGGAAGAGGCGGGCATCGGTGGCGATGGAGCGCCCCGGCGTCAGCGGCACCCCGAAACTGCCGACCGGCAGACTGTCGCGATAGCGGAAGAACACGTAGGACTCGTTGTGGTGGAGGACCCGCGCCCGATCCGCCGGGTTGGCGGCGAGCCACGCGCGGATGGCCGGCATCGACATCGCCTCCCGCTCGATCTTCCCCTCGTTGATCAGGAGCCGCCCGATGCTGCGGTACGGACGCCCGTTCGTCGTCGCGTGGCTCAGGCGGAGCTCGCGGCCGTCGGGGAACCGGAGCGTGCCGCTCCCCTCGATCTCCATGAAGAACACGTCCACCGGGTCGCGAGCCCAGGCCACGACGCGCCCGCGGCGAGCGAGGCGGCCGGCGGTGATCTCGGCGCGGCTCCAGTACGGCACGATGCGCGGGCCCTCGAGCCGGCCGGTGACGCGGCCGCTCTCGGGGCCGGCCGTCGCCGGCGCAGCCGCGACCTCGACCAGATCGTCCGGGACCCCGAGGATGGGCACCGGGTACTCGGGGCTCTCCGTCTCGGCCGCGTCGATCACCGGCTCGTAGTAGCCCGTGACCAGCATCTCTCCCCCCGGGCCGCCGACGCTCTTGAGGAGGTCGAACTCGGCAAGGATGCGGGCGATCAGGACCTCCCGCCCCGGCTCGTCGCCGAGCAGCTCGAGGAGGCGCCGGAGCCCGCGGGCCTGCTGGGCCGCCGTCACCGCCACGGGGCCGAAGACCAATCGCCGCTTGGGTGGCTGACGGTCGATCCAGGCAAGGCTCTGAGTCACGGCCTCGCGCAGCGACTGCACGTCGCCGTCGTCGAGGAGGAGCCCGCGGTCGGGGTCGGGTACCGGTCGCAACGCCCGGGCGGGGTCCGCCGTCGCGACGATCGGCGCGAGGACGCCGCTGACGAGCAAGGCGAGTGTGAGACAGACCAAGCGGATGGGTCGGCGCATCACGGTCTCCGTAAGCATGAGTCTATGGCGGTGAC
>Ga0210377_10002651_pt1 | contig 15563 bp, 10 predicted proteins | sample PLM4_65_b1redo_FD_155480 | JGI IMG/M metagenome (GOLD analysis project Ga0210377, IMG submission 155480) | Groundwater sediment microbial communities from an aquifer in East River, Colorado, USA - PLM4_65_b1 redo | ecosystem: Environmental > Terrestrial > Soil > Riparian zone | place: USA: East... | reverse complement strand
CCTCATCCACGGTGCCGCCTCTTTTCCTGGACAGGGAATTGTCTCTGAGACCCTTAACCTTTCGCGCCTCCCGGGCTATTCGACGAGCGGCAGTCTTCACATTATCACGAACAACCAGTTGGGCTTCACCGCAACGGAGAACGAATCGCGTAGTAGCCTCCATGCCAGTGACCTTGCGAAAGGATTCGAGATACCAATCGTCCATATCAACGCGGATGACCCGCAGGCTTGCATCGAGGCCGCGCGGACTGCATTCGCTTATCGGCAGAAATTCCATAAGGATTTCGTCATTAACCTGATTGGCTACCGTCGTTACGGACACAACGAGGGAGACGAACCGCGTTTCACGCAACCGGTGATGTATCAGAAAGTGGATAAACATCCTACGGTGAGACAGCTTTGGGCGTCCGCGTTGGAGGCGAGGGGCCAGCTTGAGGCAGGCAAGGCGGAGGCGCTGTTGCAGTCGGAGTTGAAGAGTCTGCAAGATGTGAACGACAAGCTGGATGCAGAAGGAGCATTGCAAGAGCCGCTTCCTCAGGTCCCTCCACGCGGCGCGGCGCAAAAAGTCAAGACAGCAGTTTCACTCAAGCGCTTGAAGGAACTCAATCAATCGCTGATGCAGTTTCCTGAAACTTTTCATTTGAATCCGAAACTGGTAAAAGCAGTTGAAAGACGCCGCAAGTTGCTTGATGAATCGAGCGATGGGAATATAGATTGGGCAGCCGCGGAGGAATTAGCCTTCGCTTCAATTCTCGAAGATGGCATTCCCATCCGCTTGACAGGCGAGGACACCATACGCGGGACATTCAGCCAGCGGCATGCCGCTTTTTATGATGTAGAGACGAATCAAAGTTATGTGCCGATGCAATCCATTCCACGAGCCAAAGCCTCGTTTGAAGTTTTGAACAGTCCCTTGAGTGAAGCGGGCGCAGTTGGTTTTGAGGTTGGCTATAACGTCCAGGCGCCGGAGCGACTCGTTTTATGGGAAGCGCAATACGGCGACTTCATCAATGTTGCTCAAACCATGATCGATGAGTTTCTGCTCTCGGGTCGCGCCAAATGGGGGTTTACGCCATCGTTGGTTTTGTTGTTGCCGCATGGGAATGAAGGCATGGGACCAGACCATTCCAGTGCGCGCATTGAACGCTTTCTCGGATTAGCTGCCGAAACCAATGTGAGGATCGCCTATCCCTCCACCGCGGCGCAATATTTTCATCTTCTCCGCAGACAGGCACTGCTTTTGAAAACGGATCCTCTGCCGTTGGTGATTTTTACTCACAAAGGATTGTTGCGACATCCGCTGGTGGCTTCACCATCAAGCTTATTCACTGAAGGTGGCTGGCAAGCCGTGATGGATGATTCGGATTTACCCGGTAAAAGAAAAGACGTGAAAAACCTGCTTTTGTGCAGTGGGCGAATCTACATTGACCTCGTGACGAATGATCTGCGTAAGGAGAATCCAGACGATGCAATTGCACGTGTCGAGCAACTTTATCCCTTCCCGAAACAAGAGTTGGAAGAATTGATCGCGGGTTACCCTTCACTCGAACGCCTGATCTGGGTTCAGGAAGAACCACTAAATATGGGCTCCTGGAATTATCTGCGCCCGCGCCTGCGAGAATTACACGGTAATAAACAGTCGTTGCATTATGTTGGCAGACCGGAAAGTTCAAGCCCGGCAGAAGGTTCGACAACGGTGTATCGCATCAATCAACAGGCGCTGATCGAGCAGGCATTCAATTTTGAAAAACAAACGCGAATTAAAAGTGTGATCAAAGAGAGAGGTTGAGATGACGACAAAAATTTTAGTTCCGGAATTGGGTGAGTCTGTACTGGAAGCCACCGTTTCGCGCTGGCTCAAAAAAGAGGGCGATCCTGTCCAGGTAGGGGAAGTGTTGGTTGAGTTGGAGACGGACAAGGTCAATCTTGAAGTGGAAGCGAAGAGTTCGGGTGTCCTTGCGAAGATGGAAATACCTGAGGGCGGTGATGTAAAAGTTGGAGAAGTTTTGGGAACGATTGATGAGAACGGGAAACAGCCAGAAGCCGTGGCACAAAAAGAAGTGACAAAGCCTGAAAAAGTGGAAGAAAAAAAACAGGAGTCTGTTCGCAAAAACGGGCGCGAATCCGAGCAACAAAATGCACCACAGCTTACTCCAGTTGCGGCGCGCCTGGCGCGTGAGAATAATGTGGATGTCAGTCAATTGTCGGGAACAGGGACTCAAGGACGTGTGACCAAGACCGACGTGGAGCAGTTTCTTCAAGGCGAGGAAAAGACAAAGGAAAGCGAGAAGCAGGCTCCGGCTGAGTCAGAAGCGGAATCTGAAAGACCAGAAAATGGAGTCCAGGCACAAGTTGAAGAGTCATCCAGCATAACTACATCCCAACGTCCCGAAGAACGTTCACGCATGTCACGCAGGCGACGAACCATCGCACAGCGTTTGTTGGAGGCTCATCAAGGCACTGCCATGCTGACGACGTTCAACGAGATCGATATGAGCGCCGTGATGGATCTTCGCAAACGCCGCAACGAAGAATTTCAAAAACGATATGGTGTGAAATTGGGCTTCATGTCATTCTTCGTCAAGGCGGCTGTCAGCGCGCTGAAGATATTTCCACGGCTGAATGCGGAAATTCAGGGTGATGAGATCGTGCTCAAGAAATATTACGATATTGGCATGGCGATTGGTTCGGAGGAGGGATTGGTCGTGCCAGTGCTGCGCGCTGCGGATCATCTTTCGTTTGCCGAGATCGAAAAACGGATCAAGGATTTTGTCGAAAAGACTGAACAGGGCAAGTTGGCGATTGAGGATCTGCGCGGTGGAACATTTACAATTACGAATGGGGGTGTGTTCGGCTCCCTACTTAGCACGCCGATTCTGAATCCGCCGGAGGTGGGAATTCTGGGCCTGCACAAAATCGAAGAACGACCAATTGCATTGAACGGTCAGGTCGTGATCCGCCCGATGATGTATGTGGCACTAAGTTATGACCATCGCATTGTGGATGGACGTGAAGCAGTTCAGTTCCTGGTGCACATCAAGCAGTTATTGGAAGACCCGGCCTGGATGCTGGTGGAGGGCTAGAAGATAGCCCTCTTATTTATCGGACGTTTTAGTTTTCCTGAGATGTCGTTTGATGATGACATGACAGAATTTTTCTGAATTGAGTTCTGATATAAAGAGAATGGCAAAAAGGTGGGCTAAAGACATTTCTGCCACAGAGATCACAGAGTTCTTCGAGAAAAATCTCTGAGTTCTCGGTGTGCTCTGTGGCTAAGCCCACGACATTAGCCAATTCCATTTACAAATAGTGATGGGGATAAATCTTTTGCGCCATCCAGTTCGAGCACGTCCACCTCCCAGGAAGACTTCCCAAATAATCGGGAAGTCTTTCTCTTTTCCCTGGGATATTCCATTCACTAGAATGGATGCAGAAATCGAATTTGACGCGCGTGGAAACTTATCTGATGACAAGGGAACAGTCCGCGTGCTGAGCTGCGCATACATTTTAGCAATATCAAGAAAGGAGATTGTTATGAATACTGAACGCACAAATACTGGAATGGGCTATTGGCTCGCATGGGTGTTGGCAAGCATCATGGGCTTGGTTGTGGGCGCGCTTCTGGGCATGAGTGTGGCTTACGGTCTATTCGACAGGGACGTGTTCGACGCCACAATAGGGATCACGGCGGGAATAGTGATGGGTGCCACGGCCGGTTACCTGCAATGGGTTGTGTTGCGTGAAAAAATCGCGCGGGCTGGTGGGTGGGTATTGGCAGGTGCGCTGGGCTTCACGACAACCTTCGGCACACTTGGAGCCATTGGCATAGGGGAATCAAATGAAAATTATGTTATGGCCGGGATCCTGTTTGCGGCTGTATTCGGCATTGCAGGCGGGGTCTTACAATGGCTGGTTCTGAGGCGGGCAGGGATTGCGCGGGCTGGTTTGTGGGTGCCGGCAAGCAGCTTCGGCTCGCTGGTAGCCGCCATAGGCTTCCCCATAAGTTCTGCCATCGGAGCGACTGGCAACTATGGTCTGAGCGCGGTAGTGTTCGGACTTCTCCTTGGAGCCGGGCTAGGAGCAATCCCTGGCGCTGTGCTGATGTGGCTGTTGCGCCAATCAACTTCCAGCAATATTGAAGGACTGGCAGTTGCTGACTAATTGACACCTGACACACGCGTGTCGCTTAATCTATTCTGATCTATGGGCGGCACGTGCGTACAGTTGGAAGCGCCACCTGATGCAGAAAGGAGAATGTTTGCCATGATACGCAAAATTCTTAAGTGGATCGGCATAGTGTTAGGCAGTTTGGTTGGGTTCCTTGTGTTAGCCTTCATCGTTCTGTATATCATCGGTGGGGCGAAGTGGAACCGCAGCCGTGGCAACCATCATGATGTAGCGGTTGAAACAATCTTAATCCCCACAGATCAAACCTCCATCGCGCGCGGCGAGCACATCGCTACGATCCGCATGTGCCGATATTGCCATACCGAGGATCTGAGCGGTCAATCTGACGAGGTACCAGGCTTGATCACCTTGTCCTTTCCCAATTTGACCTCAGGCGCGGGCGGCGTGGGCGCCAACACAGACGACGATTGGGTACGCGCCATTCGGCATGGTGTGGGTCACGATGGGAGGGGATTGATTCTTATGCCGTCGCGGGTTTGGTACTACCTCAGTGACGAAGATCTGGGCGCGCTGATCGCCTACCTGAAGAGCCTGCCGCCAGTTGACAACGAGTTACCCGCAACGAACCTGGAAGCTTTGGGTCGCGTGATGCTGGTTCTCGGACAGATACCACCAGAGGCTACTCAGCCGGATGTCACTGTTATTGACCACGAAGGGCCGCGCCCGGTTGCGCCGAAGCCAAGTGTGAAAGTGGAATACGGTAAATACCTGGCGAGCACTTGCACCTTGTGTCACGGGTCCAACCTCAACGGGCAGACCATTAGCGAAGGCGGCCCTGATTATTTGGCGCCCAACCTGACGATGGGCGGTGAGATGCGCTTCTGGTCCGAAGCGGACTTCATTGCAACGCTGCACACTGGCGTGACTCCCAGCGGTCACCAACTCAAGGATGTGATGCCGTGGAAGTACTTCGGTCAGATGACTGACGAGGAACTGAAGGCTGTTTGGTTGTACTTGCAATCATTGCCTGCATTGCCGCAGGGCAAGTGAAAACTGGTGATCGAAATGGACTTTTCCAATTTAGTGCAACGTGTTCCAAGAACACCTGCGAAAGGAGACTGACATGTCAAAAGCAGAGTTTAGCAAATTGAGTGGATGGGCATTCATAGCAGCGTCTTTTGCATTCATAACCATTCTGAGTGGCTCAGACCCATTAGCAATTCCTGGATCGGTGATCAGTACGCTCCTGCTGGCGGCTGGGATGTTAGGCTTGCGGGCACGTTATGGTGAACATGCCGGCAGCTTTGGCAGGAACATTTTGCTGCTCGGCGTGATCGGACCCATTCTGTTGTGTATCATCATCGCATCTATGGCCCTGATATACCGTTCTGGTAACCTGACTGACGCTGAGGTTGAAGCCAAAGGTTTATGGATTGTGATCTTTGGAGGACCGGCAATCTCGTTACTTGGCCTGACTTTGTTTGGTTTGGCTGCATTAAGCAGTAAACCCATGGCTCGCTTCAACTGGCTGCCCGTTTTCGCAGGAATTTGGTATCCGGTCTTTTACTTCTTCCTGGCTGGCTACCTCTTTACACATAACGGAGTATATCCGGGACAATATCAAATGTCATTCAATATAATGCACCTGATGCAGTTTCTTGCCTTGTGTGTGCTGGGTTCTATTCTGGTCAGCGATACGTCCGAAAAAATGGCGACAGCCTGAGCGAAATACTCCATTGTTGCATTGCAAGTGAATCTGTTTCTTTTCAAGATGACCATAATGTGACTCATCTCCTTTACTCAGAAAGAGAGGTTCGTATGAATACAAATCAGAAGGATGTTGGCAAGGATTTCTATCTACAGTGGGTACTGGCAAACACTGTAGGCTTTTGCGTGGGCTCGATTGTAGGTTTTATCATGCCCATCATTGTCCACATCAGTCACCCCGTTGCCTTTGGAATTCTATTCGCAATTGTGTTTGGGGTCGTGGGTGGTCTCGCGCAATGGTTGGTACTGTGCAGGCAGATCCCAGAAGTCGGCTTATGGGCGCCAGCCAGCGCGCTGGGCTTCATGATAGCGGCAGGTGGAGTTGCGATAGTTGTAAGCATGGATCAGCAAGTCGCTTCCAATTTCAATATATTCTTCCTGTTTGCAGTTGTATATGTAGTGACAGGTGGATTTCTGCAATGGCTGATCCTGCGAAAGCAGGGCGTGTCACTTGGCTGGTGGCTCGCCGTAAATTTTCTCGGCTCGCTTTTGGGTAGCGCACTTAATAGTCCTGCAAGCGCCGCCCTTCAAAGCGGGCCAGGGCATCCCGGAAACATATTCTTCATGATCCTGTTCGGATTAGGAGCCGGCTTTGGGCTTGGTTTAGGGTTAGTGACGGGAGGCGCGCTCAACTGGCTCCTGCAGCATCCCAAATCAGAACCGAGAGCAGAAGCTGCAACTCAGGGCACAAGGTAACAACTCACACAACGATAACGGGTCGGGGCAGCAAAATTTTGTCGCCCCGACCTGCTTACACTGCTCCTTCTGGAGAGGCGTATAATGATGTTGCCCACATCGCACCACATACAAAAGTAATGTTACACCAGGCATGGATGAAATAAGGAATCGATCATGACCACCCAGACCGAATCCCATACTCGCCTTCATGGTAGATGGCTCCTCATTGCGCGGATGGCATGGGCGGCAGGGTTTATGACGCTGACCGCCATGTATGCGCTTGGCTTCCTGGCCGTGCGTGAGGTGCTATCTACAGTTTGCGAGGAAGAGACATGCACGCTGAGGCAGGGCTGGCCGGGGCCGCCCATAGGCTATGCAAACCCTCTCCACACCGATCAGGTCGAGGCGCTTGAGACGCTCGGCCTGACGCTTGACCAGTACGGCTGGCTGGGCACCCTGCAGATGGGACTCCCCCTGCTGGTGTATTTGCTGATCGCCGCCGGACTGTTCTGGCAAAAATCCAACGACTGGATGGTGCTTTTTGCGTCCGTCATGGTGGCGACTATTCCCATTGGAAACGTACCCCTACCGTTCGTGCTGGTGGTTCGCCAGCCTGCCTGGGAGTGGGTCTTTGACTCAGCTAGTGTGGTTGCGTTAAGCTCCTTCCTGATATTTCCGCTAATCTTTCCGACTGGACGATTCGTGCCGCGCTGGACGCGCTGGATGGCGTTGTTTGAAATTGCTGGTGCGGCCATCATAATATTCTTTCGGAATTCCATTTCGGAAAATCCCGTTGCAGGGAACTTTGTTCTAGTCTACTTACTTATCTCGTTTGGCACGGGCGTATATGCCCAACTCTACCGCTACTTCCGTGTGGCAAGTTCTGTCGAGCGCCATCAGCTCAAGTGGGTTATCGTCGGGCTGGCTGGATTCATCAGTATCGCGGTCGCGGTGTTGCTCCCGTTGGATAATCTATTGGCTTCCCGAGCAGCTGGCATGGATCCTGCACGGGCGCTCCTCCCGTCTGTCATTCTAGACACCATCTTTCAGGTGATCCTTCTTTTCATCCCGATCTCCATCGCCATTTCGGTTCTACGCTACCGGTTGTGGGACATTGATATCTTTATCAATCGCTCGCTTGTATATGGCGCGCTGACCGCGAGCGTGGTCGGTTTGTATGTATTGATCGTAGGTGGATTTGGCATACTTTTTCAAATGCAAAGCAACCTGCCAGGTATCATCATTGCCATCTTGTTGATCGCTTTTCTATTTCAACCACTGTGGCGACGCCTGCAGGATATTGTCAACCGCTTCGTGCCTGTGCCGCAGGCTGTCATAAATCAATCAAGCGCCGCACCTGCGTCTCAAACTAAAGAAGAGCAAAAAGTTGCTGTCACTGACAGCGCGCCCAATACTACCTTGCGCGGCCGTTGGCTCGTCATCGCGCGGCTGGCATGGGTGATAGTATTTACGGTACTGACCGCAATGTATGCACTTGGATTTCTGGCTGTGCGCGATGTCTTATCCACCGTTTGCGAAGAAAAGCCATGCTCGCTGAGACAGCAGATCCGCCACACCGACATGGGAGACCAGGTCGTCAGCTCACCGGGGCCGTCTATTGGGTATGCCGACCATCTCCGCCCTGACCAGGTTGAGACGCTTGAGACGCTCGGCCTGACGCTTGACCGGTATGGCTGGCTGGGCGCCCTACAATTGGGTATCCCCGCGCTGATTTTACTTCTGATCGCCGCAGGACTATTCTGGCGGAAGTCCAACAATTGGATGGTGCTCTTTGCTTCCGTCATGGTAGCGACCTTCCCCATACACAATACGCCGCTGCCCTTCACGCTGGAGGTACGCCAGCCTGCCTGGCAATGGGTCTTTGACTCAGCTGGTATGATGGCCTTAAGCTGCTTGTGGATATTTCCTCTGATCTTCCCAAACGGGCAGTTTGTGCCGCGCTGGACGCGCTGGATGGCATTATATGAAGTCGTTGGCGCGGTCATGGCGGCGTTTTTTGGGGATACTATTCGAGAAGTTCCAGTTGTAACTATTTCGTTTGGGATCTTTTTTTTGCTTCCCTCGTTTTGCATAGGGGTATATGCCCAGCTCTACCGCTACTTCCGCGTGGCGCGTCCTGCCGAGCGCCAGCAGATCAAATGGGTCGTTGTCGGGCTGGTGGGATTTGTCGTTACCCAGTTAGCTATATTAATCCCATTGAACGCGCTGCTGACCTCTCCGGCGGTGAGCGCTGATCCCGCGCGGAGGCTCGTTCTATCTGCAATACCAGATACCCTTTGGCAGCTAAACAACCTCTTGATCGCGGTCACTATCACTTTCTCTGTCCTGCGCTACCGGTTGTGGGATATTGATGTCTTTATCAATCGCTCGCTTGTGTACGGCGCGTTGATCGTGAGCGTCATAGGCTTATACATGATTGTGGTGGGGGTGGCTGGCGCGTTATTTCAATCTGTCGGAAACACGCTTCTCGCGATCCTTGCCACTGGTTTGATCGCGGTCCTCTTTCATCCTCTGCGGCAGCGTCTTCAACGTGGCATTAACCATCTGATGTACGGCGAGCGCGATGAGCCGTACACCGCGCTCTCGCGCCTGGGACGACGATTGGAAGCGAGTCTTGCTCCCGAGGCGGTGCTTCCCACAGTTGTAACAACGGTACGAGAAGTACTCAAGCTGCCTTATGTGGCAATATATCTACAACAAGATTCGCATGGATACAAGATTGTCGCCGAATCTGCCTCACCTTCCTTGCGTATTGAAGGTGGAAGGATACGGGTACCGGGTATGAATCGTGAGGGGTTATGCATTCCGCTGATTCATCAGGGAGAAACGCTTGGCTACATCGTTCTCGGTCCACGCGCGCCCAACGAGGCGTTTGGCTCCACCGATCTACGCTTGCTCGATGACCTCGCTCCTCAAGTGGGAGTTGCGGTCCATGCGGTGCGTCTCACCGCTGACCTGCAACGTTCACGCGAACAACTGGTTCTGGCGCGCGAGGAAGAGCGCCGCCGTTTGCGACGCGATCTGCATGATGATCTTGCACCCACGCTTGCTTCGCTGGGACTGACGGCAAGTACAGCGGCAGATCTGATCTCAACCAATCCGACAACGGCGACTGCGCTGGTCAAAGAATTGCAGAGCGAGATTCGCGCGACGGTAGGAAACATTCGCAGGCTCGTCTACGATTTGCGCCCACCGACCCTCGACGAGTTGGGTTTGCTCGCCGCGGTACGTGAACGCGCGGCTCAATATTCGAATGCGCCTGGTGGTTTTCCCGTCACTGTGGAAGCGCCCGCCGAATTGCCTGCCTTGCCTGCTGCGGTTGAAGTTGCGGCGTATCGGATCGTGCAAGAGGCGTTGGAAAATGTCTCAAAACATTCACATGCCCGGGAATGTGCTATTCGATTTAAAAATCACAACGGGCTTGAGATCGAAATTACAGATAATGGAATTGGATTGCCGCCGAACATCACTCCCGGCGTTGGCTTGCGTTCGATGCGTGAACGTACGGAGGAGCTAGGCGGCAGTTGTGTGATCGAGCGCGGAGTGAACAGCGGCACGCGTGTGCTGGCATGTTTGCCAATTGGAGATTCTTATGGAAGTGTTACGCGTATTGATCGCGGATGACCATCCGCTTTTTCGTCATGGCATCCGCGAGTTTTTGAGTCTCGCTCCCGACATTGAGGTGATTGGGGAGGCAACGAGAGGGGAAGAAGCGGTCACGCAAGCCGAAGCACTTCTTCCCGATGTGATCCTGATGGATGTCAATATGCCAGGCGTCAACGGCATTGAAGCGACGCGCCGAATTCTGCACGCCTCGCCGCACATTCGCATCCTTGTTGTGACGATGTTCGAGGATGATGGCACCGTTTTTGCCGCCATGCGAGCGGGCGCGCGTGGATACATTCTCAAAGACGCGGAAAAAGAAAATATTCTGCGAGCCATTCAGGCGGTCGGTAACGGTGAAGCGATCTTCAGTCCAACCATTGCCACGCGCTTGATCGATTTCTTCTCGACACAGGCATCTACCTTGCCTAAAGAAATCTTTCCCTCTCTTACTGAGCGCGAGCGCGAAATCCTGCAACTCATCGCACGGGGAAAATCGAACGCAGATATTGCGCGCGAACTCTCTCTCAGTCCCAAGACGGTTTACAACTATGTTTCGAATATCCTCAGCAAACTCCAGGTCGCCGACCGCGCCCAAGCCATCATTCGCGCACGTGAAGCAGGAATGAGTTAGCCAGGCGCGGATATCTATATCAGCGTGCTGTGACGTGACTCCGGTCACGAACCCAATTCGTCAAACCGCCGGAGAAAAGGATCTCAACCAAACGCGGTGTGAGCGTATGATCCAACATGAATGTAAAATCCTTCATCGGAGCGCGTACATTTATTTTGCCGTTTCCCTCTCTTAGTTGCTGATGTACATCTTCTACGAGGAGGACATCGCCTAGTTCCAATTTGTCATAGATCGAGGGATCATCGAATGTGACCGGCAGGATTCCAAAGTTGACCAGGTTCTTCAAATGGATGCGCGCAAAGCTTTGGGCGATCACCATCCGTAAACCCAAATATCGTGGAGCCAGCGCAGCATGTTCCCGGCTCGAACCCTGACCATAATTTTGCCCGCCGATAATGGCGTGATTGCCTTTTTCTTTTTGTATGAGCGCACGCTTGGCGTAAGTTGGGTCAACGATCTCAAAAGCATATTCACTGATCTTCGGGATGTTGCTGCGATAAGGCAAGACGCGCGCGCCAGCAGGCATGATCTCATCGGTTGAAATATCATCCCCTACCTTCAATAAGATTGGCAATTCAAGTTCATCGGGGAATGGGTCTAAATCGGGCAAAACAACGATATTCGATCCCTTTTCCAAAACAACGTTATAAGCTTCTTCAATTGAGAGCGGTGGAATTAACATCTCCAGATTAATGATTCGTTTTTTTGGAAGCTTTACTTTGGGATAGGGAGAACCTAGTTCACGCGGGTCGGTTATTACGCCTGTTAAAGCAGAAGCCGCGGCTGTCTCCGGGCTGCACAAATAGACTTGATCTTCTTTCGTTCCGGAACGTCCGGGGAAGTTACGCGGCACGGTGCGCAAGCTGATACGGCCACTGGCAGGGGCTTGTCCCATACCGATACAGCCATTGCAGCCAGCCTGATGTAGTCGCGCACCCGCATGAATTAGATGACTTAACTCTCCACTCGCAATCAACTCTTCGAGCAGGTCGCGCGAAGTCGGGTTGATGTCAAATGAGACGTTATCTGCTACTTTGCGATCTTTGACCATCTGCGCCGCAATCGCAAAATCACGATAACCGGGGTTGGCCGATGAACCGATATACGATTGATAAATTTCCAACCCGGAAACCTCACGTACCGGGACGACGTTCCCAGGACTGCTTGGCTTTGCGATCAACGGTTCAAGGGTGGATAGGTCAATCTCCTCGTCGTGATCATACACAGCATCTGGATCAGCGACCAACTCGCTCCAATCCTCGACCCGTTCCTGCTCGCGCAAAAACTGACGCACTATCTCGTCTGACGGGAAAACTGTTGAGGTGGCACCCAATTCCGTGCCCATGTTGGCAATGACGTGACGGTCCATCGCGCTGAGTTCTTTCAAGCCCGGACCATAATATTCGATGATATAGCCCAGGCCTCCATCAACGTCATGGCGTCGTAACATTTCCAGGATCACATCTTTCGCGCTGACCCAATTGGGCAATTTGCCAGTTAATTTGACTCCCCAAATCTTGAGCATTTTCACGTAGAAAGGTTGACCGGCCATTGCCATGGCAACATCCAGGCCGCCTGCGCCGATTGCCAGCATTCCGAGTGAACCACCAGCCGGGGTATGACTATCTGAGCCGAGCAGAGTTTTGCCGGGCTTGCCGAAACGTTGCATGTGGATGGGGTGGCTGACTCCGTTTCCGGGTCGGCTGAACCAGATGCCGAATCGCCGGCAGGCGCTTTGCAGGAATATGTGATCGTCAGGATTCTTGAAATCGGCCTGGATCAGGTTATGGTCCACGTATTGAACCGAGACCTCCGTTTTGACGCGGTCGAGTCCCATGGAATCCAGTTCGAGCATCACCAGCGTCCCGGTGGCATCCTGCGTCAAAGTCTGGTCGATGTGGATGCCGATCTCCTCCCCCGGGGTCATTTCACCTTCCACCAGATGCCTCTCGATCAGTTTCTGCGAAACATTAAGACCCATCATGTTGAACCTTGTTCATTTCAACATAGCGTCGATTTCTATTTCAAGCCCGTTCCGTAATAGATTTGAAACAGGGCATTCCGTATCAGCCTCTTTGACAAGTTTTTGGAAGGCGGTATTATCAATACTTGGCACTTCGGCACGCACATGAAGTTGCATGCGGGTTATCTCATACCCACCATTTTTTGATGCCACGATACAAGTTGCATTCGTGTCAGTCTTCTTTGGTTCGAAACCTTTTTTCTTAAGTGTGCTGGCCAAAGCCATGCTGCATGTTTCAGCATGAGCGGCCGCGATCAATTCTTCAGGGTTTGTGTCCGATTGATCACCAAAACGAGTTTGATAATTGTAGGGCAGTTCATAGAGCGCCTGGCTTTCAGTGCTGATCATACCGACGCCACTTCTCGAATCGCCGCTCCACAGCGCACCTGCTTTTCTATTGAACTCTGTCATTCTTAATTTCCTTTCATTGCCGAGTCTTCTGCTTGAAGGAGATCAAGCACTGATCAATTCCATCTTCTTCTCATTAATGGTTTTGATCAACAAATCATAGGATTCTGCAAAACTTTCCACGCCTTCGTCGAGCAATTGTTGTGTCACATTATCAAGATTGACGCCCAATTCTGCCAGATCTTTCAATTGCGTATGTGCCTCCTCCAGGTCGCTTTCAAGTGTCAATGCAACCGTGCCGTGATCCAGGAACATTTCAAGCGTTTTGGGCGGAATAGTGTTTACGGTATTGGGTCCTATCAAGTTTTCCACATACTTTACATCTGAATAAGACGGGTTTTTTGTGCCAGTGCTGCCATAAAGAACGCGTTGTAAGCGCGCGCCTTTTTCTTCGAGATGTTTCCAGCGTTCGCTTAGAAAAGCGTCCTTGAAGTGCTGGTATGCCTTTTTTGCGTTCGCAATCGCGATTCTGCCTTTTAGCTCATCAGCTTTGGGCGTCTTATAGGATTCAAGCATTTTGTCCACCTTGGTGTCCAGCCGGCTGACGAAGATCGACGCAACTGAAGCAATCTGGCGCACTTCGTATACGCTTGCCGCTCGCTTTTCCAGCGCGGAAATATATGCCTCCGCGATCTGATCATACTGTTCGAGAGAAAACATCAATGTGACATTGATGTTAATGCCCTCCTCAGTTAACTCCCGAAAAGCCAGCACACCCTCCGGCGTGGCAGGGACTTTGATCATGATGTTGGGCCGGTTCACGATTCCAAACAACCGGGTCGCCTCATTGATCGTTCCCTGTTTGTCTTGAGCGAGATGCGGATTCACTTCCAGGCTGAAGAAACCGTCATTGCCATCGGTCGCCTCGAAGACCGGGTGTAATATATCTGCCGCCATACGACTGTCCTCTATAGCCAATCCCTCATAGATCTCCTCGGCCGATTTGCCGGCAAGCGCCAATCTCTGTATTTGGACATCATACTCGCCGCCTTCACTGATGGCCTTTTGAAAAATAGCAGGGTTGGAGGTAATGCCACGCAAGCCTCGATACACGTAGGTGGTCAACCCACCTGAAGTGATCAAAGACCTGTCGATGTAATCCAGCCAGACGGATTGTCCCACTTCAGCCAGGGTATGTAATTTTGTTTGAGTCATAGACTTACTTCCTTCTGCTCATAGGCATTCGATTGAAAATGCAATTCCACATATAGCTACCGAAAAAAACTGAAAGCAACACCACTCAATACATCGCGATGTTTGCCACTGAATCACAATCCAAAATCAAGAACAACTATTCAAATGTATTTTTCTTGTCCCGAGCTGGCAGTTCCTAAGCAATATCCCCTTGATCGTTTTCATTATATAGCAAAGCGGTTCTGTTTCGGTTAAAAGTCCAATAAGATTTCCTTAGAAAACACTAAAGAATGACCACAAAGAGAAGGTGGAGGCGTGATTAACAACGCAGGTGTTTCTCAAAAAACGGATCATTAGATATTATTTGCAGCGCGGATATACGTGTCAGGGAGATACGGTAATTTCCGGTTACAGGACGAAGGCATTGTGCTGCGACCGAAGAGAGTGTCGATGCATTAGCATTTGATGCGGGTGGCGACATCCTTCTCTGCATGACACTGCCTGGATGTGGAGCGATAACGTTTTGCCCTTTAACGGGCATGAAAATGCAGTTATTGATAAGAATCAAATATGCTAGAATAAGACAAGCCTTATCGGTTTATTTCTGTGACTTTATGTTTTAGCTTGAGGTTCTGACCGTATGAAATGCCCTAATTGTCAGGCAAGCAATCCAGATGAAGCGAAGTTTTGCATGAATTGCGGGACTCTTCTCGCGGTGACTATTCATGCAACAGACGGGGGAATTAATAATGTTCAGCCAAAAAACCAATCATTGGATAAATTTATTCCGCGCGAGTTACTGACTAAGTTTGAGGCCGCGCGTGCGCAGGATGCGATGGTGGGGGAGCGGCGCGTCATCACGATGTTATTCTGCGATGTCAAAGGTTCGACGGCCGCCGCAGAAAAAGTGGACCCCGAAATCTGGACGGAGATCATGAATGGTATTTTCGAATACATGATCCGTCCGATCTATAAATATGAAGGCACCGTCCCCCGATTGATGGGCGACGCGATCCTGGCTTTCTTCGGCGCTCCGATAGCCCATGAGGATGATCCGCAGCGCGCAGTGTTGGCAGGATTGGAAATCCAGGAGGGGATCAAAGAGTACGCGGAAGAGATCCGCCTCAAATATGGACTTGAGTTTGGTCTGCGGGTTGGAATTAATAC
>Ga0210377_10002650_pt1 | contig 15566 bp, 12 predicted proteins | sample PLM4_65_b1redo_FD_155480 | JGI IMG/M metagenome (GOLD analysis project Ga0210377, IMG submission 155480) | Groundwater sediment microbial communities from an aquifer in East River, Colorado, USA - PLM4_65_b1 redo | ecosystem: Environmental > Terrestrial > Soil > Riparian zone | place: USA: East... | reverse complement strand
TGCTCGACTGCTGGAGAAACGACAGGAAAGCGTTCCCCAGGGGCGAGCGTGAGCGGCTCTTGTGGGTGACCAGGAAGAAATCCCGCACGAGCCTGACGCCGTGGATGCGGAGGGCAGCGACCATCTTGCACCGGACGTCGTCCTCAATGGCCCGGCGGGAGATGATGGCGATCCCCGCGCCAGCCTTGACCGCCTGGCGGACCGCTTCGTTGCCGGTGACCTCCAGAACCACGTGGAGGCCGCCTGGATCCAGGGCGTGGTCGGCCAGGGCCTGCTCCATGACCTTCCGGGTTCCCGAGCCCCGCTCGCGCATGATGAAGGGTTGACTGGCAAGCTCCGCCAGGCGTACCGCGCTCCGGCTCGCCCACGCATGGGCGGCCGGCACGGCCAGGACCAGCTCGTCCTCCTCGAAGGGTTCGTAGTGGACTCGCCCCTCCTCGAAGCGGGCGCCCACCAGGCCCACCTCGCAGGTCCCCTCGATCACGCTCCGCACGATGTCCCGGGACCCGCTGACGTGCAGCGAGATGGTCACGTCCGGGTGGCTCCGCTTGAAGGCCGCCACCAGGGACGGAAGGATGTAGGCGCCCGGGATGCTGCTCCCCCCGAGGGCCAGGTGCCCCTTCAGGCCGCCCTTGTGCTCGTTGATGGCCTGCTGGGCCTCCTCGCGCAGGGCCAGGATTCGTCTGGCGTACCCGTGAAGCAGTTCGCCGGCCCGGGTGGGCGTCACTGTCCTGCCCGCCCGGTCGAACAGGCGCAGACCAAGTTCCGTCTCCAGGGCCTTGATGTGTCCGCTCACTGTCGGCTGGGTGAGGAGGACCGCCTCCGCCGCCCGGGAGAAGCTCCGCAGTTCCATGATCTTGCAGAAGACTTCCAGCGCCCGCAAGTCCATCGAGCCTACACCCCTGTCTTGGCGAGGAGGGTTTGGTAGAGGGTGAAGCGGGCCGCAACCTTCTGCCTCGCGCGGCGCCCGATGGCATGACGGAGGCCGCCCAGGAGCGCGTCACGGTCCTGCCGGTCAAGTGAGAAGGCCTGGACCGTCAGGCCCTGATCCCGCAGGCCGGATTCGATCCGCTGATCCGTGATCGAGTTGCCGCGGACCGAAGGGAAGTAGTACGGGGTGACGAGGGCGAGGACCATCGTCCGTGATCCGACGGCGCACCGGGGGGTCACTATCGGCCGAAGAGCCCCTTGAGCAGATCCTTCAGCTTCTTGCCCTGCTGATCGGGCAGCGCCTTGTCCAGCTCGGTCTCGATCCGCTGCTGGAGACGGCCCAGCTTCGGCACGACGATCGGCTGGCTCGTGGTCCCGGTGACCTTGGCCTCGACGGTGGTGCGCCCCAGCTTTGCCACCACGTCGAAGTCCAGAGTGGAATCCAGGAGGCCCAGGGATCCCACTGCCGTCAGGGTCCCCTCCGGCTTGGTGAGCGTGAGGTCCTTGGTTCGAAGCACCCCCTTGTCCAGCGTGTAATGACCGGTCACCTGCTCGAAGTCGTTGAGGCGGACCCGAATGCCCTGGCTGGCCAGGACGGGCGAGATCACCTCCGACAGCCGGTCGAGTGGCTTGTACCCCGTGAGGCGGCCGTCCTTCACCAGGAGGGATCCCCCGCCGGCCGCCGATCCCAGGATCTCGGGTGTGGCGAAGCCGACGAAGCTGACGGCGCTATCGAAGTTCAACGTGCTTCGGAGGGTCCAGGATCCGGGGGCCATGGCCTGGGTCAGCGGTTCCGTTGCGACGTTCTCCACCCGCGAGGTGAGGCTGATCTGTGGAGTCTTGGGACGCAGATCGACCTCTCCCCTCGCAATCACCTTCCCGTTCATGAAGTTCGCCCGGACGTCCGGCAGGTGTGCGATTCCATCCTGATACCGGATGTCGGCCTGGACCGCGGTCCAGGTGAGGCCCCGGAACCGCAGATCACCAACGCTGATTCGCCCCTGAGCAGCCAGGCCGGGACCTGCGGTCCTGGTCTCCCCCCCGGGTCGGGAGGGCACAGCGGCATACGCCACCGCCCCCCAGAGCCTGGTGGCCTTTGGCGTGGGCTTGGCCAGGAGCCGATCCAGGTCCACCTTCGCCGAGGTCGCCGTGAACGTGATCCGGGGGGCATTCAAATCCGGGATCCGGAGGCTTCCGTCCGCCTTCACCTCCTTCAGCGTGAGGGCCAGCTTGGAGATATCCACTCCCTGGTCCTGGCGCCGTCCCTCGAAGGTGAGGCTCGCCTCCTCCCCCGCGACCTTCCGGAACGCCTCCCCGACCTGTATCATCATTGGCTTCAGATTCAGATTCCCTGTAAAGGCGGCGCGGGCGATGGGCCCGGTCACCTTGACGTCCGCCGAGAGCGGGCCGGAAAGCTTGGTCCCGCTCCCGCCCAACAGGAGAGCCTGCCAGGGCCCCGCCTCCACGTCGCGGAGCGCCACCGTCAGGTTCAGGATGGGGGTGTCCGGATCGCCCATCGAGATGCGGCCGGCGGTCTCGATGCGACCCGAGCCGGTGCCCCCGATCCTGGCCCGGGATCGGACCTCCAGCTGGTCGGAGGTTGACGCCTGCCGGAGGCTGAGGTCGAGGTCGGTGAGGGCGAAGGTCGTCCCCGGGGTGCGCGTCTGGTCGAGGAAGGTGATCTCGCCGTTGTGCACGGCGACTTCCGACAGCACGAGGCCGCCAACCAAGGGGGCCTTCCCGGGACGGCCGGCGTCCGCCGGTGGCGTCGGAAGGGAGGGAGCCGCGTGCGCCTTCAGCAGGTCGTCCACGCTCCACCGGCCGTCGCGGGTGTGCATCAGCCGGATGCGCGGCCGCTCTAGGACGGCGGTGCTCACCTTCACCTGTCCCCGGAGCAAGGGCAGCAGGTGCACGCGGACCCGCAGGGCGTCCGCTGCCAGGAATGGCTCCGAGCCGAAACCGGTCGCCTGGGCGATCTGGATACCCTTGGCCTCGGCCCCAATGCCTCCCCAGAGGTTGATCCGGAGGGCCCCCAATGTCACCTCGCGTCCCAGGGCCTTGCCCACGCGGCTGGCCAGGACGCCGCGGTAGCGGTCGAGGTTCACGAGGGCGGGGAGGAGGAGGGCGGCCAGAAAGGCCAGGACGAGGAAGCCGCCGATTGTGAGTCCCACCCATTTGAGAACGCGGTTCACCACCCAGCCCCCCTGCAGTCACCTGTCCGGGGCCATCAAAGACGTTCGGTCGTTCGATTGTTCACGTTTCAGGAGAACTGCCGAACACCCGAATCCGCCAAAGGCGGAAACACCCGAACGCTTTCCAGTCCAGTGGGCGATATTCTAGTCTGCCTCTAGGGAAAACGCGAGGGACTTTTCAGGGCAAGGAAAGGGATTTCGGAACACTCGCCTCTCTGTTCATGGATCATCTTCGCGCTTGCGAAGCCCACACCTGAGGGTGTAGCCTCGGCGGGACTGGAGGCCGCCTCATGCCCGGCACGTTGGCGCAACGACGGTTCGCCCGGTTCCACATTCAGCTCCCGCTCTTGCTCAAGCCAAGAGCCCCCGCACCCATCAAGGTCTGGGTGGGCTGGAGCCGCGACCTGAGTGAAGGGGGGGCGTGTGTGGAGCTGCCTGAGGGCCTCCCGCCCCCGACACCCCTCGGGGTCCGCCTCCAGACGGACCGAGGCGTTATCGATGTGGAGGCCCAGGTGATCTGGGCTGGGGCGCCCGATCACGCGGGGGGAGGCATCCCCCACGGCTTGGCCTTCACGCACGTCGGGGCCACCCAACTCCGGGCGCTCCGGAACCTGATCCACGCCAAGGGGGAGGTGCGACTTGCCGGGGTCCGACTGCCGCTCGAGGTCCCGGTTACGTGTCAGCGCAAGGGGCAGGCGGGGCCGCCCCTCCACGGCCGGACGGGCAATCTGGGTCGAGGGGGGGTCTTGCTCTACCTCCCCCAGGTCCTTCCGCCGGGAACTGCGCTGGAGGTCACCCTGCATACCGCCTTGGGTCCGCTCGCGGCGGAGGGAGGGGTGGTTTGGCATGAGCCGCCAGAGGGGCGGCCGCCAGAAGAGCTCCTCCGGCATGGGCTGAGGTTCACAGCCGTCAGCTGGACCACCACGGCTGTCCCTGGGTCTTATGCTCGTAGAGCCGGCGTAGGAGTCACCCCTCCCCCTCGTCGGGGGGCACTCACCATGGCTTGAGATCCCCAAAGCTCCGGAGGCATTCCAAACACCTGCAGGTTTCCCGTTGGGGAATCTCCTTCTCGGACTGGAACACTCGTGAACGGCCTATCCTTGGCAGCCCCCACCTCCTGAAACCCGCCTCTCAAGTCCCCCTGCGAGTCTTGGAACAGGGCCTTTGCTGCCATCTGGCGATGCGGCGTCGAATCGAACAAGCCATTTCTGTGCAGGAGCAGGGTGTGTCCTCGCCCCGGGAGGGACTGCCCCCGACGGCGGGGGAGGCCGCGAGAGGGTCGAACGCATCACGGGTCTTCCCGGTGAGACATGCGTCGAGAAGTAGCCGAGGCACGAACCGCTCGTGATTCTTGCAGAGGCTCGACTCTTGGATCTGCCCAGCAAACAATCGGGTCTGCATCCTCGACATCGGGGGCAGCGTGATCCATAGTGTCGCGTCGAAGGCTCCCATGCCAGACAAGGACGCTTCGCCCCATGCAGACCGAACTCGACCCGCAGGATAGCCAGCGGTACGGATGGGCCGTTGTCGGGACGACCTTCGTCACGCTCGGGCTGGTGTACGGGATCTGGTACTCCTATTCCGTCTTCCTGGTAACTTTCCTTCGCGAGTTCGGCTGGAGTCGCTCCCTGGCCGCAGGGGCTTTCTCTGTATTCGTGGTCCTCCACGGATGCATGAGTCCGATCTCCGGATGGGTGGGGGGCCGGGTTGGGCCGCGACGGCTCATCCTGGCGGGCGGTTGCGTCTTGGGATGTGGTCTGCTCCTCACCGCACAGACGACCGAATGGTGGCACCTCTATCTGGCGTTCGGCGTGGTCACCGCGGTTGGCGTGGGTGCATCGGGGTGGGTCGGCTCCGTGGTGCTTGTCCAGGGATGGTTTCCCGAGCGAGTCGGCACAGCCCTTGGCGTAGTTTCGGCAGGGATCGGCGTGGGGATCTTCGGGCTGGTTCCCTTCGCCCACCTCCTGATTGACCGGTTCGGCTGGCGCTGGGCTTACCGAGTATTCGCCGCGCTGATCGTGGGATGGATCCTCCCCGCCGTCTTCTGGCTGGTGCGGGATCCACCGCCTCGCGCGAAGGTCGGCTTCGGATCGAGTGCTGGCGACCGCCGTGTGACCGTGGATGGGGGTGCCTATTGGACGCTGGGGAGCGCGATGAGGGACTGGCACTTCTGGGGCCTCGCGGCCGTGTTCTTCCTGGGGAATGTGAGCACTCAGATGCTGCTCGTTCATCAGGTCGCCTACCTGGTGGACCACGGGGTCTCGCTGGCGGTGGCGGCCGCCGTCGGCGGGTTCGTGGGACTCGTGAGCATCCCGGGAAAGATGGGATTGGGACTCCTGTCGGACCGGACCAATCGCGAGCTGGCGTACACACTCGCGTTCGCGTGCCTCGTCGCGAGCTTGGGCGTCCTCGTCTTGGCGGGTCGATACCCGGCGTCGGGTCTGGCCTACCTCTACGCGGCCCTGATCGCGCTTGGATATTCCGCCACCGCCCCCCTGACGCCTGCCGCTGCGAGCGATCTGTTCAGCGGTCCCCGCTTCCCGGCGATCTTCGGCTGCCTGCATCTCAGCAATTCGCTGGGAGCCGCCACGGGAGCATGGGTCGGGGGGAAAGTCTTTGACGACACGGGAAGTTATGCGGCAGCGCTCTGGTTGGCCCTGGTGACGGCGGTCTCGTCCGTGACGCTCCTGTGGGTGGTGGCGCCGCGCCATCCCCATCCCCCGCCCGTTCAGAGCCGATGGTTCCCAGCATGACCCCCGGACCACTCCGAGACAGGAGATCGGTGGAGACTCTCGAGAAATCAACAGCCGATTCCCGACGCGGGTGGATCGTCGTCTCCGCGACGTGCGTCACCCTGTGTGTGGTGTACGGGGCCTGGTACTCCTTCTCGGTCTTCCTCGTCGCCTTCCTCCGCGAGTTCGGTTGGAGTCGCTCGGTGATTGCGGGAGCCTTCTCGGCATTTGTCCTGGTCCACGGCTCCGTGGCGCCGATCATAGGGTGGCTGGCGCGGCGCTTCGGGCCGAGGCGACTTATCATGGCAGGCGGGTGCGTGATGGGGTTCGGCCTGCTGCTCACCGCGGGGACGACCAGGTGGTGGCATCTGTATCTGGCCTACAGCGGGATCACGGCGATCGGGTTCAGCATGGCGGGGTGGATCCCCGCGGTGGTCTTGGTGGGAGGGTGGTTCCCTCGCCGCGTGGCCACGGCCCTGGGAATCACTTCCGTCGGGATCGGTGTGGGGATCTCGGGATTGGTCCCTCTCGCCCAGTTTCTGATTGACCTGTGCGGCTGGCGCTGGACCCTCCGTCTCCTGGCCGCCCTGATCGTCGGGTGGGTGCTCCCCGCCACCGCCTGCTTCATCCGAGAACCGGCTGCACCAGAGGCGTTCGGTCCCCGACCTGAACCGCAACCGGTCTCTGTTGTTACCGGCCCGGGGGCGTATTGGACGCTCGCTGCCGCCGCCCGGGGCTGGCGCTTCTGGGGCCTGGCGGGCTCCTTCTTCACGGGGAATCTTGTCACCCAGATGCTCCTGGTCCATCAGGTCGCGTACCTGGTGGATCACGGGGTCTCGCCGCTGACGGCCGCGACGGTGGGCGGCTTGGTGGGGCTGGTCAGCATCGCGGGCAAGGTGGGGTGGGGAGTCCTGTCGGATCGATCCGGCCGGGAGTTGGCTTACAGCCTGGCCTACGGTTGCGCGGCCGGCAGCATCGGCATCCTGGTTCTGGCAGGCTGGTACCCCACATCCAACCTTCCCTACGTGTATGCGGTTCTGATCGGAATCGGCTACGGCGTGACGGCGCCGGTGCCGCCGGCGGCCGCCAGCGATCTGTTCGGCGGGCCGGGGTTCTCAATGATCTACGGCACGCTCTACGTGGCGATCTGTCTCGGGATTGCCTCTGGTGCGTGGGGGGCGGGAAAGATCTTCGACGTCACGGGAAGCTATGCGGCGGCGCTGTGGGTGGCGTTCGCGATGGCCGTGCTGTCTCCAATCCTCCTGTGGGTCGTGGCACCGCGCCGTCCGAACCCGCCGCCCAATAGCCGTTGACGCCTCCCTATTGTCGACAAAGGCCGTTTCGTTACGCCTGATTGTGGTATGGCCCGGGGTTGGGGAGCTTGAGCAAAGGCATCGCACTGGCTCGACGCGAGGGACGACTTGATTCATCATCGGGCCGTCCAGCCTGATCGTCTCTGAAGGACTTGGGGACCAGTGCGGATGGATTCCACGATCCCGCGACGCGGCCGAACGATCCTGGCCACCACCTTTGTCACCCTGACCGTGATCTACGGGGTCTGGTACTCCTACTCGGTTTTCCTCGTCACCCTCGTCCGGGAATTCGGCTGGAGCCGATCCCTCGTTGTGGGCGCCTTCTCTCTCCTCAGCGTGATCCACGGCGGCCTGGGCCCGGTGATCGGTTGGGTCCTGCGTCGCGCCGGACCCAGGCGCGTCATTCTTGCGGGCGTGGTCGTGATGGGGATGGGCCTGGTCCTCACCGCAGAGACCACCGCGTGGTGGCACCTGTACCTGGCCTTCGGTGGGATCACCGCACTGGGCATCAGTCTGAACGGGTGGGTCCCGCTGGTGGTTCTCGTCCAAGGGTGGTTTCCGCATCGCGTCGGCACCGCGATGGGCATCGCCTCCGCGGGGATCGGGGCCGGGATCTTCGCCTTCGTTCCTCTCTCCCAACTCCTGATCGACTGGTGCGGCTGGCGCTGGACCTTTCGCATCCTGGCCGCTGTCACCGTAGGCTGGGGGATCCCGTCCGCGCTCTGGCTCATCCAGGACCCTCCCGCGGTCTCCGCGGTCCCGCCCGGACCTCGGGGGACCCGCGCGGTTGCCGGCGCCGAGGCCTATTGGACGCTCGCTGCGGCCGTCAAATCCTGGCGCTTCTGGGGACTGGCAAGCGTCTACTTCATGGGAAACTGCGTCACCCAAATGCTGCTGATCCACCAGGTTGCATACCTGGTGGATCACGGCGTGCCCGCCCTGAACGCTGCAACGGTGGGTGGAGCGGTCGGGCTGGTCAGTATCGCGGCCAAGATGGGGTGGGGGGCGTTTTCAGATCGGGCCGGGCGCGAACTGGCCTACAGCCTGGCCTGCGGGTGCATCGTGGCGAGCGTCGGACTGCTCGTCCTGGCAGGCAGGTATCCGGCGTCCTCTCTCCCGTACATCTACGCCGTGCTGATGGGATTGGGATACAGTGTGTTGTCGCCGGTATTCCCGGCCATCGCCAGTGATCTCTTCGGGGGCCTGGGGTTCTCCACGATCTATGGCACCCTCTACACGGTGATCTGCTTGGCCCTTGCCTCCGGCCCATGGGCCGGAGGCCGGGTCTTCGACCTGACTGGGAGCTACGCGATAGCACTCTGGGTAGGACTCGCGATGGCTGTGGTGTCGCCGGCACTGCTCTGGCTTGTCGCGCCCCGTCGTCCCAACCCTCCGCCCAGGGCTCATTCGGCGCCAGAGCGCCAAGATCGCCATGGCCGGAGAACAGTCAGAATCCCGGAATGACGGGGCGCTGATTCCGCCGGGCAATATGGCACGTTGTTGACCGGTTTGAATCAGCCATTGATCGCGCTGCTGACGATCTCCCGAATTTGTCTGCCGCGCGGGATTCCTCGGGTCGCCGCGGCCGTCACAGCTTGTATGCCTTCTTCGCCAGCCGATACGCCGTGTCCTGAATCATCTCTTCGGCGTCGCTCATGTCGACGATCCCCCGCACAACCAGGCCCGCAATCCAATTGGCATCCACGCGGCGTGAGAGGTCATGACGCGCGGGAATCGAAGGAAAGGCCCGCGTATCGTCGTTGAACCCGACGGTGTTGTGCAGTCCGGCCGTCTCGATAACCAGGTCGCGGTAGCGGGTCATGCCGTTGAGGCTGTCATGGAACCACCAGGGTGGTCCGAGCTTGATGGCAGGATAGTGGCCGGCCAGGGGAGCCAACTCGCGCGAGTAGGTGGACTCGTCCAGCGTAAAGAGAATGAGGGTGAGACGCGTGTCGTTACCGTACTTGGCGAGGAGGGGCCGGAGGCTCCGCGTGAACTCGCCCGCTATCGGGATATCCGCCCCCATGTCCGCGCCGAATCGGTGGAAGGTCAGCGGATTGTGATTGCGGTACGAGCCGACGTGAAGTTGCATCACCAAACCGTCCTCGATGCTCATGCGGGCCATCTGCATGAGCATGTGCCCGGTGAAGCGGGTTGCGTCTTCGACCGTGGCTTGGCCGCTCATGGCCCGCTGGAAGATCGCCTCCGCCTCCGTATCGGACAGCTCCTCGGTATGGGCGGTCATCGCCGCATGGTCGGTGGAGGTGGCGCTCATGCTCTTGAAGAAGGCGCGCCGGTTCTCCAGAGCCCGGATGAGCGTGTGGCAGCTCGTGACCTCTTTGCCGCTGATCCTGCCCAGTGCGTCGACGTTCTTGCGCCAGTTGGGCGCGTGAATGTTCACCACGGCATCGGGGCGGAAGCATGGCACGATGCGTCCCTGCCAGCCGGATTCGCGGATGGCGCGGTGATGAACCAGCGGGTCGGTCGCAAAGTCGGTCGTGGACATCACCTCGATGTTGAATCGCTCGAAGAGCTTCCGCGGCCGGAACTCGGGCGACCCGAGCTTCCCAGCAATCTGGTCATAGACCCGCTGCGCAGACTCCCCGGTGAGCTTCTCCTCCACGCCAAACACAGACAGGAGTTCATGGGTCAGCCACATGCCGGTGGGTGTGCCGCGGAACAAATAGAAGTTCTCGGCGAATATCTGCCAGATCTTGCGATGGTCGCGCTCCACCTCGCCGCCGTCGCGGCGGGGGATGCCCAACTTCTCCATGGGAATACCCTGGGAGTAGAGCATCCGGAAGACGTAGTGGTCGGGAATGATGAGCAGCTCTGTGGGCGTGCCGAGTGAGTAGCTCGGGTCGGCAAACATGCGCGGATCCACGTGGCCGTGCGGGCAGATGAGGGGCAGGTTGGCCACCTTCCCGTAGAGGTGCTGCGCGACCTCCTTCTGTCGGGGATCGGGGTCAAAGTACCGATCGTCGGGCAGGTGAATCTTGCTTGGCATGTGGGTGGCCTCCGTCACGAGGACAGACTTGCGTGTTCTTGATGACAGCTCAATGAAGTCTGTCGAGAAGTGCTGTGTGCTTGTCGAGGAGCGGTAGGACCGTCTCCCGGTCGGCGGACGGCAGGGCGAAGATGGTCCGCTCGGCGCCGGCCTTCTCATACGACTGGACTGCAACCTCCTCTGGGCTGGCTGAATATACGGAGACCGGGATGGAGCGCGGATCGCGTCCGGCTTTCTCCGCCCGCTGGCGGAGGTCGGCGACGCCTGCGGCGAGGTCACCAGCGCGCGCGGCGATCGGAAACCAGCCGTCGCAGAACTCGACGACCCGCTGGCGGCCGTTTGGGGTGTTGTTGCCCAAGTAAATGGGAGGGTGAGGCTTCTGCACCGGCTTGGGGTAGGACCAGATGGGGTCGAAGTTGACGAACTCGCCGTGGAACTCCGCCTCGTCCTTGGTCCAGATCTCCTTCATGGCCAGGATGCGCTCCCGCATGATCCGCCAGCGTTTCTTGAAGTCGGTCCCGTGGTTCTCCATCTCCTCCGCGTTCCAGCCGCCACCGATCCCGAACAGGAACCGCCCGTTGGACAGGAAGTCGAGGCTGGCGACCTCTTTGGCCAGCGTGATGGGGTCGCGCTCGATGACGAGGCAGATCCCCGTCCCGACCTTCAGTCGCGTCGTCACCGCCGCGGCCGTGGCGAGCGCCACGAAGGGATCGTGGGTGTGCCAGTACTCCTTGGGCAGGTTGGCCCCACCCGGCCAGGGGCTCTTCCGGCTCTTGGGGATGTGGGTGTGCTCCGGAACCCAAAGCGACTCGAACCCTCGCTCTTCCGCCGCCCGCGCCAGCTCGTCAATGCGAATCGAGTAGTCCGTGTTGAACATCGACACGCCGAATTTCATATGCCCTCCTGATTGCCTCACGGGTGAAGACAGATAGCCTCTGGCTGACCCGTAGCCGAGTGGACTACCGTCTCAAGGATCCAAGGACTCCCTTATACGACACTCAACCGTTTCCTCAGTAGCTCATTGACCAGTTGCGGGTTGGCTTTGCCCCGGGTGGCCTTCATGACCTGGCCGATCAGGAAGTTGAAGGCGCCTTCCTTGCCACTCCGGTACTCGCCGACAGCGCTGGGGTTGGCGGCCAGGACCTCGCGGATGATCTTTTCCATCTCCGCCGGGTCGGCGATCTGACCGCCCTTCTTCTTCAGGATCTCCGCCGGGTCGGCGCCGGTGGTGTACATCTCGTCGAAGAAGTCCTTGGCCATCTTGCCGCTGATCGTGCCCTTGGTTAGGAGCCCCAGCATGGCGCCCAGCCGCTCCGGCGGGATCGGGCTTTCGATGATCCCCTTGCCGTCCTTGTTCAGGCGGCCCAGAAGCTCCACCATGACCCAGTTGCTGACCAGCTTCGGATCGTTGTGGACCTTGACGGTGGCCTCGTAGTACGCGGCCAACTCCTGGCTGGTCGTCAGGACTCCCGCGTCGTATTCCGGGATGCTATAGTCGCGGACGAACCGCTGCCGCTTGGCTTCCGGCAGCTCGGGCAGAGAGCGTTGAATTTCCTCGATCCAGGCCGGCTCGATCACCAGCGGCACCAGGTCCGGCTCCGGGAGGTAGCGATAGTCGTGGGCGAACTCCTTGCTCCGCATGGAAAGGGTGATCTCCTGATCGGCATTCCAGAGCCGCGTCTCCTGGACCAATGTTTCGCCAGCCTCCACGGCCTTGATTTGCCGCCGGATCTCGTATTCCAGCGCCTTCTGGACGTTCTTGAACGAGTTCATATTCTTGACTTCGACCTTGGTCCCGAATTCCTGGGATCCTCGGGGGCGGATCGACACGTTGGCATCACAGCGGAAGCTGCCCTCCTCCATGTTGCCGTCGCACACCCCCAGGTACACCAGGATCGCGCGGAGTTGCCGGAGGTATTCCGCTCCCTCGTCGGGCGTGCGGATGTCCGGCTCGCTCACGATCTCCATCAGCGGGACGCCACAGCGGTTGAAGTCCACCAGACTGGATTCCGCCTTCTCCATGATCCCGGCGTGGACGAGCTTCCCGGTGTCCTCCTCCAGGTGGACGCGGCGGATGCCGACCCGCTGCGTCTCGCCGTTGAGGGAAAAAGAAATCCGGCCGTGCTCCGACAGGGGCAGCTCGTACTGAGAGATCTGGTAATTCTTGGGCAGGTCCGGGTAAAAGTAGTTCTTGCGAGCGAAACGGGACACGGGCGCGATCGTGCAGTGGAGCGCGAGGGCGGTGCGGATGGCGAATTCGACCCCGCGCCGGTTGATGACCGGCAGCACTCCCGGCATCCCCAGACAGACGGGACACGTCTGCGTGTTTGGGGGTGCGCCGAACTTCGTGCTGCACCCGCAGAACATCTTGGAATTCGTCAGAAGCTCGGCGTGCACTTCCAGGCCGATGACCGCTTCGTACTCCGGCATGTTCAGTCCTCGGTTGGAATCGCCTCCAGGAAGGCGACGTACCCGGGGCTCAGGCCGTGGGCCCTGGCCCCGTCAATGAGTTGCCGCAAGTACCGGCTTCGGGGTCGATGAGTGCTTCCGGTCGGTCGGCCGACGTAGGCAAAAGCCGTCAGCGCCCGGCCGTCGAACGTCTCGACGACCACGTCCTTCCGGCTATAGGCCGTGGGGTATTCTTCGTACTTGTCGAGCGCTTCGCGGTGGGCCCCCGTGATCTCCCAGGCGACGCCCTCCACGATGCTCCCCGGCGCCGCTTGAATATCCGCCACCCCGCCGCCACCCCAGGCCGCCCAAAGTCGCGTGAAGGCCATGCGATGGTCCCGGAGTCGCGCGGCGGCGATGAAGGTGCATCCCGGACAACGCTTCCGCATCTGCCCGGGGTGCATGTTGGAGCCGTAGGCGAAATACAACATCTGAACACTCAAAAGCGTTCGGCGGTTCGGGTGTTCGGGCGTTCGGGGGTTCTCGGACAACCGAACTGCCGAACGGTCGAAGTGCCGAACGTTCTTAGCGCTTATTGCCAGATCGCGCGAACCTCGAACTGGTAGTTTGTCGCCAGACGGTTCTGTTCCTGGATGGCCAGGCTCCACGAGCTTTGGTCTCCCGACCGCAGGTCCCCCACGTTCACCTGCTGGGTCCCGAGTACCTTCTTCTTCTTGTCGAGGAACTTTACCACCACCGTGACATCTCGAGCGGACGCCTTGCTGAAGTTCTTGACGGTCCCCTTCAGGGTGTCAATCCATCGCTCGTGGTCCAGCACCATCAGATCCCGATTCTTCCCGGCGGGCTTCTTCTGCGCTGCCGTCGCAGACAGGGCGGGCGCTGCAGCCAGAAACACCAGCACGAGGCATACGCCAAGCTGAACGCCCGCGCCAAGTCGTCTTCGAAGTCCCATGCTGAGGCTCCTCAAGAGGAAGGACGTCGTCTCATCCGCTTGGCTCAATGCAAAATCCCAAACGGACAACGGCAAACCGACAACCGAAGGATACGGCAATCGGTATATGCTCTCCGCGGTTCGGGTGCCTCTCCATTGGCACTTGTCCGTTGTCGGTTTTCCATTTTCGATTGCTCGGCCTGCGTCAGAGCCGCGGCCGCTGTTTGTGCCACGGGGTGGCCTGTTCGTAAGCGTGGGCCACCTTGAGGATCGTTGCTTCGTCGAAGGGCTTCCCGGTGATCTGGAGGCCGATGGGAACGCCGGACTTCGTGAAGCCACAGTTGACGCTGATCCCCGGGACCCCGGCCAGGTTCCCCGAGATGGTGAAGATATCCGACAGGTACATCTGGAGCGGATCGTCCGTCTTCTCGCCGAGCTTGAAGGCCGGCGTCGGTGACGTGGGGGTCACGATGACATCGCAGCGCTTGAAGGCCTCGGTGAAGTCCTGGCGGATCAGGGTCCGGACCTTGAGCGCCTTCAGGTAGTAGGCATCGTAGTATCCCGCGCTCAGCGCGTAGGTTCCCAGCATGATACGCCGCTTGACCTCGGGCCCGAAGCCTTCCCGACGGGTCTTCATGTACATGTCAATCAGATGGTCCGACCTGGCCGTGCGGTAGCCGTACTTCACGCCGTCGTACCGCTCGAGATTGGAGCTGGCCTCGGCGGTGGCAACCAGGTAGTAGGTCGCCACGGCGTAGTCCGTGTGCGGGAGGGAGATCTTCTCCTGCGCGGCGCCCAGCCGTTCCAGAACCCGGATGGCCTCGTGGATCGCCGACTCCACCTCCGGGTCCATGCCGGCGATGAAGTACTCGGCCGGGATGCCGATCCGGAGCCCTGTAATCTCTCCGGTGAGGCCGGCCTCGTAGTCGGGGACCGGAATGCTGGCAGAGGTCGAGTCGAGGGGATCGTGACCTGCGATCACCTTGAGCAGAATCGCAGCATCCCGAACATTCTTGGCCAGGGGCCCAATTTGATCCAGGGACGATGCGAAGGCCACCAGCCCGTAGCGAGAGACCCGCCCGTAGGTCGGCTTGAGGGCGGCGATGCCACAGAAGCCACCCGGTTGCCGGATCGAGCCGCCGGTGTCGCTCCCCAGGGCGCCGGCGCACATATCGGCCGCCACAGCCGCCGCCGAGCCGCCGCTGGACCCCCCCGGGACGCACGCCAGGTTCCAGGGATTCCGGGTCTTCTTGAAGGCGGAGTTCTCGGTGGATGAGCCCATGGCGAATTCGTCCATGTTGGTCTTGCCCAGCATCAGGGCGCCGGCCGCATTCAACCGGTTCATCACGGTGGCGTTGTAAGGAGGAATGTAATTCTCCAGGATCTTCGACGAACAGGTGGTCACCACGCCCTTCGTGCAGATCAGGTCCTTGATAGCCAGGGGAATGCCCGCCAGGGGAGGCAATTTCTCCTTCCGCGCCTGCATGTCCTCGAACTTCTTGGCGAAGGCCACTGCCGGTCGGGGTGTCAGCCTGTTGAAGGCCTGGATCTGCTCCTCGACCTGGCCGATCCGGACCAGGAAGCTCTGGGCCACCCGGACCGGGGAGACCTCGCCCTTCTGGATCAAATCCCGCAACTCGTGAATGCTCAAGCGGTACAGTTCCACGGTGCCGTCTCCACCGCTGCCGCAGATGAACGCAGATACCAGCAGATGGCCCTTGCCGAGGGACCGGAGAGATGGCGATCCTTATCCGTGTGCATCCGTGTTCATCTATGGTTCCCAATTTGCTTCGTCAGGCCAGGTTCCTCCTTACGAGAACGCTCAATCTTCGATGATTCTCGGCACGCGGAAGAAGACATCCTCCCGGTCCGGGGCGTTGGCCAGTGCGTCTTCCTGCAGGAGGGACGGTCGGGCCTCGTCCTCACGCATCACGCTGACCATGGGAATGACGGTTGTCGTCGGCTCGACGGTGGAGGTGTCCAGCTCGTTCAGCTTGTCAAAGTACCCGAGGATGGCGTCGAGCTGGGCGGTCATCTGCCCCTTTTCCTCCT
>Ga0210377_10002649_pt1 | contig 15566 bp, 15 predicted proteins | sample PLM4_65_b1redo_FD_155480 | JGI IMG/M metagenome (GOLD analysis project Ga0210377, IMG submission 155480) | Groundwater sediment microbial communities from an aquifer in East River, Colorado, USA - PLM4_65_b1 redo | ecosystem: Environmental > Terrestrial > Soil > Riparian zone | place: USA: East... | reverse complement strand
GATGGGAAATAAGCCCCAGACGTAGCAAATCAAAATCCAGAAACGACAACCGAAGCGGACAGGATGCACCACGATCGATAATACGAAGAACGGCTTGTCGAAATTTGGCTTTTTCTACAGACTCGTTCATGTGCCAGTTACAACGAGAATGTCATACTGTTTTTATACGACCGCGTGTGCAAGCTTGTGTTATCGTCACATCATGCTGGGATCATCCCTGCTTTATTATTCCCCCTTTTTTGCCCCATAGCCTATTTTTCCTTTAAAAGCTTCACGGTCCTTCGCGGAACGGATCGGTCGGAACGGACATGGATCGTCTTTAATGCGAACTGGTTTTTGAGACACTCTGTATTCGAACGCTTCTGACCGACAGCGGCAGAAATATCGCAGGGGTTAACGAGAAAAGTCAACTCAAGGCGTGATGGTTTTCTGTTCGTCAGAAGCGCCTTCATTCTGTCCAATAAAATCGAGGATTCAACGAGCTGCCGGAACGCAGGATGATACGGCCCGGCGAGGATAGTGCCCGGTTTTCCCAGCTCTTCCGTGGGCTGCAGTCCTATCCGAATTACCTCTATGTCCGCATCTTCAAATTTCACCAGTGCTTGCCTGCAGAGTGACACCGCTTCGTCGAGCGGCAGCGGAGTGTATTGTCCCGTCTTGTAAAGCCCTTCGAGCGGAGTGTCTTTGATCACCAGCAGAGGATACAGGCGCACGAAATCGGGCCTGAGAGCGATGGTTTTATCGACAGTGTTCATAAAGCCCTTTGCGGAATCTCCCGGCAGGCCGGGCATCAGCTGAAAACCGACAATAAATTTGCATTCTCTGAGCAGCCTTATCGCGTTCACGGTATCGGCGGAGGAATGTCCCCGGCTGGAGAGAGTGAGGACGCTATCGTCCATGGACTGAACGCCGAGCTCGATAATTTCGACGTGATATCCCTTGAGGAGGGCCAGAACTTTTTTCGTGATGCAGTCCGGCCTCGTTGAAAGGCGGATGCTTTTGACCTGACCGGACTCGATGAACGGACGGGACGCTTCAAGGTAGGCCTTTTGGGTCCCGACCGGAAGGGCGGTAAAGCTCCCCCCGTAGAAGGCTATCTGGACGGCCTCTTCAGCCGTACCGGTCTTGAGATAATCATTGATCTTTTGAGGGACCGAAGAGGCTTCGGCGGATTTATTTTGGCCGGTGATGTTCTTCTGGTTGCAGAACACGCATTGGTGCGGGCAGCCTGAGTGGGGGATGAAGAAGGGGATGATCATGGTTTTAATAAAAAGGGGTCTTCTGACATTTATGTGGGTCGTTAAACTGTGAAGATGTTGATTTATGTTACTTCAAAAGCGTTTTTCTTCGTCACCTTTCTTGCGTGCCCAAGAAAGTGACACTCAAAGAAGGGCACCCGGCGAAAATTCTTAACGCCATGCTCGGTCGTCCTCGGTACATTTCGGAAACTCGCCCTTCGGGCTCAGACAGTCCGAAATGCTTCACCCTCGGACTCGATCGCATGGCTAAATTTTCGCATGGGAACCCTGCAATAAGTTCCGATTCTAATCTTTACCCCAAACCCCGCGCGTCCCCGGAGCGGACCTACGCCCTGCACTCGCGGGTCCACTCGTAAACGCTGGGTGCAGGCGAAGTTTTGGGGCACCCGTCCTGGCCTTAAGGAAGCGTCCCGCAGGGCGAACGCGCATGTCTGAGGCCGCAGGCCGAGTTTGCGCGGTCGAGCGGACGTGGCCTTAGACGGGTCCAAAATTTCGTTAAGGACGCGAAGGGGATGTGCAGAAAAACCATAGAGCTCAAGATCAACCGAGTTAAAACCCGGTTCAAATCACCCACAACAAACCCGGAAGACCCATAAAAAGGAAGAATTAAGAAGTAAGCAGTAAAAAGAAAGAAAACAGAACTGCAATCTGTTGCCAGCGCTTTATTGTGCGTCGTCCGTGTTCTGCGCCCTGTTCTCCGAAAGCTTTCCCAGAGCTTCTTTTGCCGCTTTCTGTTCCGCTTCTTTCTTGCTCCTGCCTATGCCGCGGCCCGCCTGTTCCCCCTTGACCCACACTTCCACTTCGAACTGTTTCTGGTGGTCGGGGCCGGTCTCGGAAGCGACCCGGTATTCGGGGAGCTGCTTGAGCCGCTCCTGGCAGAGCTCCTGGAGCTCGGTTTTATAATCGAGCGAAACGCGCGCGGCACACGCTTTTTTTATGAGGTCATCAAAGAACCGGATGATGAAGGCCTCGGTCGCGTCCATGCCCCTATCGAGGTAGATGGATGCTGTAAGCGCTTCGAGACAATCGGCGAGCAGAGAATCTTTGTTCCTGCCGCCGGTCTGCTCCTCGCCTTTGCCGAGCAGGAGGTGGTTGCCGAGCCCGATCTCCCGTGCGATCCCTGCAAGCGCGGGCTCGCTCACGACGGAGGCCCGGAGTCTCGAGAGCGTCCCCTCGGCCGAGTCGGGGCAGGTCTTCATGAGGTATTCGCTGATGATGAGATTGAGGACGGAGTCCCCGAGGAACTCCATCCGTTCGTTATGGTAGGGGACCTTGTTTTCGTTCGCGTAGGACTTGTGCGTGAGCGCGCGCTCGAGCAGTTCCGGGTCGCTGAACGTATACGCGATGCGCCGCTGGAGGTCCGAGAGGGGGGGCATCTTACTTCCGGAGCCGCCGGAACACGAGACAGGCGTTCGTGCCGCCGAAGCCGAAGGAGTTCGACATGACAACGTCCACCGGTGTTTTTCTCGCGGTATGCGGGATGTAGTCCAGGTCGCACTCGGGGTCAGGGTTCTCGAGGTTGATGGTCGGCGGAAGGACCCCCTGCTCCAGGGCGAGGATGGAGATGACCGCCTCCACTCCCCCGGCAGCGCCGAGCAAGTGCCCGATCATGGATTTCGTCGAGCTTACGGGTATTTTGTAGGCATGGTCGCCGAAAACGGTCTTGATGGCCATGGTCTCGAGTTCGTCGCCGTACTTGGTGGAGGTGCCGTGTGCGTTGATGTATCCCATGTCCGCGGGCGCGACGCCCGCGTCATTGATCGCCATCTTCATGCACCGGGCCGCCCCTTCGCCGTTCGGGGCCGGAGCGGTTATATGGTACGCGTCGCCCGATGCGCCGTAGCCTACGATCTCCGCATGGATTTCGGCGCCGCGCTTCACCGCGGATTCCAGGTCTTCGAGGACAACGACGCCCGAGCCTTCTCCCATGATGAAGCCGTCCCGGCCGGAGTCAAAGGGCCGGCTGGCGCGCTGCGGTTCGTCGTTTCGCGTGGAGAGCGCCTTCATGGCGTTGAATCCGCCCACGCCGAGCGGGCAGATACACGACTCGGCTCCGCCGGCGATCATGGCATCGGCGTCGCCGCGCTGGATGGTCTTGAACGCTTCGCCGATCGAATGGGTCCCGGTCGCGCAGGCGCTCACGATGCTGAGATTGGGGCCCTTGGCGCCGAAACGCATGGAAACGATCCCCGCCGCTTCATTGATGATGGTCATGGGAATGAAGAACGGAGTGATGCGGCGGTATCCCTTGTCGCGATAGGCGTCGTGGACCCGCTCGATCGCGGGAAGCCCGCCCATGCCGGCGCTCACGATGACGCCGACGCGCTCGGCGTTCTCCGGCGTGATCTTCAGTCCCGAATCGTCCACGGCCATCTGGCTCGCGGCGATCGCGAAATGGATGAAGCGGTCCATCTTTTTGATCTCTTTCGGCTCGATGTATTTCTCGGCATCAAAGCCGTTGATCTCGCCGGCGATCTGGGTCGGGATGGCCTTGTCATCGAACTGCGTGATGGGGCCGATGCCGGATTTGCCGTTGATCAGGCTTTCCCAGCTTGTTTTCGTATCGAGTCCGACCGGGGTGATCATCCCGATACCGGTGACGACAACTCTTCTTTTCAAAAGAGGCTACCTCCTGCATGAATTCCGTCAGAGAACACGTCTCCGCGGACGATGGATTATTGCTTTATATCACAAACCTGATATATGATGTCGGCCCCTGAGGCAAGCCGGGGCTTTCTCGAACGGAGTAAAAAATCCGAAAAGCCAAAAAACCCGCCCCGCGCATGCGCGGGAGGTCTTCTGGCTTTCGGAAGTTCTTTCAAATTGAGCTGCTGAATACTCAGCGGTCGAACGATTTACTTCGCTTTCGCCTTGATGTACTCGACAGCGTTCTGCACCGTTGCTATCTTTTCGGCGTCTTCATCGGGGATCTCCACGCCGAATTCCTCTTCGAGAGCCATAACGAGCTCAACGGTGTCGAGCGAATCCGCGCCGAGGTCGTTGACGAACGATGCCTCGGGTTTTACATCCCCTTCGGGCACGCCGAGCTGCTCGGAAATGATCTTTTTCACCTTTGCGTCTACATCTGCCATTGTTTTCCTCCTGTGGTTATGTCCTCGTTTTCTGAATCCTGAGATCTTGAATTTTGCACGTTGAATCTTGCATGCGCTACATATACATGCCGCCGTTCACATGGATCACCTGGCCGGAAATGTAAGACGCCCAGGGAGAGGCGAGAAAACGGACGGCGTTCGCTACGTCCTCGGGCGTGCCGAGCTTGCCCAGGGGGATCTGTTTCGCGAGCTCGGTCCTGACGTTCTCGGACAGCGCCTGGGTCATGGCCGTGTCGATAAAACCGGGGGCCACGGCGTTAGCCGTGATGCCGCGGTTCGCGTATTCCCGGGCAATGGTCTTGGTGAGGCCGATAAGTCCCGCCTTGGACGCCACGTAGTTCGCCTGGCCGGCGTTGCCCATGGCGCCGACGATCGAGGCGATGTTGATGATGGTGCCGCCCCGCTGCTTGCTCATATACCTGAGGGCGGCCTTCGTGCACAGGAACGCGCCTTTTAAATTAATGCTGAGCACGAGGTCCCAGTCCTCATCCTTCATGCGAAGAATGAGGCCGTCCCGGGTGATACCGGCGTTGTTCACAAGGATGTCGATCCTCCCGAACTTCTCGACGACCTGGTCGATCATGGCCGTGACGTCGGCTGACGCCGCGACGTTGGCCTTGAGGGCCAGCGACTTTCTGCCTTTGGCTTCGATGTCTCCCGCCGTCTTTTGCGCCGCTTCGAGGTTCACGTCGCAGATGGCCACATCGGCCCCATCGGTCGCAAGCGCAAGCGCGATGTCCCTGCCGATTCCCTGAGCTGCACCGGTGACCAATGCTATTTTGCCGTTTAAACTCATTTCGTACTCCCGGAATGCGTTTTTATAATCCCGCCGCGCGAAGCGTCTCGCTCATGCTCTTCTGGTCTTCGACGTTCAATATCTTTGCGTCCTTGGCGATCCGTTTGACAAGACCCGAGAGCACCTTGCCGGGACCGATCTCGATAAACGTGTCGTAGCCGTCGGCAACCATGTTCCTGATCGAGTCTTCCCAGTAAAGCGGGGAGCTGATCTGTTTGACGAGCGACGGCCTGAGCTCCGACGCCGTATGCAAAAACTTAGCATCCGCGTTGTTCACGATCGGAATGCGAAGGTCGCTGATCTTCACTTTTTCCAGTTCCCCTGCGAGCCGCTCACCGGCCTTTTTCATCATGCCGCAGTGGGACGGAACGCTCACGGTGAGAGGGACCACTTTTTTGGCGCCCGCAGCCTTCGCGAGCTCGATGGCCTTTTCCACGGCTTTTTTCTCACCGGCGATCACGATCTGGCCGGGGGAGTTGTAATTGGCAGGGGCAACTATACCATTTTTGGCCGCTTCATGGCAAGTTTTTTCTACGTCCCGCCGCTCCATGCCCAGGATGGCGGCCATAAGCCCTGTTCCCTCGGGGACGGACTCCTGCATGTAACGGCCGCGCTTCTGAACGAGCGCGACAGCGTCCGCGAGTTCGAGGCCGCCCGCGGCCGTTATCGCCGTATACTCGCCGAGACTGTGGCCCGCGGCGGCGCCGGCCTCGAGTCCGCGCCGTTCCAAGGGGCGAAGGATGGCTATGCTCGCCGCGAGAATGGCCGGTTGCGTGTTCTCGGTAAGGTTCAGCTTTTCCACCGGGCCGTGCATGCAGAGCTGCGCAAGATCGTAGCCGAGCGCCGCGCTCGCGGTGTCGAAGACTTCCTTCGATTCCGCAAAATTTTCGATGAACTCCCTCGCCATGCCCGCGTACTGAGAGCCCTGGCCGGGGAAAATAAAAGCTATCTTCACGTATGTGTTTCCTCTCGGAGGTTTCTGCCGGGGCCCCTGCCTGGTGGGCAGGAATGACCCCGACTCAAAATCCTAAATCCGAATGCCGAAATCCTAAACAAAATTGAAATATCAAATTTGAAACATTATGTATTTTGAAATTATTTAGGATTTCGTGCTTAGAATTTTGAGTTTGTTTTTATCCCCTCAGTTCCTTGAACTTCCTGATCATGACCGGCAGCACTTCCATAACGTCGCCCACGATGCCGTAGGTGGCAACGCTGAAGATGGGGGCATTCGGGTCCTTGTTGATCGCAATGATAACGTCGGATGATTGCATGCCGGCGAGGTGCTGGATGGCGCCGGAAATGCCGGCAGCGATATAGAGCTTGGGACAGACGGTTTTTCCGGTCTGGCCGACCTGGTGGGAATAGGGGACCCACCCTTCGTCCACGGCGCCCCGCGTTGCTCCGACGGCCCCGCCGATGGTTTTTGCTAGCTCTTCGATGAGCTGAAAGTTCTTTGCGTTGCCCATGCCGCGACCTCCGGCCACGATGATGTCCGCTTCGCTGATGTTGATGGTTTCGCTCACTTCTTCGACGGTCTTGATGACCCGGGTGCGCATATCGCCTGCGGTCGTGAACTTGACGTCGATGACGTCGCCTTTGCGCGAGGCATCAGGCGCGGCCTTTTTCATCACTTTGTGCCGGACCGTGGCCATTTGAGGCCGGTGGTTCGGAGTAACGATGGTCGCCATGATGTTCCCGCCGAAAGCAGGGCGGGTCTGGTGAAGATTGCCGGACTCGGGGTCGATGTCGAGCATCGTGCAGTCGGCGGTGAGGCCGGTATAGAGCTTTGCGGCAACCTTGGGTATGAACGAGCGGCCGATCGCCGTGGCCCCCGCGAGAATGATCTCGGGTTTGTGGAGCGTGGCGAGCGTGGTCAGGACGGCGCCATAGGAATCGTCGTTAAAGTCCTTGAGCGCCGGATCGTCGGCCACGTACACAATGTCGGCCCCATGGGCGATGAGTTCCCGGGCTTTACCTTTGATGTTGTGGCCGATGAAGACAGCGGAAAGCTTCGTTTTACGCTTGTCAGCGAGCTTTCTTCCTTCCCCCAGGAGCTCGAGCGCGACGCTCGCTACGCCCTCTTTGTGCTGCTCGGCAAAGACCCAGACACCTTTATACGCTGAGAGGTCCGTTGCCGCGGTCACGGCTTCTTCGCCGGTCCGCTCGATGGCCTTGAATTCGCAGGCTTCCACGCAGGCCCCGCACAGGGTGCAGCTCTCGGTTATGAAGGCCTTGCCGTCGCGCATCTCGATAGCGCCGAAGGGACAGCTGGTCACGCATGTCTCGCAGCTCGTACATTTGTCAGGGTTGACTTTAATGCTCACGGGGTACTCCTTGATTCAAGTGCAAAGTGTAAAGTGAAAAATGCAAATTGTAAAACCAGAGAAATTTCATTTTGCACTTTGCAATTTGAAATTTGCATTGCCGTTATATCACTGCTTGTTCTTTCAGCTTCTTTGCCACCAGATCGACCTGTTGCTCGATCGTGCCGGCAAGGATCTCCCGCTGGCCGCGCGGTGCAGGAGGGAATATCCTCACGACCTTGGTGGGAGAGCCTTTGAGCCCGAGCATGTTCTCATCCGCACCGATGTCTTTTGCCGTCAGGGTCGTGACCTTGAGGTTCTTTGCCTTCATTTTCCCCTTGAGAGACGGCAAGCGGGGCTCGTTTATTTCTTTCACCACCGTGATGAGCGCGGGAAGGGAGGTTTCCACCACATCATAACCCTCGTCCATCATGCGTTCCGCCGTCATTTTGCCGGTTTCGACTTTTTCTATCTTCCTTATATACGCGACAAAGGGAATGCCGAGCATGTCCGCGGTCTCGGGCCCCACCTGCGCCGTATCGCCGTCAATGGCCTGCTTGCCCGCGATCACGAGGTCAAAATTTCCGATCTTCCTGATCCCCATCGCGAGGGTATAGGACGTGGCCCAGGTATCCGCTCCGGCAAAGGCCCGGTCGGAAACGAGCACGACGTCATCTACCCCCATGGCCACTGCCTCTTTGAGGGCCTCGGCGGCCTGCGGCGGCCCCATGGTCACGGCGGTCACTTTGCCGCCGTGCTGTTCGCGCAGCCGGAGCGCCTCCTCGATGGCGTACCGGTCAAAGGGATTAATGATGCTGGGGACGCCGTCGCGGATGAGCGTGTTCGTCTCGCGGTTGATCTTGACCTCAGATGTGTCCGGGACCTGTTTGATCATGACGATGATATTCATTGCTATCTCCAAAAATACCAAATAACAAATCCCAAATAAATCTCAAATCCAAAATTTCAATGTACGAAACGTTTAGAATTTGAAACTTGATGCTTGGAATTTATTTGTCATTTGGTGCTTACCGCTATTTCTGTCTCGTCGCTTCCTTGATCATGTCCAGGGCGACGACATTGCGCTGGATCTGGTTCGTGCCCTCGTAGATCTGGAGGATCTTGGCGTCGCGCATCATCTTCTCTACCGGGTATTCCTTCATGTAGCCCGAACCGCCCATGACCTGTACGGCGTCGGTGGTCACCTTCATGGCAGTGTCGGTCGCGAAAAGCTTGGCCATGGCCGAGGCCCGGGAGACGTCCTTGGCGCCGGTGTCGATAAAGCGGGCGACCGAGTAAACGAGCGCGCGCGCCGCCTCGGTCTGGGTCTGCATATCGGCGAGCATGTGCTGGACGGCCTGAAACGACGTGACGGGCTGCCCGAACTGGACCCGGTGCTTCGCGAACTTGAGGGCTTCGTCGATGGCGCCCTGCGCCACGCCTACGCCCTGGGCGCCCACGCCGGTCCGGGAGCTGTCGAGGGTCTTCATGGCCACAATGAATCCTATGCCTTCTTTTGCGATGAGATTTTCCCGGGGGATGCGGCAGTTGTTGAAGATGAGCTCGGTCGTGGACGAGGCGCGGATGCCCATCTTGTTCTCCTTCTTTCCGAAGGTGAAGCCGGGGGTGCCTTTCTCAACGATGAAGGCCGACGCTCCGCGGGGGCCCTTGGACTTGTCGGTGATGGCGATGATCGTATAGACGTCGGCTTCGCCGCCGTTCGTGATCCACTGCTTGGTGCCGTTGATGACGTATTCGTTGCCTTCGAGCCTGGCCGTGGTCTGTACGCCGCTGGCATCGCTGCCCGCGTTGGCCTCGGTGAGCCCGAACGCCACGAGTTTTTTACCCGCTGCGATATCGGGCAGATACTTCTTTTTCTGCGCATCGGAGCCATGGAGCAGGATGGGGTAAGTGCCGAGCGCATTGGCCGCAAAGCTCGTTGAAACGCCGAGGCATGCCTTCGATAGTTCCTCGACGCAGATGCAGAGCTCGAGGCTTTTCTTTCCGAGGCCGCCATACTCTTCGGGGATATAGATGCCGAAGAGGTCCGCCTGGGCCATGGCTTTCATGATGTCCCTGGGAAATTTGTTCTGCTCGTCGAGTTCAGCGCGTACCGGCACGATCTTTTCCTGGGCGATCTGCCGTGCGAGATCCCGGATCATTATCTGTTCTTCTGTCAGCAGGTAATCCATGTAAACCCCCTAAAATAATTTCAAATTGGAAATTGGAAAATGCAAAATGAAAATTTTCAGTGTTACCACCGCACCAGGGCAGATGCCCAGGTAAGGCCCCCTCCAAACGCTTCGAACAGAAGGAGGTGGTTCTCTTTTATTCTTCCGTCCCGGACCGCTTCGTCCAGGGCCATGGGGATCGAGGCCGCCGAGGTATTTCCGTATTTGTGGACCGTGAGCACGACCTTTTCCATCGACATGTTGAGCCGTTGCGCCATGGCCTGGATGATCCGCAGGTTTGCCTGGTGCGGCACGAGGAAATCGATCTCTTCGGGTTTGACCTTGTTGTATTCCAACGCTTCCTGTACCGCGCTTTCGAGCGCGCGCACCGCCGTTTTGAAGGTCTCGTTCCCCTTCATTTTGATGAAGTGCATCCGTTTGCGCACCGTGTCGTGCGTGGCCGGATGCAGGGCCCCCCCGGCGGGAATATTCAGCAGGTTTCCGAGCGATCCGTCCGAATGCAGGTGCGTGGACAGCACCCCGCGCTTGCCGGCATGCCGCTGAAGCACGACTGCGCCGGCGCCGTCTCCGAAGAGAACGCAGGTGGTCCGGTCCTCCCAATCCACGAACCGGGAGAGGGACTCCGCGCCTATCAGGAGAATGTTCCGATAGGTCTCCGACTTTATAAAGGCATTGGCAACCGACAGTCCGTAGATGAATCCCGAGCAGGCCGCGTAGATGTCGAAGGCGGCCGCGTTCTTTGCCCCGAGCTTTTCCTGGACCATGCAGCCCAGGTTCGGCATGATCATGTCCGGCGTAGTCGTCGCCACGAGGATCAGGTCCAGTTCCTGCGCGGGGAGCTTTGCGGCCTTGAGCGCCTTGTGGGCCGCTTCATAGGCGAGGTCGGAGGTGGACTGCCCTTTCTCCGCTATCCTGCGTTCTTTGATGCCGGTACGTTCGGTGATCCATTCATCGCTCGTGTCAACGAGCTTCTCCAGATCTTGATTGGTGATGACTTTTTTCGGGGCATAGGACCCGGTCCCCGTTATCCGTGCATGGATCATCTTGTTTTAGTGAGCTCCATATTTTTTTCAATGTCCTCATGAATATGCTTGTTGACCTCGCTCTTCGCGAGTTCGGACGCGACGCGGATGGCATTTTTAATCGCCCGGTCCGTGGAACGTCCGTGGCTGATGATGCTGATGCCGTTTATGCCGATCAGGGGGGCCCCGCCGTACTCGGCGTAATCGACGCGGCGCTTGAGGGCCCGGAAGGCCGGCCGCATCATGAAATACCCGAGTTTCCGGATCAAGTTGTCGCCCACGTTCTCCCGAAGGATGAGACCGATGGATTCCGCCACGGCCTCGGAAACTTTCAGCACGACGTTGCCGATAAAACCGTCGCAGACGACCACGTCCGCCCTGCCGGACATCACATCACGGCCTTCGACGTTGCCGATGAAATTGAGCGAGGTCTCGGTCAGGAGTTTAAAGGCCTCTTTGGTAAGTTCGTTCCCCTTGGTCGCCTCTTCGCCGATGGAAAGAAGACCGACGGTGGGGTTGGGATTCTTGAGCAGGTACTTTGCGTAGACCTCACCCATGATAGCGAACTGAAGGAGATGACTCGGCTTGCAGTCCACATTCGCCCCCACGTCCAGGATGATGGAGGTCCCTTTGATCGTGGGCATGAACGTGGCGATGGCGGGCCGTTCGACCCCTTCTATGGGGCCCAGCACAAAAAATGAGGTGGCCATGGCCGCGCCCGTGTGGCCCGCGCTGAATACGGCAACCGCCTCACCGCTCCTGACGAGTTCGTTGGCCACGCGGATCGACGAGTCTTTCTTCCTGCGAAAGACCGTGGCCGGAGAATCGAGCATATCCACGACCTCGGTCGCATTCCGTATTTCTATGGGAAGCGTCCTGGCATGGGGGTATTTTTTCAGTTCGGCCTGAATGGACTGCTCAATGCCGACCAGGATGATGCCGACCCCGAATTCCCTCGCCGCTTGCACTGCACCTGCAACGACGGCATGGGGAGCGTTGTCACCTCCCATGGCATCAACGGCAATTTTCATAAACAGAACTCCCCAAACAATATAAAAGGCAAAGGGTCATACCGAACAATACAGTATCATTCCTTTGCCTTTTGCGAAAGCGTGCGTTATATCTGCTGAACAGTAACGACCTCGCGGCCGTTGTAGGTGCCGCAGGACAGGCAGGCGTGGTGCGGCTTCTTGACCTCCTGGCACTGCGGGCAGACAGAGAGGTTCGGGGCCGTGAGGAACTTATGAGTGCGCCTCTTGTCCCTGCGGGATTTGGATGTTTTGTGTTTTGGATTCGCCATGTTTGTGTAGTGCTCCTTACGTTATTTTCGTTGAATGACCCTTCGCTTCGCTCAGGGTGACGGCTTCCCGGTGCGAAACCGTCATTTCTTGAACAAATCTTTTAAAACGGAGAATGCTCCGAACTCGTCCCGCTTGTCTTTCCTGCAGCCGCAGTCGGCGCTATTGAGGTCCGTTCCGCAGACCGTGCAGAGACCCTTACAGTCCGGACTGTGGAGCGGCACCATCGGGATGGAGATAAGCAGCTGTTCTTTTATATAGTCCAGAGGTTCGATTTCATCGCCCTGGTAGAACTCCATGTCGAGTTCGCCCCCGCCGAGTTCATGCTCGGGCGCCGTCCCCATGGCGCTCACCGGGGCGAGATCGATATTCAGCGCCGTGTCTATGCCATAGGCAAAGCTTTTCAGACACCGGCTGCACTCGAGCTGCGGACCCGCCTGGACCCGGCCGCTGATGTGGAGGTTCCCGCCTCCTGTCGGCTTGATGCTGAGAACTGCGGTAAATGCCGTAGATGCTTCTCCCGTATCGAACAGATCGAGTTTCCGGGCTAATTCCAGTGCAAGCCCCTCGGGTGGTATGTCATTGATTTTGATGGCCATTTACAGTGCTCCCGGGGCTGTAAGTCTGGAATTATATAGAGTAGCTCCCGTTTTGTCAAGCAAAATTACCAGGCATGGGCCGTGTGAAAGGAGTAATGAGGAGAAACTGCCGATTTTTGCGTGTATCCGGCCTCATGCTTCAGGTTTTACATTCGGACCGCCGCCGTTGACTTTGCCGAGCAATATCAGACCGAGGATGAAGAATGCGGCTATCGAGAGGATCGCCGGCCGTTGGCTGCCAAATGTGGACGACACCGCACCGAAGAGGAGGGGGCCGAGAATGGCGGAAGATTTTCCGACAAGGGAATAGACGCCAAAATATTCTGCTTCGCTGCCTTTGGGCACGAACTGCGTGAAAAAGGCGCGCGTGCCGGCCTGTACCGTACCGAGACCCAATCCGGCAGTGCAGGCAACGGCCCAGAATTGCCGCTTAGACCCTATAAAGTAGGACAGGACCGCGACGAGGGCCCAGAGAACGAGCGAGAGCATGACGATCTTTTTCGGTCCCCAGGTGTCCGTGGGTTTTGCAAGGGCAAAAGCGCCGATGAGGGCCGTAACCTGTACCGTGAGATAGAGTCCGATGAGCTCCCCGGTTTCGAAGCCCAGGGTTGTTGCCGCGAAGATGCTCGAGAAAACGATAACGGTGTTGACGCCGTCTTCATAAAAGAGATAAGCGATAAGAAATTTTCTTGGCTCTTTGAGACGCCAGAGTTCTCTCAAGGTCTTCCACGCCTGTTTCGCGCCTCTGGTCCCGGCCTGCGCCGCGGACAGGGTTGACGGCCGGTCTCCGGGCAGAAAGAGAAATGCGGGAAGAGAGAAGAGAGCGAAGAACGCCGCGGTCACGATCCAGGTTGTTCCGTACAGCCCGCTTTTTACGAGCGGCAGCGCGATCAGAAGCGAGCAGATCGAGCCCGCGTAGCCGACGCTGAAACCCCAGCTTGATACGCGTCCCTGATGACCCTCCGGCGCTATCCGGGGGAGGAAGGAATTATAGAATACCAGGCCGCCTTCCATGCCGATATTCGCCAGCACGATCAGGATGAAGCCGGGCATGACCGCGCCGGGCGTGAGCAGGGAAAAGCCGCAGACGGCGACGATGCACATGCCGGTGTAAAGCGCGAGGAGTTTTTTCCGCAGGCCCGCGTAATCCGCGATGCCGCCCAGAAAGGGCGAGGTGAGCGCTATGAACAACATGCTCATCGATATGGCCCGGCCCCACCAAAGGTCGCCCGCGCCCGCGCTGTTGCCGACGATCACCCGGGCATAATAGACGGAGAAAAGGACGGCGGCGATCACTGCCGAGTAGCTTGAATTCGCAAAGTCGAAAAGGCACCAGCTGATGATCTGTTTTCTATTCATAGACACGTCTCCGGTATAGCCCAAGAGCGCCGATTGCGCAAGGGGGGAAATGTGGAACAGCCGTCGAATTCAGAAAAAGTTACCGTGCTGGGTGTTCAGGCAGTTTCCGTAACCGTTTTAATCGCGCGAAAAACGATCTCTATCGTGCGTTTCAACTCTTTCATCGAAATCATCAGCGGCGGCATGAGCACGACCACGTTCCCGAGCGGCCGGATGATGAGGCCGTTCCTGCGGCATTCAAGGGCCACCCTGGCCCCGGTCTTCTGCGCAAGGGGGTACGGTTTCTTCGTTTTCCTGCTCTGCACAAGTTCGATGCCCGTCATAAACCCTTTTTGCCTGACCTCGCCGACGTGATCGAGCTTTTTAAGGAGTTCCAATCCATCCCTCAGGAACGTGATCTTGGGCTGAAGCTCCCGGAGAGTTTTCTCTTTCTTGAAGAGCTCGATGTTCGCGATTGCCGCCGCACAAGCCAGCGGGTTTCCGGTGTAGGTATGGCCGTGAAAAAAGGTCTTCATGTCCCGGTATTCGGCGAGGAATCCCCGGTATATCTCCTCGGTCGTGAGTGTTGCCGCGAGCGGGAGGTACCCCCCGGTGATTCCCTTAGCCACGCACAGAATGTCCGGAGCAACATCTTCATGCTCGCAGGCGAACATTTTCCCGGTCCTGCCGAAACCGGTGGCGACTTCATCGGCTATCATGAGTATCCCGTATCTTGTGCAAAGCTCCCTGATCTTCTTCAAATAACCCGGCGGGTGCATGAGCATGCCTGCCGCGCCCTGCACGAGAGGCTCCATGATAAGAGCTGCCGTTACAGAGGCGTATTTTTGGATCGTTCTCTCGGCATGCATGAGGCACGCCTTCCGGCATCCCGGCCAGGTCAACCCGTACTTGCAGCGGTAACAGTAGGGTGACTCGATCTTGCGGGTCTGAAACAGGAGCGGCTTATAGATACTATGGAAGAGACCGATACCGCCTACGCTCACGGACCCGATGGTGTCGCCATGATACGCTTCGGTGAGTGAAAGAAAACCTGTTTTTTTCCGGAACCGGGGACCCTTTTGCTGCCAGTACTGGAAGGCGATCTTGAGAGCAATTTCCACGGCCGTTGAACCGCTGTCTGAATAAAAAACTTTGGAAAGTCCATTCGGAGCAATTTTGACGAGTTTTTCAGCCAGCACTACGGCGGGGACGTTCGACAGTCCCAGAAGCGTCGAATGGGCGACCTTTTTTAACTGACGCGCTACGGCCCGGTCGATCTCTTTTTTTCGGTGGCCGTGCAGCGTGACCCAGAGCGATGAGACGCCGTCGATATATTTTTTCCCGTGAATATCGGTGAGCGTGCTCCCGTGGCCGCTCTCGATGATGATCTGCGGCTCTTTTTCCCAGTCCCGCATCTGCGTGAAAGGGTGCCAGATATATTTTTTATCCAGTTTTTCCAGACGGCGCGCCGCAGCTTGTTTTTTTTGACGTTCAGAAACCAAGAATATCTCTCCTTAATGTGCTATCTGCGAGACTGCATCGAAACCACGGTATTATAGGCCATCAACTCTTTTTGTCAATACCATCGATGGCGAGGTCTTTCGGACGCGATAAGCCGTGCTTCCGAAGTCTTATGGCGCTGA
>Ga0210377_10002648_pt1 | contig 15567 bp, 10 predicted proteins | sample PLM4_65_b1redo_FD_155480 | JGI IMG/M metagenome (GOLD analysis project Ga0210377, IMG submission 155480) | Groundwater sediment microbial communities from an aquifer in East River, Colorado, USA - PLM4_65_b1 redo | ecosystem: Environmental > Terrestrial > Soil > Riparian zone | place: USA: East... | reverse complement strand
TCCTCCAGCTGGTACAGCGCCTGCGCGGCGGGATTCACCCCGTAGCCGAAGAGGGTCACCAGCGAGTCTCCCCGGCGGGCGTAGACCGAGCTGCCGAGCACCGGGCCGGCCGCGGCGACCGTGCTGTCGGCCTCGATCGACCGCGCCAGCCCGGTCGCTCCCGGAATGGTCGCCTCGGTATCGAACGGCAGGGTTCCCTTGGGAGACACCCGGATCTGAAATCCGCGCCCCAGCAGCATTCGCTCGAACGATCGCTCGATCCCGCCGGCGAGCAGCACCATGTCGAGCAGCATCGCGGTGGTGACAGCGATGCCGGCGAGGGCCAGGGCCGACCGGATCGGGTGGCGAAACAGGTTCCGAAGCGGGTTAGAGACCATTGTTTACGTTCCCCGTTCCCCGTTCCCCGTTGCCCGTTCCTGGCCCATAGATCCGAGTCGACGCGCCGAGGTGTCCTCATGGCGAGCCAACGGGAAACGGTCTACGGGGAACGGGGGACGGTTCATCCCCGCCCCCACAGCACGAGAGGCCTGGTGCGAATCAGCCGCCAGGCCGCCAGCGAGCCCGCCGCGAGGCCCAGCCCCAGCGAGAGCAGCACGCTGAAGCGCACGATCCCGCCGGTGATCGCCGAGAACACCAGCGCCGTGTCGAAGTAGCGCTGGTAATAGGCATTGGTCACGGCGCTGGCGAGCGCCGCGAGGCCTACCCCCATCGCCGAGCCCAGGGCCGCGACCAGGATCGCTTCCAGCAGCAGGGCAGCGAAAATGGTGCGCCGGCTGATGCCGGTGAAGCGCATCACCGCCGCGTCCCGCCGCCGCTCCTCGACCTTGAGCAGCATGATGCAGAGCAGGAAGATCGCGCTCGCCATCACCGAAATCACCGCGATGGCCCGATGAAACCGGCCGACCACCTTGAAGGTCTGGGAGGACTCGCTGGCGATTTCGGCGGAGGAATAGGCCCGGTAGCCGAAGGCGACCTGGTTGAGCGCCGCGGCGGCACTGTCGACCCCGACGCCCGGCAGGAGCCCCACCCCGAATCGATCCACCCGATCGGGCGCTCCCAGCAGACCGGCCAGGTCCGGGAGGTGAAAGCGGACGTAGAGGTCGCGTTTGGTGATGGCGGAGGGATCGGTGTGAGGCTCGTAGATGGCGGCGACCACCACCCGCCGGTCCATGGCGCCGGCCTCGAGGCCCAGGTCCAGCGTGTCGCCCACCCGGGCGTGGAGGCGGTCGGCGAGTCTACGCTCCAGGGCAATGGCAGGCGGGCTGGCGGCCCGGCGGACCGGCGGACCGGCGTCCTGAGCTGACACAAGGCTCACCGCGATACACATGCTCATCAGTATCGAGATCTGCACGATAACCGTCCGCGTGAAAAGCCTACCTTCCGATGAATCCACGGTCCGCCTGTCCGCCTGTCCGCCTGTCCGCCCTAATCTACCTCCGCTAGCCGCCCCGCCTGTCTAACGTTATCGTAGATCTACTCATGACACGCTTCGAAACGCCGCGAGTCTCGGTCGTTGGCGCGGGGGAAACCGGTCGGGGCTGGGCCGCGCTCGCTGTGGCTTCCGGCTGGCCGGTGACCATCTACGACGCCGACGGCGATCTCCTGGCCACCGCCGCCGAGTCGATCGGCGACCGGGTGGTGAGCCTGGTGCGCCTGCACCGCGCCGAGCTGCCGGTCGCGGAGGAAGCGCTCCACCGGATGCGGGTGGGGCGGAGTCTGCTGATGGCGGTGGAGTCGGCCGACTGGGTGATCGAAGCGGTTCCCGATGATCTGACCATCAAGCACAAGGTGCTCCAGCTGATCGAGCAGGTCGCCCGGCGCGCGGCGATCATCACCAGCAGCACCAGCGGGCTCACCCCCTCGATCCTCGGCTCCCGGCTGGAGCACCCCGACCGCTTCCTCGTCACCCGTCCCCTCACTCCGGTGGAGCTGGTCCCGCTGGTCGAAGTGGTGCCGTCGCCCCACACCGATCCCACCTGCGTCGAGGACATCCGCTTCTGGCTCAGCATGCTCGGCCGGGCGCCGATCGTGTTCCGCAAGGAAATCCCCGGCAATATCGCCGGCCGCCTCAGCGCGGCGGTGTGGCGGGAGTGCATTCAGCTGGTGCTGGATGGCGTGCTCGACGTCGAGGATGTCGATCGCGCGGTGGCGGTGGGCCCGGCGCTCGGCTGGGCCGCCTCCGGCCCGCACCTGGAGCATCACCTCTCCGCCGGTGGCTGGGGAATCGAGGTCTTCCTGTCACAGCTGCTGGCGACCTACGAAGAGATCTGGAAGGACCTGGCGGAGTGGAAGCAGCTCAGCAGCGAGGATCAGAAGAAACTCGCCCGACTGGTCGAGAAGGCCTACGCCAGCCACATCCCGGAGCTCAGGGAGGCGAGGAACCAGCGGCTGGTCAGACTGCTGGATGCGGTGCGGGAGTAAGGGCGAGACCGTCCCCTCACCCCATCCCCTCCCGCACGCATAGCAGCACCCCCGCCAGCTCATGCCCGATGATCTGCTCCCGATCGCCTACCCGGAGCCGGATCGGACCCTGAAACGGTTCGCGCGCCACCAGCTCGACGTGCGTCCCCGGGGTGAGCCCCGCCGTCCCGATGTACCTCAGCCGCTCGGGCTGGCTGGTGTTGACCCGCCGGATCTCCGCCTCATCTCCCACCGCCAGATTCGCCAGCGGGACATAGACCAGCTCGGCCAGACTTCCATCGGGCCCGGGGATGGGATCGCCGTGGGGATCCTCCCGCGGATCGCCCAGCACCTTCGCCATCCGTTCGACCAGCGTATCGGAGACGGCATGCTCCAGCCGCTCGGCTTCATCGTGCACCGTGTCCCAGGTGTAGCCGAGGTGGGCCACGAGGTAGGCCTCGATCAGGCGATGACGCCGGAGCATCCGGAGCGCCACCCGGCGGCCCTCGGGTGCCAGCGTCACGCCGCGGTAGGGCTCGTGCTCCACCAGTCCCTGCTCCGACAGCCGCCGCACCATGCCGCTCACCGAGGCGGGCGCCAGGTCCAGCGCCTGGGCCAGCTCGTTGGTGGTCGCCGACCGTTCACCCGTCGTCAGGTGGTAGATCGCCTTGAGGTAATCCTCGGCGGAACGGGTCAGTTGCTCCCGCGAAATGTCGGCTGTCATGCATACCTCCATGCACCACTCAGGTCTTGTGTAACGTTCCGAGTTCCGCGTTCCGCGTTCCGCGTTGAAGAACATCGGCGTTGGCGGAGAGAGACTCAATCGGACGTTGTGGCCAACGCGGAACGCGGAACGCGGAACGTGGAACGATCGGTTCTCAGCGCCCGCAGCCCGTTCGCAATCACAATCAGACTCGCCCCCATGTCTGCGGCCACCGCCATCCACAGCGTCGCCTGGCCGACCGCCGCCAGGCCGAGAAATACCACCTTGAGGCCGATGGCGATGGCGATGTTCTGCCGCACGATCGCGAGCGCCCCGCGGGCCCGGCGGATCAGCGGCGCGAGCAGGGCCAGGTCGTCTCCCATCAGCGCGACATCCGCCGTTTCCAGTGCGATGTGAGTCCCGGCGACGCCCATCGCGACACCGACCGTTGCGGCGGCCAGGGCGGGGGCGTCGTTGATGCCGTCGCCCACCACCATCACGCCCTCTCCCTGACGCTCCAGCTCCAGCACGGCGGCATGCTTCTCCTCGGGCAGGAGCCGGGCCCGGACCTGGTCCACTCCGACCGCCGCGCCCACCGGCCGCGCGACGGTCTCGCCATCCCCTGTCAGCATCACGATGCGCCGGATGCCAGCCCGTCTCAGATCCGCGATCGCCGCCGCGGCGCCGGGCCGGATCCGGTCGGCCACCGCGAGCACCCCCAGCGGCGTGGTGCCTTCGGCGAGGAGGATCGGCGTCTTTCCCTCCCGCTCCATCCGCCCCATGAGGTCGTGCACTCCGTCGCGGCAGCTTCCGCTCTCGTCGCAGAGCCGGCGATTCCCCAGCCAGAAGTCCGAGCCGCCGACGCTCGCCCGCGCTCCGCGGCCCGGCAGCGCGATGAACCCGGTCGCCTCCACGGTCGAGAGACCGCGGGCCTGGGCCTCCAGCACCACCGCCCGGGCGACCGGATGCTCCGAATGGCGCTCGACCGCCGCGGCCAGGCGCAGCACATCGGCCTCATCCAGGCCGTCGACCGGGATCACGTCGGTCACCGCCGGCACGCCCTCGGTCAGGGTGCCGGTCTTGTCGAAGGCGACCGTGGTGATCCTCGCCAGCGCCTCCAGTTGGGCACCGCCCTTGAGCAGGGCGCCGGTCCGGGCCGCCCCGGTCAGGCCACTCACGATGGTGACCGGTGTCGAAATGACCAGCGCACAGGGACAGGCGATCACCAGCAGCGTGAGCGCCCGGATGAGGGAATCGTTCCACCCGGCCAGGCCCAGCACCGGCGGCAGTACCGCCATCAGCGCCGCAAGGCCGACCACCACCGGGGTATAGACCCGGGCAAAGCGTTCGACCTGACTCTGCACCGGCGCCCTCGCGGCCTGCGCTTCCTCCACCCGATGGAGAATGCGGGCCAGCGTGGTATCGGTCGCCGCCTTTGTGGTGCGGACCTCGAGACTGCCGTGCCGGTTGATGGCGCCGGCAAAGACCGGATCGCCCGGCCCCTTTTCCACCGGCATCGATTCGCCGGTGATGGGCGATTCATCGAGCGCGCCATGCCCCGCGAGAATGGTCCCGTCGAGCGGCACCCGTTCGCCGGGACGGATACGGATCCGGCGGCCGACGGCGACCTGCGAAACCGGAACGACCCGGTCGCCCTCGAGGGTGATGAGCGACGCCTCGGCCGGCGTCAGGTCCATCAGCGCGGCGATGGCGCCCCGGGCGCGACCCACCGCCCACTCTTCGAGGAGCCGGGCGACGGCGAAGAGGAACATGGCCGATGCCGCCTCGGCCCACTCTCCCACGAACAGTGCTCCCACCGCCGCGATCGACATCAGCGCGTGCATGTCGAGCGCCCCGCTCCGGATGGCGTGGAGCCCGCGGGGGAAGACGTACCACCCGCCCGCCAGCATCGCCACGAGCAGTGATCCTCTCGCGACGACCGGCGCCACACCCATCCAGCCGAGCGCGAGGCCCAGGGCCAGGGCCAGACCGGAGACCACCGCGGCCCACATCGGCCCCCGGGCCCGCGGCGCCACCGTGCCCTGCTCCGACACCACCGGGTGCCCCGCGCGCTTGATCGCCGCCGCCAGCTCGGCCCGCGGTGCCCCGCCGCTCGCGACGCTCACCCGCACTTCGCCCTTCAGGATATCGACCTGCACGTCCCGGACGCCGTTCACCCGCTCCAGGCCGCGGGTGATGGTCACGGCGCAGGAGGCACAGTCGATGCCGCCGACCCTGAAGAGATGCTTTTCGGACGAAGTGGACATGGCGCTATCGGTTCCGCGTTCCGCGTTCCGGGTTCCGCGTGGTCATTCCGAGGGCGCGAAGCGCCCGAGGAATCCCTGATCTCTCCGAAGGAACAGCAGGGATCCCTCGCTCCGCTCGGGATGACAGCACGCGGAACGCGGAACGCGGAACGCGGAACGGTTTACGCAAGAATCCTCCACACCTGCGCCACCAGGAAGCACACGATGAAGCCCATCAGCACCGGGAGCAGCGTCGCCACGGTCGTCCAGCGCTTGCTGCCGGTTTCCCGGTAGATGGTGTAGATCGTGGTGCTGCACGGATTGTGAAGCAGGCTGAAGAGCATGAGGTTGAGCCCGGTGAGCGCGGTCCACCCCGCACCCCGGAGGAGCTGGCTCACTTCGCCGGTCGACTGCAGGTCGAACATGACGCCCTGGCCCGGCCCCACGCCGGTCAGGTGCCCCGTGAGTACCGTCAGCATCAGCACCGTGGGGATGACGATCTCGTTGGCCGGAATCGCCACGACGTAGGCCAGCAGGATCACGCCGTTGAGCCCCAGCAGGAGCCCGAAGGGATTGAGCCCGTGCACCAGGTGCTCGGCGATGCTCGCGCCCCCGATCGAGATGTTGCTCATCAGCCAGATCGCCGCGCCGGCCGGCGCGGCAAACACCACGGCCCGCCAGAGCACGATCGCCGTCCGGTCGATCAGGGAGGTGTACAGCGTCCGCAGCACGTTGGGGGGCCGGTACGGCGGCAGCTCCAGGCTGAAGGTGGTCGCCTCGCCCCGGAGGAAGGTGCGAGTAAGGAGCCAGGAGGAGAAGAACATCATCCCGATGCCCAGCACCGCCACCCCCACCACCGCGCCGGCCGCGACCAGCCCGGCGACCGGCGCCGGGGCCAGCGCCCCGACGAAGATCGTGGCCATCAGGATCTGGGTGGGCCACCGGCCGTTGCAGAGGGAGAAGTTGTTGGTGATGATCGCCACCAGCCGCTCCCGCGGGCTGTCGATCACCCGGGTGGCCACCACGCCGGCGGCGTTGCAGCCGAAGCCCATGCACATGGTGAGCGCCTGCTTGCCGTGCGCGCCGGCCCGCCGGAACAGCGAGTCCAGGTTGAAGGCGACCCGCGGCAGATACCCGAAGTCTTCCAGCAGGGTGAACATCGGGAAGAAGATCGCCATCGGCGGCAGCATCACGCTGATCACCCAGGCGGTGGCGAGATACACCCCGTCGAAGAGAAATCCGTTGAGCCACACCGGCAACCCGATGCTGGTGCCGACGCCCTTGAGCCAGGGCTGCAGCTTGTCGATCAGCCCGTCGGCGAGCAGCGCGGAGGGGACGTTGGCGCCGGCGACCGTCAGCCAGAACACCAGGGTGAGCAGCAGCAGCATCACCGGGAACCCGAAGGTCCTGCTGGTCAGCAGCCGGTCGAGCTGGCGGTCGAAGTCGAACTTGGCCCGGCGGATGCCGCGCAGCTCGACCCGGGCGGTGATCTGCTCCGCCGCGGCGAAGAAGCCTTCGGAGAGACTGTCCTGGAAGCTGTAGCTCAAGCGCCAGCGGAGCCGGTCTACTACCTCGAACAAGAGCCCCGTCAGCTCGGGAGCCGAGCGCGTCACCACCGGAGGCGACGAGTAGTCGGCCAGCTCTCCGGCCCGCACCGCCGCCTCGATCCGCGGATCTCCCTGCAGCAACCGGAGCGCAACCCAGCGGGCATTGGGAAGTCCCGGAAAGACCGCTTCCACCCGGGGCACGACTTCACCCAGCGCCGACTCCACTTCGGCGGGATAGGCCGGGAGCCGGTACGGCGTGGTGGTCCGCTCGCCGTTCGCCACCGCCAGCACGGCGTCCAGGAGTGCCGGAATGCCCTCACCCTGGCGCGCCGCTGTGGCGACCACGGGAACCCCAAGCTCCTGCTCCAGCTTCTTCGGATCGACCGCGATCCCGTGACGCCGGGCTTCGTCCATCAGGTTGAGGCAGACGACCACCCGACCGGTGATCTCCAGGATCTGCAGGGCCAGCGGGAGATTCCGCTCCAGCCGGGTCGCGTCCAGCACCACCAGCGTGACGTCGGGACGGCCGAAGAGGATGAAGTCGCGGGCCACCTCCTCATCGGTGCTCCCCGCCTGCAGCGAGTAGGTCCCCGGCAGGTCTACCAGCTTGACCCGCTTCCCTCCGTGCTGGAACACCCCCTCGGCCCGGGTGACCGTCTTCCCCGGCCAGTTACCGGTGTGCTGGCGCAACCCGGTGAGCGCATTGAAGACCGTGCTCTTGCCGGTGTTCGGATTGCCGGCCAGCGCCACAAGAAAATCGTGGCGACCGGTCCGAATGCCGAGCTGCACCAGCTCCGGAGTCTTGGCCCGGCTCCGGCCGGGAGGGGCTGCGATCGAAGTCATGAGTTCAACTCACAGCCGGAGCCGGCTCCAGGTCTACCTGGATCAGCTCTGCCTGCGCCTTGCGGAGCGCGATCAGCGCGCCGCGAATGAGATATGCCGCCGGGTCTCCGTCGGGACTGGTGAACTGGGACGTGATCACGGTGCCGGGTACCACGCCGAGGTCGAGCAGACGCCGGCGCTGGGGACCCTGGCACGCGGCGGAAACCCGGACCACCCGGGCCACGCCACCGGTGCCGAGATCGGCCAGCGTGGAGTGGACCCGTTCGTCCAGCGTCACATCGGCGGGGAGCGGTTCGACCGTGATGAGATCGGCGACCACGGTCGGCAGGACCTGCTCGCGTCCGTCGTATCGGAACCGGACTCCGGTAGGGCTGACTTCCAGCAGCCGGAGCCGGGCGCCCGGCCTCAGGCCCAGGTCGAGAAGGCGCTGAAAGGCCTCCGCCGGCTCATCCTCGAGGTGTACCACGAGGGCGGCTTCGCCGCGCGGAAAATCGGAGAGATGCTGACCCTTCCGGGCCGGAAGCTCGCCGGTGATGGTCGGGATCGGGTCGCCATGCGGATCGTACCGCGGATGACCCATCCCGGCGGAGAGCTCCTCCACCTGGGCATCGGAGAGCGCATGCTCCTTCCGCTCCGCCTCTTCATGCCATTCGACGGGCGCCAGGCCCGTTCGATCGGCGAGATACAACTCCCAGAGCCGGTGGGTACGAACCATGCGAAGGGCGTAGGCCTCGCCCGCGGGCGTCAGCGAGAGGCGGCCGCCCTCGGCCCGCGCAAGGCCGCGCTCGGTCAGGTGCTCCACCAGGCGCACCGCCACGCCCCGGCGCACCTCGAGCCCTCCTGCGAGGGTCTCGACCGTGGCGGGAACGCCGCCGACCGTGGCGTGGTAGAGCTGCTTGAGGGCGTCCTCCAGGCGTACCCGTTCGGTGATCCGGGCAACCCGCCCCAGTCTCCCGATCAACCCCCACCTGGGCCACACCAGCAAGCCGGCCAGCCCCACCAGGAGGGCGAAGCCGACGAGGGCAATAACCGGGTCTGCAGGAAGCTGCTGTTGCACGTGCTTAACTCAGAAGTAGTGTTGCAAACAGGATAATTTAGTACATACGAAATATCAAGAACCCGAACCCCGCTACGGTTGCTCTCCTTAGGCCAACGCCAGGAGCGGGGTCAGGATGCGCTCGGTCAGTCCCCAGATCACATGGGGGCCCAGATGGAACGCCGGGAACCCACGACGTTCGCCCCGAAGTTCGATCACGGTCTCCCGGTAGACCGCGGGATCGCGGAGCGCCGCCACCGGCACCCAGAAGGTCTCCGCCACCTCGCCGCTCAGTACCAGATCGGGGCGCTCCGAGACGGCAAACACGAATGGGCGAACCACGATGAGTCGGGGGAGGGGTGTGCGGGGCCAGACATCGGGGAGGGTTCCCAGCAGCTGCCGGCGGTCGAGCTGCCAGCCGATCTCCTCGGATGTCTCGCGGAGGGCGGTCTGGCCGAGATCGGAGTCGGCGGGATCCAGGCGGCCGCCGGGAAGCCCCATGTGGCCGGACCACGGGTCTCCCGCCCGCTCGGCGCGCCGGATCAGCAGCACGGAGTCGGGGTTGGGCGCGACGATCACTGCAACCGCGGCCCAGCTGGTCTCGGAGTCGAGTGGGGCTTCCACCTGCGCCGAGCTCCCGGCGAGACCGATCAGCCCCGCCGCGATACGGCGCTGCACTTCACTCAGTGACAGCCGCAGCCTCCGCCGCCACATCCTCCGCCACCTCCCGGAGGGCCGAGCCTGGAGAAGTCGGTGCCGCCCCCGCGGCCGGCGGGCCGGGCGGGCATGGACATGCGCCGCTCCACCCTGGCCCCCTTGCACGCGGGGCAGGCGACCCTGGTGTCGCCCCGGACGAGGGTTTCGAAATCGTGGCCGCAGGCCGCGCAACGGTATTCGTATATGGGCATGCCGTAATATAAGGGGAGGCACCTCGGCCCATGGTCGCCCTCCGGCTCGTCGCCTTTACGGGGCCTCACACGGGGAGTATCCATTGGGAGGAACGCCTTGTACGCCCGGGCCAGGACTCCCTCATGACTCCCGAATACTGGCTGCGACTGGAGTCGATCTTCCTTCAGGCCACCGAGCTGGCCGGCGAGGAGCGCAGCGCCTACCTGGCCCGGGCCTGCCAGGATGATCCCGGCCTCCGGGCCGAGGTCGAGGCCATGCTGGGCGAGCACCAGGCCGCCGCCAACCGGAGTGAGCCCGATCGGTTGATTGTCCTCTCCCAGATCAACGCTCCCGAGGTGCTGACAGGCTCCACCCTCGGCGCCTACAATATCGGGGAGTTGGTGGGGCGGGGTGGAATGGGCGAGGTCTATCGGGCTTCACGGATTGACGGTTCGCCCGCCCAGCCCGTGGCGGTGAAAGTGGTACAGTCGACCCTGGCCTCGACCGATGTCCTCCGGCGGTTCCGCCTCGAGCGCCAGATCCTTGCCCATCTGCAGCATCCCAATATCGCGACACTGCTGGACGGCGGGATCACACCTCACGGCCAACCGTACCTGGTGATGCGGTATGTCGATGGTGTCCCGATCACCCGCTATGCGGTCCAGAATCAGCTTACCGTGGCACAGCGGCTCCGGCTGTTCGAAGAGGCCTGCGGAGCAGTGCAGTTCGCCCACACCAACCTGATCGTACACCGCGACCTGAAGCCGTCGAACATCCTGGTCACCGCAGACGGGCAGGTCCGGCTGCTGGATTTCGGGATCGCCAAGCTGCTCGACCTCACCGCGTTCGACCTGACGGCGCCCACCACCGGTGAACACCGCCTGCTTACCCCGGAGCACGCCGCACCGGAGCAGTTCCTCGGCCAGCCGGTGACCACCGCCACGGATGTCTACGCCCTGGGTGTCCTGCTTTACCAGCTGCTCACCGGTGTCCGCCCCTTCGCGGATGTCGCACTGCTCGATCTTGCCCGCGCCGTGTGCGAGCGCGAGCCAGTGCCGCCGAGCAAGGTGGTGGCCGGAGCCGGCCAGGGTGCCGTCCTCTCCCGGGAACTTCGCGGCGACCTCGATCACATCGTGCTCATGGCGCTCCGGAAGGAGCCGGGCCGGCGCTATGCCTCCGCGGGGCAGTTCGCCGAAGACATCAGGCGCCACCTGAACGGCCTCCCGGTGATTGCCCGCCCGGACACTTTCGCGTACCGGGCCCGCAAATCCGTGGCGAGGAATCGGATACTCGTGGGCGGACTGGCCGCCTGCGGCCTCCTCCTGCTGGGCACGGCCGGCGTGACGGTCTGGCAGTCACGGCTCCGCGCGGCCGCGTTGCTCCGGGGGGAGGCCGAACGCACTCGGGCAACGCGGCTGGCCGGTTTCATGGTTGGAGTCTTCGATGCCAACGATCCGAACGAAGCCCGGGGCCGAACCGTTACCGCGCGGGCCCTGCTGGATCGCGCGGGCGATCAGCTGGTCCGCGACAGCGGCATCGATGCGGCGCTCCGAGCCCACATGAACCTGGCCCTGGGGCGGGCTTACGGCAGTCTGGGTCTGCTGCAACAGGCCTCGTCCCACATCGATCAGGTCCTGGCACAGCACAGGCAGGGCACGGCTCCCGATGATCCGGATCTGGCAGACGCCCTGGCGACTCTGGCCGAGGGCTACCTGACCCGAGATCCTCCTCAAGCGGAAAACGCGACGGCAGCGCTCGAACGCGCCGTTTCCCTGGGCCTGGACCGCGAGCGACTAACCCTCCCAATGTTCGCCGCCCTGAAGGGCGACCCGCGCTTCGAACGGCTGCTGGGCCGGGTCAGCCCCGACTCCAACCCATGACGACTCCGCTCCAGGGCACCCGCATCGGGCCGTATCTGCTCACCGAGCTGGTGGGACGGGGAGGCATGGGCGAGGTCTATCGCGCCAGCCGGGCAGACCGGGAATACCACCACGAGGTGGCCATCAAGCTGATCCGTCACGAGCGGTCCAGCGATCAGGTGGTCCGGCGCTTTCAGCGGGAGCGGCAGGTGCTGGCGCGGCTCGATCACCCCCACATCGCCACCCTCCTCGACGGCGGGGTGACCGAGGCCGGGCTGCCGTACCTCGTCATGCAGTACATCGACGGGCTGCCAATTACCCAGTACGCAGACCGGCACCACCTGGGACTCCGCGAACGGCTGGAGCTGTTTCGGATCGTGGCCGAGGCCGTGCAGTTTGCGCACAACAACCTGGTGGTCCACCGCGATCTCAAGCCGTCGAACATCCTGGTAACCGCCGACGGCCAGCCCCGGCTCCTCGATTTCGGAATCGCCAAGCTGCTGGTCCCGGCCGAACTGGAGCCGGCCGATACCACCACCACCGACCTTCAACTCCTGACGCCGCAGTACGCCTCACCCGAGCAGTTCCTCGGGCAGAAGATCACGACGGCTACCGACGTCTACGGTCTGGGCATCCTGCTGTACGAGTTGCTGACCGGCGCGCGGCCCTTTCAGGCGCTGAGCCCCACCGAGCTGCCGCGGGCGATTCTGGAACGGGAGCCGGCGCCTCCCAGCAGTGTCGTCCCACAGTCCGGCCAGAATGGATCCGGGATGGCGCGGCCGGCGCCGGATGCCGAGCTCGATGCCATCGTCCTGATGGCCCTCCGGAAGGAACCGGCGCGGCGCTACGCGTCCGCCGCCCAGATGAGTGAAGACGTTCAGCGCTACCTGGACCGGCGACCGGTGCTGGCCCACCCCGATGGCTGGGGCTATCGCACCGCCAGGTTCATGCGCCGCAATCGCCTCGGTGTGGCCGTCGCGGCCGCGGTCGCGCTGTTCCTGGGCGGTGCGACGATCGTGGCCGCGAGGGAGTCCCGCCGGCGGGAAGTGGCCCTGGGCCAGGCGGAGGCCGAGCGCACCCGGGCCGACCGTCTCACCGCCTTCATGCTCCGGACCTTCAGATCCAGCGACACCACCGGAGGACCCGACTCGCTGGTGACCGCCCGGGAGCTCCTGGACCGGGCAGCCCTGCGGCTCCAGCGTGATCTCTCCGACCAGCCCTTGCAGCGGGCCGACCTGGAGTTTGCGATCGGCCGGGCCTACTCCACTCTCGGCCTGGCGACGACGTCGGCCGGACTCTTCGAGCGAGTGGTTGCCGACCGGCGGGCCCATCTGCCTGCAGAAGATCCCGACGTGGGCGAGGCACTCGAGTGGCTGGGGAGAGCGCGGGCGTACCAGGGGAAGCTGCCCGAGGCGGCCGAGCTCGGGCGGGAGGCGCTGGCAATCAAGGAGGCCGCATTCGGGCCATTCAACCCCGAGCTGGTGTCGGCTCTCACGCTCATCGCCCGGGTCGGCAACATTCTCGATCCGCGGGATACCGCCCAGGCGACGCTGCCGCTGCTGCAGCGGGCGCTCGCCATTCTCCAGGCCCAACCCGCCCCCAACCAGCGCGACCTGGCCAATGTGTACCGGACCCTGGCGGGTCGTTCGTCCAACCGCGGAGAGGGGGAACTGGCGCTGGGCTACATGCGCAAGGCCATCGCCGCCGGCCGCACAGTGGTCGATCCCAATCACCCGTTCCTGTTCAATCTGTACGAGGACCTCGCCATCGCCTTCTGGGCCAACAACCAGGGCGATTCGGCGATCGCCATCCACCGGTGGCTGCTGGGTGAGCGGGAACGGGTGTTCGGTCCGGACCACCCCGACGTCGCGTTCAGTCTCCACAACCTTGGCACCAGTCTTTCCCGGCAGGGGCGCCCCGAGGAGGCGATTCCCTGGTACGAACGGGCGGTGGTGATCCGGGAACGGGTGGGCGGCCCCAACCACTACCTGGTAGGTCACAGTCTGATGGGTCTGGGGGTGGTGGTGGGGAAGACCGGTGACTACGCCCGGAGCGAGCGTATCCTGATGCGCGCGGTCGCCATCATGAGTCAGGCGCTGGGGCCTCGCGGCCGGTTCACGCTCGATGCCCGTATGTCGCTGGCGCGGAGCCAGATCCGAGGCGGAAAACGGGAGGCCGGACTCAGGGAGCTGGAAGGAGCGGTGGCGGCGGGAGCCAGGGTGGCCAAAAACGACCCTGCCTTCGTCAGCATTTCAAAGCATCCGCGATTTCTCGCCCTGGTGGCTGAGCCGGACACGACAGCGCCATGAGGCACGGCTTCACAGGTACCGTCCCAGCCACTTCACGGTCTCATCCATGGCCTGGGCCAGCTCCTCGGTCAGCCCGGCGTACGGATGCACCGCGCCGAACGTGTGGCCGCTATCGGGAAACACCATCACCCGCGGCGGCTTGAGCGCGGCGCTCGCCAGCTCGTGCGCCTCGGCGACCGGCACCGCCGGGTCCGCGTCGCCATGCAGCAGCAGCCACGGAACGGCGATCCGGGCCGCCGCCCGGGTGAGCCGAAGCGCCTCGCCATTCTTTTCCAGATCGTCCAGCAGATCGGTGTAGAGCGGCAGCACCTGGCCGGTGCGGCTGTTGACCACATCCAGCCGGCCCCGGGCGCGCCACTCCGCCACCTGATCCTGCCACCGGTGCGTCTCCGCGATCGCGGCCCAGGTCACCAGCGCCTGGACCCGGCTGTCCCGGGCCGCGGTCAGCAGGGCGATCGCCCCGCCGCGTGAGTGACCCACCAGGCCGAAGCGCTGAGTGGCCGCCATGCCCAGCGCCCCATCGGCCAGCGCCTCCATGACCCGGCTCACGTCCTCCAGCTCGGCCGAATAGGTGTTGCGGCCGAATCGTTCGGGGAGGGTGAACTCACCCTGCTGATCCACTCCGCTGCCGCTCACGTTGAACGACACCGCGGTGAATCCCGCCCGGGCGATCCGTTCCGCCAGCGACGGGAACATCCCCCAGTCCTTGAAGCCCTTGAAGCCGTGCAGCACCAGCACCGCCGGCCGGGGCGTGATGCGGTCACTGGTCCGGATATCCACGAGAATCTCTCCGAGCTCTCCTGGTATGGTGTGGCGACTGAGGGTAGGTGTGGCCATTAAGCGTTCCGCGTTCCGCGTTCCGAGTTCCGCGTTCTTGATGCTGGGCATGCCGCGGAAGCAAACTCCCGCCACGATCTCGCCCTGAGAACCGCGGAACGCGGAACGCGGAACGCGGAACGGCTTCTCATGACACCGCACTCTCCAGCAGCTCGAGCTCCCCGGACGACGCATCCAGCCTCGCCCGCACCCCGATCGGCATGGTCCACTGATCGTCCACGTGCCCGATCGGGAAACCGGATGCGACTGGGATGCCGAGCGGGTCGAGATAGGTGGAGAGGACTTCATCGAAGCCGAGCGCGCCGTCGCTGGTGCCGCGCTTCATGTCGGTGAACCGGCCCAGGATCACCCCGGCGAGCCGGTCGAGCGCGCCGACCATGCGGAGCTGCGCCAGCATCCGGTCGATGCGATAGAGATCCTCGCCCACATCCTCGAGGAAGAGGATGGCCCCGTCGAGGTCGGGGAAGTAGCGCGTGCCGATGAGCGCCGCCACCAGGCTCAGGTTGCCGCCCACCAGCGGGCCCTCGGCGGTGCCCTTCCGCAGCGGGAGAATCCTCGGTGACCGCGGCACCAGCACATCCGATGGCGATGGGAGCCGGCCCAGCCGGCCCGGCGGTCCATTCCGCCCCAGCACCCGCTCGAAATGATCCCGGCTGAATCCGGTCAGCGGAGCGCGGGCCATCGGAGCGTGGAAGGTGACGATTCCGGTGGTGCGATACAGCGCCAGAAGCAGTGCCGTGATATCGGAGTACCCGATCACCACCCGCGGCCGCTCCGCGGCGGCCTGGAAGTCCACCCGGTCGAGAATCCGCGTCATGCCGAAGCCGCCGCGGAGACACCAGATCGCATCGATCGCCGGGTCCCGTAAGGCGGTGTTCAGATCGGCGATGCGCTCCTCA
>Ga0210377_10002647_pt1 | contig 15570 bp, 15 predicted proteins | sample PLM4_65_b1redo_FD_155480 | JGI IMG/M metagenome (GOLD analysis project Ga0210377, IMG submission 155480) | Groundwater sediment microbial communities from an aquifer in East River, Colorado, USA - PLM4_65_b1 redo | ecosystem: Environmental > Terrestrial > Soil > Riparian zone | place: USA: East... | reverse complement strand
TCGTCCATGCTCGACCCTTCCGTGATCCGCTATCCTGCGCCGCGGATGTTTCCACATCGCGCCCTCGTCGTCGCTGCCTTCTGCCTGGCCGCTGCGCTCGCGCTCCAGGGAAGGGCCGAGGCGCCCCCGGCGGCCTCCGCCGCCGCGGTGATCGACCGCTTCCACGCGGCCTTGCTCGACGTCATGAAGAACGCGAAGCAGCTCGGCGTGGATGGCCGCCGCGAGCGCCTCACGCCCGTGATGACGGAGACCTACGACTTCCCGGTCATGGCCCAGCGCTCGCTCGGCTCGGCCTGGGCGAAGCTCGAGGAGGCGCAGCGCAAGCGCTTCATCGACGTGTTCCGCGGGATGATCCTGCGCACCTACGCGACGCGCTTCGATGGCTACGAGTCCGAGCGTTTCGAGACGCTCGGGCAGGAGGCATCCGTCGCCGGCACCGAGATCGTGCGCAGCGTCCTCCACACGAAGCTCGAAGAGGTGCACCTCGACTACCGGATGCGGTCCACGCCGGGCGGCTGGCGCGTGATCGACGTCTACCTGGGCGGGACGGTCTCCGAGCTCGCGTTGCGCCGCGCCGAGTACACGTCCGTGCTCGAGCGCGAAGGATTCGACGCGCTGGTCGCGGCGCTCGAGCGGAAGGTGGCCGAAGCGCCCGCGGCGTCGCCCTCCAGCTCGGACTCGCGGCTCAAGTAGTACGCGGTGCGAAGCGCAGAGTAGAAGTCGACGGACTGCTCGCGCAGCGCCTCGAGCGACTGGCGGTGTTCGGTGCGCAGGGAGATTCCGTCGCCGGTTCCGATCACGATCTGCCCGGTGCCCGAGATCAGGTAGAACTGCGGCGAGAGCAGTCCGTCGACGACGTCGCCGGCCGCGTCGCGCACCGTGCTGGGCCCGAGCACAGGCACGACCAGGTAGGCGCCGCTCGGTGTTCCGTAGTGGTGTAGGGTGCCGCCGAAGTCGGCGTGGCTCTCGGGCAGGCCCGCGGGCGTGGCGACGTCGATCAGCCCGCCGACGCCGCCAATCGTGTTCATGCCGAAGCGCGCGAGCGTCTCGCCGGCCAGACGAGGCTCGAGCCGGAGCACGTGATTCAGGAGCGAGATCGGCTCCGCCGCGTTGCGGAAGACGCGCCGCACCGCCTGCTCGGCCGGATCCGGCATGACCCACGCGTACGCGCGCGAGACGGGCGAGATCAGCCAGCGGTCGAGCTGCTCGTTGAACCCGAGCGAGACGCGGTTCACGGGCTCGATCGGGTCCGGATACGCCGATGCGCCGTCGGCGGCGTCGAGCGCCTCGAGCTGCGCCTCGTCCGACAGCTCGGAATCCGAGCCGGGGACCGGGTCCGCCGCGGCCGGGGCCGCGACCAGAAGCGAAAGAAGTACGGCTATGTTCCGGACGTGCACGACCCCGAGGACTATAGACCGAAGCGGCGCGGCGAAAAACGGCTCTCGCTCCTCGTCGCACTGCTTCTGCTCGCGGGCTGCGGCGCGCCCGGGCTCGACACCGACCGGCGTAGCGCGCAGCCGCCCTGGTCGTTCTTCGCGCTGGGCGACACCGGGCGCTGGCCGGTCGAGGGCCGTCCGCCCGCGGGCCAGCTCGCGGTCGGGCTCGCGATGGCGGACGAGGACCGCCGCGACCCCGTCGATCACCTGATCTTCCTGGGCGACAACTTCTACCCGCACGGGCTACCTGCGGATGCGCTCGAGGAGCGCGTGCGCTTGAACGTCGCCGAGCCGTACTGCCGCTTCGTCCGCTTCGCACCGCACGTCTCGGACGCGGTGCGCGGCGCCTGCACGGCGCCGGAGACCGAGCGGCACCCGGTCGGATTCTTCGCGCTGCTCGGCAATCACGACTACCACCTGCCCGAGAGTCCGGCGTTCGAGGCGGAGCGACTGCCGGATCTGATCGAGAGCTGGCGCGTGGTGGGGGTGCCGGTGGAGCGCATCGATCTGCCGCAGGGGGTGAGCTTCATCTTCTACGATTCGGAGCTCCTGCGGCAAAGCTCGCACGCCGCGGACCTCGTGCGCCTCACCGCGGCCGTGCGGGACGCACCCGGCCCTTGGCGCATCGCGGCCGCGCACCATCCGCTCGACGGCGCGCACCGGTCGCAGCCGATCGAGCGCGCGCTGGTCGAGTCGGGCGTGCGCTTGCACCTGCACCTCGCGGGACATCTCCACGACCTGCGCGTCGCGACGCCCCCGGCGCCGCTTCCCGCGCTGGAGGTCGTCTCGGGCGGCGGGGGCGGATTCGAGTCGAATCCGCGCGCGCTCGCGCACCAGCGCTTCATCGCCAAGCGCATCGGCTTCGCGCGGGTCGACCTCGACGGCACGGGCGCGGATTCGCGTCTCCATGTGCGCATGTTCGCGGTGTCGCCCGCCGTATCGCCCGCGGACCCCTCGGGCTCGAGCGCGGAGCTCGTCTCCGCCTGGTCGGTGAGCCTGAACGGCGTCGTGCGCGACGAGACGCCGCAGCCGTAGTGCGTCTAGACTCGCAGGCATGAAGAGAGTCATCGCCGCATTGCTCTGTCTCGCGTTCGCTCCCGTGGCGCGCGCCGCCGACGCGATCCCCGCCGCGGACCGCGCGCTGGTGCGCGAGATCTACGAGGAGCTGCTCGAGATCGACACCACTCACTCGGGGGGCAGCACCACGGCGGCCGCCGAGGCCGTGGCCGCGCGGCTGCGCGCCGCCGGGATCCCCGACGCCGATATCGTGCTGCTCGGCCCGTCGCCCAAGAAGGGAAATCTGGTCGCGCGCCTGCGCAGCGGCGGAAGCGGCGGCGAGAAGCCTCTGCTCCTGCTCGCGCACCTCGACGTCGTCGAGGCCAAGCGCGAGGACTGGACGGTCGAGCCGTTCACCCTGCTCGAGAAGGACGGCTACTTCTACGCGCGCGGCACGCTCGACGACAAGGCGATGGCCGCGATCTTCACCCAGGCGGTGATCCGCATGAAGCGCGAGAGCACGCCGCTCCGCCGCGACGTGATCCTCGCGCTCACCGCCGACGAGGAGGGCGGCGACGAGAACGGCGTCGACTGGCTCATTCGCGAGCACCGCGGGCTCGTCGACGCGGGGCTCGTCCTGAACGAAGGCGGCGGCGGTCGCATGCGCTCGGGCAAGTATCTGGTGAACGGCGTGCAGGCCGCCGAGAAGACCTACATGGACTACGAGCTCTCCGTCACGAACAAGGGCGGACACAGCTCGCTGCCGGTGAAGGACAACGCGATCTATCGGCTCGCGAACGGGCTGGTGCGGCTCGAGAAGCTCGTCTTCCCGATCGAGCTCAACGACGTGACCCGCGCCTACCTCGAGCGCGCTTCGCAGATGGAGTCGCCCGAGATCGCGAAGGACATGCGGGCCGTGGCGAAGAACCCGAAGGACGCCGCGGCCGTCGCGCGTCTAACGGCGCAGGCGAGCTACAACGCCATGCTGCGCACGACCTGCGTCGCCACCGAGCTCGCCGGCGGCCATGCGCCGAATGCACTGCCGCAGCGCGCGACCGCCAACGTGAACTGCCGGATCCTCCCCGGCCACACGGCGGCCGAGGTGCAGAAGGCGATCGTCGGCATGCTCGACGACACGGAGATCAAGGTCGTGCTCGCGGAGCGGGAGATCGCCGGCCCGAAGGCGCAGCTCGACCCCGCGGTGCTCGCGGTCGTCGAGAAGGTCAGCGCGGAGGTCTTCCCGGGCGTGCCGGTGGTGCCGATGATGAGCTCCGGCGCGACCGACTCGAAGTACTTCCGGCTCGCGGGGATTTCCGCGTTCGGCGTCTCGGGCCTCTTCGTCGACGTGGACGACGTGCGCGCGCACGGCCGCGACGAGCGCCTGGGCGTGACGCAGTTCTACGAGGGCCAGAACTTCCTCTGGCTGCTCGTTCAGGCGCTCGCGGCGAAGAACTGACTACGGCTTGCGCGCCTGCACCACGCCCGCCTCGGTGCCGACGTGGAGCGCGCCCGCGAGCTCGATCTGCCGCGCGACGTGGCGTGCGAGAGGGCCGAGCGCGGCATCGGGCACGCGCGCCGCGTCGCCCATCGAGCGCACGTAGGCGATCAGCGGCTCGACCGCGCGGATCTCGAGCGCGCTCCGCCTGCGCTCGACGCCGACGACTTCGAGAACGGCCGAGATCTCCTCGGCCGCGGTCTCGAGATCGAACTCGCTCGGATCGCGCAGCGGCGCCAGCAGCAAGCCCGCGAGGCCGAAACGAGTCAGCAGCTCGCGCAGCTCGAGCAGGTGCGTCCAGTGGTTCGTTCCCGCGACGAAGCGCCCGCCGCGGCGGAGGACGCGCCGCACCTCGCCGAGCGCACGGACGCGATCGGGCACGTGGTAGAGCATGTGGTTCGCGATCACGACGTCGAAGCTCGCCTCCGCGAAGGGAAGCGCTTGCGCGTCCGCGACGCGTTGCTCGAGCGAGAGCGGCAGGCCCGCGAGCCGTGCGCGCGCCTCGCCGAGCATGCCCGGCGAGAGATCCGTCAACGTGAGCGCGACGCCCTTCGGCACGCGCTCCGCGTTCTCGCGCCAGACGTTCCCGGTGCCGCAGCCGAGCTCGAGCACGCGCTCGCCTTCGCTGAGTGCGAGCCTCTCGAAGAGCCAGCGCATCCACGGCTCGGGGCTCGCGTCGTAGAGCTCGTAGATCCGCACGCGCGCGTCGAAGCGCGCGCTGTCCTGGTACTGCTCGGCGACGTACGCGGGATCGGCGAGCTTCACCGCGGCAGCGCCTCGAGCGCGGGCTTTGCACTGCCGTCGGCGCGGAAGAAGCCCCAGTGCGCCTCGGTCGGACGAACGTCCCCGGTCTGCGCGGCGACCGAGGCGGTCTTCCAGGGCGCGTCGAACGCCTCGAACCAGACGAAGGCGTGTGCAGCGGTGGGCGGCAGGCGAGCGGCGAGCGCGGTCCAGAAGCTGGCCTGGCTCGACTCACTGAAGCCCTGATCCGCAGGTCCGCTCGGCACGCCCGTCTCTTTTACCAGAACGGGCAGCCCGGTTCTCGTCTCGAGCTCCCGCACGACGTTCACGACGAAGTCGACGGCCGTCCCCGGCGGCGCCGTTCCGAACCAGGGCTGATCGAGCGGGTGCACGACCGGCAGCGCGAAGTCCTGCGCGGGGAGCTCGCGCGCGCCGCGTTCGTCGAGATAGCTCGAGAACGGCTCCGTGGTCGTGACCGCGACTCCGGGAGCGGCGCGGCGCACCTCGGCGAAGGCGCGCGCCAGGGCCGCGGCACCGTAGCGGCCGAAGAACAGACCTTCGTTCCCGAGCGCGAGCGCCAGCACGATGTCCGGCTCGGCGCGCGCGCTCTCGATCGCGCGGGCGAGCTCATCCTCGCTCGTCGGGTCCCAGACGCCGAGCACGACCGCGCGGAAGCCGAGCCCGCGCGCGAGGGAGGGAACGGCGTCGAGCCCGTTCGCGCTCGAGTAGGTGACCAGACCGTCGAAGTGCGGGCGCAGCAGCTCGAGGTCGGCGCGGATCGCCGCCAGCCCGACCGGAGCCGCACCCGCGTTCGGATCGAAACCGCGCGGTGTATACGCGACGAAGCGCACGGTCTCGAGCGCCGCGCGCACCCGCTCGGCCTTCGATGGCGCCGGATCGGTGCACGCGCCGAGCGCCAGCGTGGCAGCTCCGGCCGCGATCCATCCGACCGCCGTGCCTCGTCGCATCGTCTCGTCCCCCTTGGAGAGCGAGCATGCTACCCCGCGGCCGGCGCGCGCGATAAGCTGTGCCCCGAGACATGCCGACCGTTCCCGTCGTCTTCCCGCAGCACCGCTACGACGTGGCGATCGAGCCGGGCGTGCTCGAGCGCCTCGGCGAGCGCGTGCGTGCGGTGGCACCCGCGGCGAGCGCCGCGCTCTTCGTCGACCCGGCGGTCCGCGACTCGCTCGCGCCGCTCGCCCGCGTCTCGCTCGAGGCGGCCGGCTACGCGGTGCTGGTTCACGTGCTCCCCGGGGGCGAGGAGAGCAAGAACCTCGACGGCGTTCGCGCGCTCTACGACGTCCTGCTCGCGCGCCGGTTCGAGCGCCGCGCGCCGCTGGTCGCCCTGGGCGGCGGCGTCACCGGCGACATGGTCGGCTTCGTGGCCGCCACGTACCTGCGCGGCGTGCCGTTCGTCCAATGCCCGACGACCCTGCTCGCGATGGTCGACTCGAGCGTCGGCGGCAAGGTCGGCGTGAACGTTCCGCAGGGCAAGAACCTGATCGGCGCCTTCCACCAGCCGGTGTCGGTGGTCGCCGATCCGCGCGCGCTCGCCGGTCTGCCCGTGCGCGAGCTGCGCTGCGGGCTCGCCGAGTGCATCAAGCACGCGCTGATCCGCGATCCTTCGCTGTTCGCGTGGACCCGCGAGCGCATGCCCGCGCTGCTCGCGCGCGATCCGGACGCGCTGGCGGAGCTGGTCGCGCGCAACGTCGCGATCAAGGCGGCGGTGGTGATGGAGGACGAGAAGGAGACGGGCGTGCGCGCGCACCTGAACTTCGGCCACACCTTCGGCCACGCGATCGAGGCGTGCGTCGGCTACGGCGCGATCCTGCACGGCGAAGCGGTCGGACTCGGAATGCTCGCCGCGACCACGCTCGCGGCGTCGGCGGGGCTCTGCGATCGCGAGCTCCGCACGGAGCTCGAGTCGCTCGTCGCGGCGGCGGGACTGCCCGTGCGCGCGCGCCTGCCGGACGACGAGCGCCTGCTCGCGGCGATGGCGCTCGACAAGAAGGTCGCGCGCGCGCGCATCCGCTTCGTTCTGCCCACGCGCCTGGGTGCGGTCGAGCTCCATGACACGCTGGAGCCCGATCAGATCCGCGCCGCCTGGGCGTCGATCCGAACGTAGACCAGCAGCAGGGGAGGAAGGGGAATGAAGCACCAACGGGCGATGTCGATCGGGGTCGCGTTGCTCGCGCTCGCGCTTGCCGCGTGCGGGGATCAGAAGCGCGAGGAAGTGAAGCGCGAGGAGGCGAAGCCCGACGCGCCGACCGCCGGCGATCGGCCGCTGCTCGAGGGGCTCAGCGCGCACAGCATGCCGATCACCACGAGCTCGCCGCTCGCGCAGAAGTACTTCGACCAGGGTCTCCGGCTCGTGTACGCCTTCAACCACCCCGAGGCAGTGCGCGCGTTCGAAGCGGCCGGCAACGCCGATCCCGACTGCGCGATGTGCGCGTGGGGTGTCGCGCTGGCGCTCGGTCCGAACATCAACGCGCCGATGGACCCGAACGCGGTGGCGCCAGCCGTCGCCGCCGTCGAGCGTGCGCAGGCACGCGCGGCGAAGGCCACGGCCCGCGAGCAGGCGTACATCGCCGCGGTCGCCGCGCGCTACTCGGCGGCGCCGGACGCCGATCGTGCGGCGCTCGATCGCGCCTATGCCGAGCAGATGCGCGCGCTCGCGAAGCAATACCCGGACGACCTCGACGCGCAGACGATGACGGCCGAGGCGGTGATGGACCTCTCGCCCTGGGACTACTGGACCAAGGACGGTGAGGAGAAAGCGACGACGGCGGAGATCGTCGGCTTGCTCGAGGGCGTGCTCGAGCGCGACCCGAACCACCCGGGCGCGAACCACTACTACATCCACGCGGTCGAGGCGTCGCGAGAGCCGGGCCGCGCGCTGCCGAGCGCCAAGCGCCTCGAGACGCTTGCGACCTCGGCCGGCCACCTCGTGCACATGTCGGCGCACACGTACATGCGCGTGGGCCACTACGCCGCGGCTTCGATCGCGAACGAGCGCGGCGCGAAGGCCGACGAGGAGTACATGGCGTGGTGTCGCTCGGGCGGACCCTACGTCGCCGCGTACTACCCGCACAACCTGCACTTCCTGTGGGCGTCCGAGACGATGGAAGGCCGCAGCGCCGCGGCGATCGCGACCGCGCGCAAGCTGCAGCCGCGCCTGACCCCCGAGGCGATCGCCGAGTTCCCGCCGGCCGAGGAGTACGTCCCGGTGATGTACTACGCGCTCCTGCGCTTCGGGAAGTTCGACGAGATGCTGGCCGAGCCCGCTCCGCTCGAGAAGCAGCGCTACGCCACCGGGATGTGGCACTACGCGCGTGGCATGGCATTCGCGGGGAAGGGCCAGCTCGACGACGCGCGTGCGGAGCACGCCAAGCTCGACGCCGCGGCCGCCGAGCCCGAAACGAAGGCGCTCGTGTTCCCGTCCGCCACGGCCGCGACGCTGCTCGAGCTCGCGAGCCACGTGCTCACCGCGGAAGTCGCCGAGCGCGAAGGCAAACACGCCGAGGCGCTCGCCGCGCTCGAGACGGCCAAGGGCCTCGAGTACGGGCTCAACTACACCGAGCCGCCGCCGTGGTACCTGCCGGTGCGCCAGATCGAGGGCTCGACCCTCCTCTCGATGAACGAGCCCGCGAAGGCGGAGGTCGCCTTCCGCGAGGATCTGGTCATCTACCCCGAGAACGGCTGGGCGCTGTTCGGGCTCGCGGAGAGCCTGCGCGCGCAGGGGAAGCCCGCCGACGACGAGCAGAAGCGCTTCGAAGCTGCGTGGACCGCGGCGGACATCAAGCTAGAGAAGCCGCGCTTCTGAGCCAGGCGCGCTGCACGCGCGAATCGTCGGTCATCTCCGGATGGAACGTGGCGGCCCAGACGGGTCCGGTCGAGACCAGTGCGGGCTCGCCCTTCACGCGCGCGTGCACCGTGACGCTCGGGCCGGCCCGCACGATGCGCGGCGCGCGGATCAGCACGCACTCGAGCCCCGCGAGCTCCGAGCGCGGATCGTCGACCTCAGCCGTACACACGAACGAGTCGAGCTGCGTGCCGTAGGCGTTGCGCTCGATGGCGACGTCGAGCGCGCCGAGCGAGCGCTGCGCGGAGCCGCGCACCTCGCGCGCGAGCAGGATCGCGCCCGCGCAGGTGCCGAGCACCGGCCGGCCGGATGCGACGAAGGCGCGCAGCGCCGGCTCGAGGCCGTCGCGCTCGATCGCAAACAGCATCGCGGTCGACTCGCCGCCGGGCAGGACGAGCGCATCGAGCTCGGCGAGGTCCGCGCGGGTGCGGACGAGCCGCGGCTCCGCGCCGGTGCGCGCGAGCGCTCGCGCGTGCGCGGCGAAATCGCCTTGCAGCGCGAGTACGCCCACCCTCACCAGCCGCGCCTCGCCAGCCGCTCGGACTCCGGGATCGCCTCGAGTGCGAGGCCGGGCATGGCGGCGCCCAGCCCGCGCGAGGCGTCGAGCACCTCCTTCGGCTCCTGCCAGTGCGTTGTCGCGCGCACGATCGCGCGTGCGCGCGCGGCGGGATCGGCCGACTTGAAGATGCCCGAGCCCACGAAGACGGCCTGCGCGCCGAGCGACATGCACAGCGCGGCGTCGGCGGGCGTGGCGATGCCCCCGGCCGCGAAGTTCGGCACGGGCAGCGCGCCGAGCTCGGCCACGCGCAGCACCAGGTCGTACGGCGCGGCGTACTCCTTGGCGCGCGCCATCAGCTCGTCGCGCGGCGCCTGCGCGAGCGCGCGCATCTCGCGGCCCATGCGCCGCAGGTGGCGCACGGCCTCGACGATGTTCCCGCTGCCGGCCTCGCCCTTCGTGCGGATCATCGCCGCGCCTTCGCCGATGCGCCGCAGCGCTTCGCCGAGATCGCGCGCGCCGCAGACGAACGGCGCCCGGAAGGCGCGCTTGTCGACGTGGTGCTCGTCGTCGGCCGGGGTCAGCACCTCGCTCTCGTCGATGAAGTCGACGCCGAGCGCCTCGAGCAGCCGCGCCTCCTGGGTGTGTCCGATGCGGCACTTCGCCATCACGGGCAGCGACACCGCGGCGCGCACGGCCTCGATCACCTCGATCGCGGCCATGCGCGCGACGCCGCCCTCGCGGCGGATGTCCGCCGGCACGCGCTCGAGCGCCATCACCGCGGCCGCGCCCGCGTCCTCGGCGATGCGCGCCTGATCGGCGTTCGTGACGTCGAGGATCACGCCGCCTTTCAACATCTCCGCGAGTCCGACCTTCAATCGATACAGCTCGTCGCTCATGGGGACTCTCCTTTGATCTGCATGAAATCTCGGCCGTCGCCGACTCTCTCGAAGCCGAACTGCTCGTAGAGCCCGTGGGCGTCGCGCGTCTTCAGCAGCAGGCGGCGCAGGGCCTGCAGGTCCGGGTGCGCGCGCACCGCCTCGATCAGACGCTTGCCGAGTCCTCGACCGCGGTGCTCCTCGAGGACGTAGACGTCGCACAGGTAGCCGAACGTGACGCGATCGGTGATCACGCGCGCGAAGCCGATCTGCCGCTCGCCATCGAACAGCCCGAAGCAGAGCGACCCATCGAGCGACTTCGCTACGCGCTCGCGCGTCACGCCCGCCGCCCAATAGGAGCGCGTGAGAAACGCGTGGATCGCGTCCACGTCGAGCCGCTCTGGCTCGGTGCGGATGACGACGTTCATCCCAGCAGCTCGCCGCGTGCGACGGGAATCACCCGGCCGCCGACGGAGACTTCGAGCGCCTCGCCCACGCCGCGCGCGCGCACGTGCAAGAGCGATGGGCGCGCGATCTCGTGGCCCTGCTCGACGCGCACATCGAGGTCGCCCGTGCCGAGCACGCCGTGCCGCGCGAGGTACGCGCCAAGCCAGCCGACCGCGCTGCCGGTCGCGGGGTCCTCGGGCACGCCCACGCCGGGCGCGAACAGCCGCACCGAGACCTGATTGCGCGGATCGCGCGCGCCGAGCGCGAACGGGTAGTAGCTGTCCGGCGCGCCGCCGGCCCGCAGCCGCTCGTAGGCGGCGGAGTCGATCCGGCACGCGCGCAGCGCTGCGAGGTCGCGCAGCGGCACGAGCAGCTGGTGATGGCCGGTCGTCGCGACCTCGATCGGCAGGCGCGAGTGGAGCGCTTCGATCGGAAGGCCGAGCGCGGCCGCGACCAGAGCCGGGTCGGGCGCCGGGCCGAAGGTCGCGCGCGGCGTGGTGAGCCAGACGAGCCCGTCGCTGCCGAAGCGCACGCGCACGAGCCCGATGCCGAGCCGCAGCACCAGCTCGTCGGCTGCCCCGCCGAGCAGCGCTTCGCGGATCACCGAGGCCGTGCCCAAGGTCGGGTGGCCGGCGTACGGCAGCTCCTTCCCCGGCGTGAAGATGCGCACGTCGAACGCGCCGTCGCGCGCCGCGTCGTGGAGCACGAACGAGGTCTCGGAGAGGTTCGTCTCGCGCGCGATGGCTTGCATCGTCGCGGTGTCGAGCCGCGCGGCTCCGCGCACGACCGCGAGCGGGTTTCCCGCGTACGGCGCCTCGGCAAAGACGTCGACGACCGAGTAGGCGAGACCCTTCGCGCTAGACATGGACCACCTCTGCGGGACGAGCCCGCTTCTTTCCGCGCGGAAGCGCCGCGCGCGCGACCTCACCCAGAATGCGCACCCCGCGCTCGATCTCGGCGGTCGGTGTCTGCGCCACCGAAATGCGTAGGGACGAGCTGCGCCGCCCGTCGGCGTAGAAGAGCTCACCGGGCGCATAGACGACGCCCGCGCGCTTCGCCTCGGCGAGCAGCGCGCTCGAGTCGAGGGCCTCGGGCAAGGTCACCCAGATCAGGAACCCGCCCTCGGGATGCAAGACCACGGAGCCCTCCGGCAGGTGCTTCGCGAGCGCGCGCTCCGCCGTGCCCAGGCGCGCCTCGAGCTCCTTCACGACGCGGCGCAGGTGGCGGTCGTAGCTGCCCTCGCGCAGGAAGTGCGCGAGTCCGGCCTGGAGCAGCGAGCTCGTGGTCAGGTCCATGGTGCGCTTCGCGAGCACCGCCGTCGCCGCGACCGACCGCGGCGTGAACAGCCAGCCCACGCGCGCGGCGGGGAAGAGCGTCTTCGAGAACGTGCCCAGATAGGAGACGAGTCCGCGGCGGTCGAGCGCGCGCAGCGGCGGCGCGCCGCGGCCGCGCACGCGCAGGTCCTTCTCGAAGTCGTCCTCGAGGATCGGCACGCCGTGCCGGCCCGCGATCTCGAGCAGGCGCTTGCGGTGCGCGAGCGAGGTCGTCGTGCCGGTCGGATTGTGAAAGCTCGGAATGGTGTAGATCAGCCGGACGCCGCCGCGCGCGAGCGTGGCTTCGAGGCGATCGAGGTCGAGGCCATCGCTCGCGAGCGGCACCGGCGCCGCGCGCATGCCGAGCGATGCCAAGGTGGCGACCGACCAGGGGTAGGTCGGTGACTCGACCGCGACCGCGTCGCCAGCGTCGCAGAACATGCGCGCCGCGATCGCGAAGCCCTGCGTCGCGCCGGCCGTGATCACGACGTCGTCCGCGTCGGCCTCGATGCCGGAGCGCGCCATCCGCTCGACCAGCGCGCGGCGCAGGCCCTCGTGTCCGCGCGGGTCGCCGTAGTCGTAGAGGGCGGCTCCCCCCTTTGCGAGCGCGCGGTTCAGGGCGCGGCGGAACGCCTCGTGCGGGTACAGAGAGACGTCGGGGATCAGGCGCTCGAAGCGCACCGCGCCCGCGGGCGCCGTGTAGTCGACCCGCGCGACCCCCGCCGCGCGCGCCGCCTCGCTCGCGCGCGAGAAGACGGGCTCGAACGGGCGTTCGTCCGCGCTCGCGCTCGCGACCCCCGTCCGGCTCGACTCGCGCGGGCCGAGCACGAACGTGCCGCGGCCGACGGTGGCCTCGGTCAGGCCGAGCACCTCGAGCTCGCGATAGGCGGCCGCGACCGTCTCGCGGTTCAGCCCGAGCTCCTTCGCGAGCACGCGGATCGGCTCGAGCTTCGCGCCGGGCTGCAGCCTGCCGGCCTCGATCGCCCGGCGAAGGTACGAGACGATCTGCGCGGCCACGGGCTCGCGCGCCTTGCGCTCGATCGGGATCAGCATGCGGCCGAGGGTACGCTCAGGGATTGGCCGGTTCAAATCCCATCCATTCCGGACAGAACCCGGCCAATTCGACCCGGACAATCAGGCCAATTGTCCCTCGCGCTCCGCCGCGAGCTGGCCGGCGAAGAACGCCGAGCCGCGCGCGAGCTCGCTCATGTAGCCGCGCACGTCGTCGCGCGTCCGCGGCGCGAGCCGCGCGAACGGGACGACGTGCTCGTCGGGCACGTAGCGGAACGTCAGGTTCACGCGCCGGGTCTCGAAGTCGGGCACGCGGACGTCGAAGCGCGAGCCGCCCCGGCGGTCGACGCGCAGCACGCGGTGGAACAGCCGCTTCTTCCAGACGTCGCTGCCGAAGAGCTGGAGGGAGGAGTCGTCGAGCCACTGCTGCGCCTCGACGCGCGTCGGCTCGTCGCGCTTGCCGCGCTTCACGAACTGGAACAGCGCGCGCTCGCCGAGGGAGATGGAGGCCACCGGGCCGGGCTCGAAGTCGCGGTGCTCCCCGACGCGCGCGCAGTCGATGCGCTTGCCGTCCTCGAGCCGGCTCCCGTACAGGTTCACCAGGCACGTGGAGAGGTGCCAGCGCGCGGGCATGTCGGCGCCGCGGTACAGCGAGCGCGCGAGCTTCTCGACCCGCGCGACCAGGCGCGCGAGCACGGCGGGGTAGGGCTCCGCCTCGACGCAGCGGTCCGCGATGCCGCTCGGCGGGCGGTAGTAGTCGAGGCACGCGAACTGCCAGCTTCCGAGCCAGTACACCGGTCGCAGGAGCTTGCGCTGACCGCCCGCCGCGGCGGCGGCGCGATCGGTGAACCGCCTCTCCCAGATCGGCTGGATACCGGCGAGCCACTGCACGATCTCGGCGCGGTCCTCGGCCGAGACGAAGGCAGGATCGTAGTGGAGCGCGGTCGCGGTCATGGGCCGAGCGGGCAGTCTACAATGCGCCTGAGATGACGAAAGCAGCCGAGCCCACGTTCGTCGACGAGCTGAAGACCATGATCGCCGCGCGCCGGAGCTTCGGCGGCCACCCGCTCTGGCACGCGATCGCAGCGGGAAAGGTCTCGCGGCCGGGCCTCCAGCTCTTCGCGCAGCAGTTCTTCCTGCAGGTGCGCGAGTTCCCGCGCGCGGTCTCGGCGCTGCACGCGAACTGCCCGTTCGCCGACGAGCGCATCAAGCTCGCCGAGAGCGTCTACGAGGAGGAGACCGGTCGGATCTCGGGCTGCAACCTGCCGCACCCGGAGCTCTTCCTGAAATTCGCGCGAGGGCTCGGCATGGCGCGCGAATCACTCACCGAGGCGCGGCCGCTTCCCGGCACGGCCGCGCTGATCGACTGGTTCGAGCTCTCGAGCAAGCAGCGCAGCTTCATCGAGGGCGCCGCGGCGATCAACCTCGCGGCCGAGGGCCAGGTGCCCGGCGCGTTCGGTCCCTTCGCGCGCGCGCTCGAGAAGCACTACGGGCTCTCGCGCGACGACGTCGCGTTCTGGGACGTTCACGAGATCGCGGACCGCGATCACTCCGACATCGGCGACCACATCGTCGTGCGCTTCGCGTCCAACGACGAGTGGCGCGAGAAGACGCGCCGCGCCGTCTCGCACTCACTCGACATGTGGTGGCAGTTCTTCGACGGGATGGAGCGCGCGATCGCTCCGCCCGCGGTCTAGCGCGCCAGAGCTCCCGCGAGCAGCGCCGGCTCGCCGTCCGGTCCGTCGCCGACGCGCGCGACCAGGATGCCGTCCGCGCCGTACGCCGCGATCGCCTCGGGCTCGCGAACGAGCCGCAGGCGCTCCTCCGGCATTCCCGCGCGGGTCAGCACCACGTCGAGCGCGCCGTCCTCGCGCACCGTCATCGTCGCGCGCTCGCCGTTCGGACCGAGCACGGTTCGTGTCGTGCCGGGCACGGCGGCCATCGGGTTCGTTCCGGTCCAGAACTCGACGGAGTTCGAGAAGATCATGTCGAAGACCGCCGCGGAGAAGTACACGGGCACGATGTTGATGGCCAGGAAGACGAGCCAGCGCACCCACTTGTCGGAGTGCACGCCCGCGTTCCAGCGATAGACCTTGCGCGCGGTCGGGAACGTTCCGAAGCAGGCGGTCGTCGTGAGTGGAACGAACGCGCTGAGCATGGTGATCGCGATCACTCGTCGCAGCATGATTTCTCCCTCTGGTTTCGTACCGAGCCTAGCCAGCGATCGGGAAGTGGTAAAGACGCGCGGCGTTCTCGAACAGGATCTTGCGCTGGTCTGCCGCGGAGACTCCGTCGAGCTGCGGGCGCAGGATCTCGAGCGAATCGGGCCACGTTCCGTCGGGGTGCGGGAAGTCCGACCCCCACATCACGTTGTCCGCGCCGATCCGCTCGAGGTTCACGAGTCCGACGCGGTCGATCTGGAACGTCGCATAGAACTGGCGTCGCCAGTACTCGCTCGGCGGGCGCGGGATGATGTCGCGGAACTGGTCCTCCCACTCGTAGTCGAGGCGCTCGATCGCGTACGGGAGCCAGCCGATTCCGCACTCGCCCATGACGAAGCGCAGGGTCGGGTAGCGCTCGGGCGCGCCGCCGAAGAGGATCGCCGAGAGCACGCCGTACATCGGCACCTGGAAAGCGCACATGTGCGTCGCGAGCCAGCGGCGGTAGGTCGCGGGATTGCCCATCCAGCGCGGATCCGTGCGCGGCCCCGTCGTGTGCAGGTGCACGGGCAGACCCGCGTCGTTCGCGGCGCGCCAGATCGGCTCCCAGTCGTCGTGCCAGAGCGGCAGCATGTCGGGCGTCATGCCGAGCTCGACGCCCGCGAGTCCGAGCCGCGCGCAGCGCTCCACCTCGGCCGCCGCGCGCAGCGGATCGCCGTGCGCGAGGCAGCCGATG
>Ga0210377_10002646_pt1 | contig 15576 bp, 12 predicted proteins | sample PLM4_65_b1redo_FD_155480 | JGI IMG/M metagenome (GOLD analysis project Ga0210377, IMG submission 155480) | Groundwater sediment microbial communities from an aquifer in East River, Colorado, USA - PLM4_65_b1 redo | ecosystem: Environmental > Terrestrial > Soil > Riparian zone | place: USA: East... | reverse complement strand
TCGCGGATGGGCGTCCGCCGTTGGTGGGCGAGCCCGAGCCGCTCGACCACGATGTGAAGTTCTTCGAGAAAGGGGATCGACCCCTGGAGTTCATCAGCACGCGGCAGTGGTTCGTGCGGCTCCTCGACCGCAAGGACGAGCTGCTGGCTGCGGGCGACCGTATCGAGTGGCACCCGGACTTCATGCGCCTCCGATACCGCAACTGGGCGGAGAACCTGCAGCTCGACTGGTGCATCAGCCGGCAACGCTACTTCGGCGTGCCCTTCCCGGTTTGGTATCCGGTCACGGCGGAAGGCGATACCGACTTCGGACGCCCGATCCTGGCCGACGAGTCGGCGCTGCCCGTGGATCCCATGGCGGAAGCGCCCTCGGGCTTCGAGCCCGCGCAGCGCGACGACCCGGGGGGCTTTCGTGCGGAGACCGACGTTTTCGACACCTGGTTCACGAGCTCGCTCACGCCCCAGATCGCGACCGGCTGGCTGCTGGCCCCCGAACGGCACGGCCGCCTCTTCCCGATGGACCTGCGTCCCCAGAGCCACGAGATCATCCGAACGTGGGCGTTCTACACGATTGCGAAGGCGCTCCTTCACGAAGGCACGATCCCCTGGCGCCACGTCGCGATCTCGGGCTGGGTCCTCGACCCCGATCGCAAGAAGATGTCGAAGAGCAAGGGCAACGTCATTACTCCGATGCACCTCCTCGATCAGTACGGGGCCGACGCGGTGCGCTACTGGTCGCTGTCCGCGCGCCTCGGTGCAGACGCCGCCTTCGACGAGAAGGTGCTGAAGGTGGGGCGTCGGCTCGTCACGAAACTCTTCAACGCCTCCAAGTTCGTCCTCCAGCAGACGGGCCCCGAGGGTGTCATCGCCGTCGAGCTGGACTTGAGCTTCCTGGCGCGCCTGCGCGAGACCGTGGAGCTGGCCTCCAAGGCCCTGGACACCTTCGAGTACTCGGCGGCGATGAACGTCGTGGAGCGTTTTTTCTGGGAGGGGTTCACCGACACCTACGTCGAGATGGTGAAGGCCCGAGCCCGAAGCGAGAGCGACCCTCGGGGCCGTGCTTCGGCCGTGGCGACGCTCCGGCTCGCGCTCAAGACGTTCCTTCGGCTCTTCGCCCCGTTCCTCCCCTACATCACCGAAGAGGTGTGGTCGTGGCAATTCGCCGGCGGCGAGGGGCATCAGAGCATTCACCGGGCACCCTGGCCCACCGCGGCCGAGCTCGCCGATCTGCCGCCTTTGGAGGACGGTGGCGCCGTCTTCGACGCCTCGGTGGCATTCCTGACGGCCGTGCGTCGCGCCAAGAGCGGCTCGGGAGCCACGGTCGGGCGACACCTGTCGCGGCTTCGAGTGGCCGCCGGCCCGCGCACGGCCGACCTCCTCGAGCGCGCTCTCGAGGACGTGCTCGCAGCGAGTCGTGTCCAGGACCACGCGCTCGAGCGCCGGGCAGGAATGGAGGAGGGGGGGTTCGAGGTGCTGGAGTCGGAGCTGGCCGAGTTCCGCCCCGAAGCCTGAGCCTTCGCGGAGTCGCCCCGATGCTGGACTCGGAACAAGTGCGCCGCACGGTCCGGGCTGCCCTCGACGAAGACTCCCGTGGCCGTGACGTCACGACCGAAGCCGTGGTCCCCGCCGACGCGAGGGCCCGTGGAGTCCTCGTTGCCAAGCAGGAGCTGGTCGTCGCCGGCCTCGACGTGGCGCGGGCCGCCTTCGTCGCCCTGGACCCGAGCGTGAAATGGCAGTCGGAGGGGCGCGACGGGGACCGCTTTTTTCCGGGGACGCTGCTGGCGAGCGTCGAGGGAGGAGCCCGCGGGCTCCTCACCGCCGAGAGGATCGCGCTGAACTTCCTCCAGAGGCTCTCCGGCGTTGCGACGCTCACGCGGCGGTTCGTGGATGCCGTGGAGGGAACGGGAGCTCGGATCCGGGATACCCGCAAGACGACGCCGCTGCTCCGTCCCCTCGAAAAATACGCCGTGGAGGTGGGCGGGGGGGTACCGCATCGGAGCGGTCTGGACTCCGGCGTGTTGGTCAAGGACAACCACGTTCGCCTCGCCGGGTCGGTGCGGCAAGCCACGCTGAGGGCCGTGGCTGGTGCCGGGGGTCTTCCGGTCGAGGTCGAGGTCGAGAGGATCGACCAGATCGAGGAGGCCCTGGGCGCAGGCGCCCAGTTGCTTCTCCTCGACAATTTCACACCGGACGACGTGCGGACGGCAGTAGCCGCGATCCGCCGCCGCGTGCCCGTCGAAGTCTCCGGCGGCGTCCGGCTGGACAGCGTGCGGGCCTACGCGGAAGCCGGACCGGAGTACATCGCGGTGGGCGCGTTGACACACTCCGCCCCCGCGGTGGACATCTCTCTCGAGGTCGAGCCCGTCTAGGTTCTGGACGACTCAGGCCGCTCGGAGCCGCGCCTGCTTCCGTCCCCGGTCCCGTCATGCCTCTTGTACCTCTGGACTCTCCGGTGGGAGTATTCTGGCGAATGACGGACCAGCTTAGAGCGTTGCTTTCAGAGAGGGGCCGTGCATGGCCCGGGCCGATCGAGCACTTCGAGACCCTCACTTCGACGAGCGACCGGCTGAAGGAGATGGCGCGGGCCGGCGCACCCGAGTGGACGGTGGTCGTCGCCGACCGCCAGACGGGCGGCAGGGGTCGACAAGGGAACGCGTGGATTTCGCCCGTGGGGAACCTGTTCCTATCGGTCCTCCTGAAACCGCCGATCCACGCCGCGGCCGCGGGCCTGCTCCCCCTGGCCGCAGGAGGGGCTGTGTGTGAGGCCGTTCGGGCCCTCGGAGCGCCGGCGACCGTGAAGTGGCCCAACGACGTCCTGGTTGGGGAACGGAAGGTCGCCGGGGTCCTGGCGGAGGCGACGTGGGTCGACCGGGCCCTGGACTCGGTGGTCGTGGGTGTGGGCGTCAACGTGGTACTGTCGCCTCGGGAGCTTCCTCCCGATCTCAGGGACGTCACCACGTCCCTTGCGGCCGAGGCGAGCGGGTCGACCGATCGCGATGGGGCGGCGGCGGAGGTCCTGGAGCGCCTGACCGTCTGGTATCATACCCTGGCCGCCGAGGCGGCGATGATCGTGGAAGCATGGCGCGCGCTATCGGTGCCTTGGTGGGGACGTCGAGTGGAGGTGCGCTCGGGGGACGCGACGCTCGTGGGTGTGGCACAAGGCGTGGACGACCGGGGCGCGCTCCTCCTGCGATTGGATGACGGCCGCGTCGCCACCGTTCTGGCCGGCGAGGCTCGGAGGTTGCGGCTGGACCGATGACAGGGCTCCTCCTCACGGTCGACATCGGCAACACCAACACCGTCCTGGGGGTCCACGCCGATGGGGAGCTGAAGGTCCATTGGCGCCTGACCACGCGGCGCGAGCAGACGGCTGACGAATACGGGATCCTGGTGAGGAACCTCTTCGCGTCCTCCGGCGTGGAGCCCGGGGCTCTCAGCGGCGTCGCCCTGGCGAGCGTCGTCCCTCCCCTCACGCCCGTCCTGGTCGAATTGGCGCGGCAGTACCTCGGGCAGGAGCCGCTGGTCGTGGAGCCAGGTGTGCGGACGGGGATGCCGATTCTGTACGAGCCCCCGTCGGACGTCGGCGCCGACCGCATCGTAAATGGCGTCGCCGCATTCGCGGCCTTCGGGGGCCCCGTCATCGTCGTGGACTTCGGCACCGCCACCACGTTCGACGTGGTCACCAGGAAGGGCGAGTACGCGGGAGGAGTCATCTGCCCCGGGATCGGGATCAGCGCCGACGCTCTCTTCCAGCGAGCCGCCCGCCTGCCCCGCGTGGACATCCGGAATCCGGGGAGGGCGATCGGGCGATCGACGGTCACGTCGATCCAATCGGGGCTCTACTTCGGCTACGCGTCGATGGTCGAGGGGATCATTGGCCGCATTCGCGCCGAGATCCCGGAGCGTGCGCGTGCGATCGCCACCGGAGGTCTGGCCGCGGCCCTGGCCGGGGACATACCGTCGATCGAAGCGGTGGACCCGGTGCTCACCCTCACGGGCCTCCGTCTCATCTGGGAGCGGAACCGCACGTCGACGGTCTCGTGAGGGAGCCTCGCGCCGCCCCCACGGGGGCGGCCGTCGAGCAGGAGGCCACCTACTATCAGGCGATCGAGGAGTTCTTCGTCTCGCACCGAGGCGACCCCCTGTTCCTCTCGAACGCCGACTGGCTCCTCATCCGCGAGTGGCGCGTCGCTGGAATTCCTCTGCGGGTGGCCTTGCGGGGGATCGCCGATGCCCTCGACGCCCATGCCCACTCCTGGAGCCGGGATCGGAAGGTCGGGAGCCTGCGCTATTGCGCCGCCGAAGTCGAAGCGGCACGGGAGCGTTGGGAGCGGGCCTTGGCCGGTGGCGACGAGGAGATCGACGCCGGATCAGCCCTGGACCGCCTCGAGTCGGCTCTGGCGGCGGCCACGGGGCTGGGCCAGGCGAGTCGTGCGACCCTCGACGAGATCCTCAAGGAGCTGCGCGAAGGCCGGTCGGGCGCGACGAGACGGGCCGCCGACTGGGAAAGCTGGCTTCGGGGATCCGAACGCACTCTGATCGAGGCGTTGCGCGGGGAGGAAGGGGCTGGTGCCGTGGCGCGCCTCGAGAGCGAGATCGACGCCGAACTGTCCCCCTATCGGCAGCGGATGCCTGCGAGGGTCGCGCGCCAGATCCGAGAGGACGCGGTAGCTCGGCGCCTTCTCGAAGCGCATGGCCTCCCGCGCCTGAGCCTGTTTCCGACCGGATAGGGTCCCGCGGTGGGAGAGCGCAGCTCGCTGCTCCGGGGCCAGACCGTGGACGTGGCCATCGAGAGGGGCGTCTACCGCGGGCTCGGTCTTGCCCGCCACGAAGGGCAGGTGATCTTCGTGCCGCGTGGGCTTCCCGGCGAACGCCTCCGTGTTCGCGTGACGGGGGTAGAGAAGGGATACGCCCGAGCGGTGGCGGTGGAGACCCTGGAGGTTTCCAGCGATCGGCGACCGTCTCCCTGTCCGCTCTTTTCGTCTTGCGGTGGCTGTGCCTACCAGGATCTGGGTTACGTGGCCCAGCTCCGGCTCAAGGAGGCGATCCTGCGAGAGTCGCTCTCGCGGGCCGGGAAGCCGTGGGAGGGGGAGATCGCGATCGAAGGCTCGCCGGAACAGGGTTGGCGAACTCGGGCGTCTTTTCACGTAGACGCTCGGTCCGACCCGGTGCGGCTTGGCTTCTACGAGCAGGAAAGCCACGACGTGGTCGACCTGTCGGGCCCCTGCCTCCAGATTTCGCCGGGCATGAACGGCGCCACGCGCCACCTGCGAGACGTGCTCTCCTCCCTTCCGGCGGTAGCACGGCAGGTCCGCGACGTGCACCTGGCCGAGTCCATGGACGGAAGCCGCTGCGTTGCGTCCTTCGAGGGTGACCTGTCGCCGGCCGAGGCCGCAGTGCTCGCTTCCGTTGCCGCAGAGGCCCCCTGGCCCACGGGCCTGGGAGCCGTGATCACGACAAGGGGCCGTCGGCGCTTCATTGCCTTGCGAGGAAGCCCCTACCTGACGGCCGAGGTCGCGGGAGTGCGGTTCCGGTCCCACGCTCGCTCCTTCTTCCAGTCGAACCGGTTCCTCGTCGGCGCTCTGGCTGGAGAGGTGACGCGGCTCATCCCTTCGGGAGGCCTTCTCCTCGACCTCTTCGGAGGCGTCGGGCTCTTTGGCCTGACCGCTGGACGCTCGTCGGACCGGGTCGTGATCGCCGAGGAAGACGCCACCGCCGTCGCCGACGCTCAAGAGAACGCCGGTGGCGCGGGCCTCGGCCACGTCCGTGTGGAGCGCGGCCAGGTGGCCGAGGTGCTGGCTCGCCACGCCGCGGAGCCGGGGGAGCGGATCGTAGTGGACCCGCCGCGGTCGGGGCTCGGGGCGAACCTCGTGTCCTCCATCGCCGCTCGAAGGCCCGAAGCGGTCGTGTACGTGTCGTGCGATCCGACGACGCTGGGGCGGGACTTGCGCTTCTTCTCCTCGGCCCACTACGAAGCCGACGCGATCCGCGCCTTCGACCTCTTCCCGGACACGTTTCACCTCGGGACGGTCGTTCGTCTCAGGAGCGCTTTCCGGCGCTGACCGGAGCGCAAGCTCCACTGTGATGGTTCGCGTACCGTCTGCCTGGGGGTCCCAGGAGAACCCGGTCCGCCGGTAAGGTAGCGGCCCATGAGGCGGCCGCTTCTCGCCCTTTCCACGTGCCTCGCCGCTGGCGCGTGGGTGGGATCGGACGTTTCGGTGCCGTGGGCTTGGGGCCTCCTCGGCCTCGGGGGTTCGCTGCTCGCCCTGGCCCTGGCCGGCCCGCCCAGGGCCGGCGCCGTGGCCCTGGGGGCCTGCGCCCTGGCGATCGGGGCGGCCGCATCCGGTGCCGAGCGCGCGGCGTACGAGTGTGCCTCCCTCCGGGGCTGGCTCCGGGGCGTGGCTCCCGAGGGCCCGGTCCGAGTGAGGGGACGGGCTGCGGCCGACGGACGGGACGTCGGCGACCGCTGGCTGCTCCTCATCGATGTGGACAGCGTGGACGACGGGCGGTCCCAGCGGTTCCTGCAGGGCCGGGTACGGGTGGCGGTCGGAGGGCTGGCGTCCCGGCGGGAGGTGGTCGAGGGCGACGGTCTGGCGCTGTGGACGAGCCTTCGTCGGCCGCGGGGCTTCGGTGATCCGGCCGCGCCCGATGCCGCGGAGCGCGCGCTGCGGGAGGGGATCCACGCCGTGGGCTACTGCAAGAGTCCTCGGCTCGTCGAGGTCATGCCCGCGCCCAGGCGCGCCGGCATCGGGGAATGGGCCGCTCAGGTGCGCGGCGGGATCCGAGGAAGCCTCGAGCGGTACGTCCTGCCGGGGGCCGAGCAGGGGGTCGTCCGCGCGATGGTCCTGGGGGACAAGTCCGGAATCCAGGACGAAACGGCCGAGGCCTTCCGCATCGCGGGGACCTACCACGTTCTCGCCCTCTCCGGCGCGCAGGTTGCGCTGCTGGCCGCCCTGCTGTTGGCGCCGATGCGCCGCCTGGGTGCGCCGCCGCCCCTCCAGGCCGCTCTCGTCACCGGAGGCCTGGGCTTCTATGCGATTCTCGTGGGCGGCGACGTCCCCGTGGTCCGCGCGGCGCTCATGGCGGCCGCGCTTCTACTGGGTCGGGCCGCGGACCTGGACTCCGACCTGGCGAACCTCCTGGGTCTCGCGGCAGGCGTCCTGCTGGTCGCCCATCCTTCGGACATCGGAGACGCGGGTTTTCAGCTCTCTTTCGCGGCAACCCTGGGCCTCCTGCTCCTGAGCGCTCCCGTGGCTGCGTGCCTCCCGCGGCTCCCGATGCGGCTGGAATGGGCTCTCGCGTCTTCGACGGCCGCCCAGCTGGCCCTGGCTCCGCTCCTGATCTCGTGGTTCCACCGGCTGGCTCCGGCGGCGCTCGTTCTCAATCTCCTGGCCGTCCCACTGTCGAGCGCGGTCCTGGTCGCAGGGTTCGGTGTCGTGGCTGCGGCGGCTCTCGGCGACTGGGCGGGCTCCGTCGCGGGCCGGGTCGCCTGGTGGCTCGGCCATGCGCTCCTGGCCTCGGGGCAGGTGGTGGAAGGCGTGCCATTCCTCGACGGCCGCCTGCCATCGCCGTCCGCCGCCGCCGTCGCGGTGTACTTCACGGGGTTGCTGCTGGTGGGGCGGGGCCATCGCCGTGGTCTCGCCTGGGCGATCACATCAGTGGGACTCGCGGCCCTGGTGCTCGGGCGTGCAGTGCCGGCGAGTGACGGAAGGCTCCACCTCGAGGTCGTCGACGTGGGACAGGGAGATTGTCTCGTGCTGCGGTCCCCGCGGGGGCGCACGTGGATGGTGGATGCGGGTGGAGCGTTCGAGCGGCCGTTCGATTTCGGAGAGGAGGTGGTCGGCCCGCATCTCTGGGATGCCGGGATCGTGCGCATCGACCGGCTCCTCCTGACTCACGCGCACCCCGATCATGCAGGCGGGGTACCCTTCGTCGCACGGAGCTTTCACGTGGGCGAGGTATGGGAGGGACGTGCTCCCCGTGGAGATCGGACCTACGCGGAGCTTGAGCGCCGGCTGGCCGAGACCGGGACGCCCCGGCGCACGGTGTTCCGCGGCGTGCGGGGAGAGTGGGACGGCGTGCGCTACGAGGTATTGAGCCCCGCTTCCCGAGGATTCGTTCCGCTGAAGACACGAAACGACGACTCCGTCGTCCTGTCCGTGAGTCTCGACCGCGTTCGGCTCTTGCTGGCGGGCGACATCGAGGCGGGAACGGAGGCCGCTCTTGGCGCAGTTCCCGCCACGGTGCTGAAGGTCCCTCATCATGGGAGCCGCACGAGCAGCACGCCCACTTTTTTGGCCGGTGTCGCACCGCGAGTGGCCGTTCTCTCGGTCGGTTACCGAAGTCCATTCGGCCATCCCCACCGCGAGGTGGTCGCGCGGTACCTCCGTGCGGGCGCCCGGCTCTTCAGGACCGACCTCGATGGAACGGTGAGCGTGTCGACCGATGGCCGTTCCGTCTGGGTTCAAACGGCTGCCGAGGGCGTTGAGCGCCGGCTCCCCTGACGGCCCCAGGTCTTTGAGCCCAAAGCCCTTTATGCTAATATCGCGCCTCTGCCGGCGAACCGAGCCGACCGTTTCGGGGCCCTTGGGGTGGCGAGGTCGCCTGGACCCGGGCCGGTGTCCCGTCTGCCGGCGTGGTACCTTTCGTTGGGGTCAGGATCTTGAGGCCGATGAGTCCAATCGCGCGGGCCCTACCCATTCACGTGGGCCGATGAACGAGGAAAGAAAGCCTTTCACCGTCAGCGACCGCCGGCACTTCAGCGCCGACGGAGTCGTGCGAGCCGACCCCGTGCCCGAGGGGAGTCCGCCACCGGCACCGGTGGACGCCGAGGAGGCTGGGGAGTGGTCCGCCGAAGCGGGAGGTCCCGCCGATTTCGCCGGCTTTCTGCTCTCCCTTGGGGCTCAGGCCGGAGCTCTCCTGGCGGAGGTCGGCGAGGAGAAGGAGGGGAGGGACCGTGCCCTCGCGGTGGTGCGCTCGACGATATCGATCCTGGAAATGCTCCATGAAAAGACCGAGGGGCGCCGCACTCCCGAGGAGGACCGCGTCCTGGCGAGTCTTCTGTACCAGCTCCGAATGGGCTACGTGGCGGCAGCCCGGGCAGCGAGCGCGTGAGGCGAGCGCTTGTCCTGAGTCTCCTGCTTGCGGGTGTCTGCGGCCCGGGGGCGGCCCAGGACAAGGTCATCGACGTCCGTGCGGGGCGGCCGCCGGGCGGCAATAGTTTCGAAGCGCTCTGGTCTGCCTATCGGAGGGCGCAGGCAGCTGGAGACGGTGAAAACGCGGCCAAGCTCTTCCGGGAGATTCGCCGGCTCCGCATCGAGCGCAACGTGCGGAGCCTCGAACCCCTTGCCCTTGCCCTCGTCGCCGAAGGGTTCGACCGTGTGCGGAAAGGAGACCGGACGGGCGCGGAGGAGTCCTTCGCCGCCGCGATCGGCCTCGACCCTCACCTCCCCGACGCGTACCTCGCCCTCGCCCTCGCCGAGTTGAAGAAGGGGCCCCTCGGGATTCTGCCGGCCTTCCATGAGACGTTGTCGGCCCTGGCTGCAAGGCTCCCGACCTCCCGCGGGCGGTACGACGCGCTGACCATCGCCCTCCCGGTCCTGCTCCTCGGCCTCTTTGCCGCGATCACGACGATCGCGTTGAGCTTCGTGCTTCGCCATGGAACTCTGCTCCGCCACGATCTGGAGGAGGCCTTCGGATCGCGAGGGCGGCCGGCCGCCTTGGGCGTCTACGGTGTCCTGCTCTTCCTTCCCACCCTGACCTTCCAGGGCTGGGGGTGGCTCCCGTTCTGGTGGCTGGCGCTGCTCTTCACCTACCTGGGCCTGGCCGAGAAGGCCGTAGCGGCGACCGCGGTGCTCCTGAGCCTCGGCGTGGGCCCAGCCGTGGCGTTGGTCGAGGCGCGGGCCCTGGCGGAGAGGAACCCCATCTACCGCGCGAGCATCCTCGCCATCGAAGGCGGACCCGACGCGCGGGCCCTGGTGGACCTCGAACGTGCCGTGACGCTGTACCCCGACGACCGTGACCTGTTCTACCTTCTCGGCCTAGAGTACAGGAAGGCCGGACGGTACGACGACGCGGCTGCGCTGTACCGCGACCTGCTGCGTTCCGATCCCGACGACCGGGTTGCCCTGAACAACCTTGGCAACATCGAGTTCTCCCGCGGCGAGTTCCCTGCGGCGATTGCGCGGTACAAGCAGGGGGTCGAGTTGACGCCCTCCCCCGAGGTGACCGCGACCCTCTACTACAACCTGGAGAAGGCCCATCTCCAGAAGTTCGAGTACCAGCCGGCCCAGGAAGCCCGCACTCAGGCAGATCGGCTGGCGCCGGGCCTCACGAGGACTTACGACAGCCTCTGGAAGTACGAGCGGGGCGACTACGCGGTGGTGGACTTGAGCCTCGACGGAGAGCAAGTCCTCTCGAAGTTCGCCGGCAAGGCCGAAGGTGTCGGGGTCAGAAACCTGGCCGGCAAGGCCGCTTCGCTCCTCGGCGTACCGGGTTTGCCGCCGCGACCCAGTCTCGACCGCTTCGGAGCGTTCATCGCGATCTTCGCAGCGGTGGGTTTCGGCCTTTCCCGCTGGCGCGGGCCGAAGATGTTCACGATGCGATGCCACAAGTGCGGCACGCCGTTCTGCAAGCTCTGTCACCTGGGAGCAGCGGCGGCGGGACTCTGCACGCAGTGCTACCATCTCTTCGTGGTGCGCGACGGGGTGTCGGGTCCGGCGCGGAATCGAAAGCTCCTCGAGGTCCAGAAGGAGGATGAGCGGCGCGAGAGAATCTTTCGCGCCCTTTCGCTTCTGTCCCCCGGCGCCGGTCACGTCTACGCCCAGAAGACCTTGGCGGGCGCGGCCTTTGCCATCGTCTGGTACCTGGTTCTGGCGGCCGTCCTCCTCGCGGGCCGGGTGTTCCCGGTCACGGGGGCGCCGGGAGCGCTCACCAGTCGCTGGGGACTCGGCGTTGCTGCGGTCGTGCTCCTTGCCACGTACGTGGCGGCGAACCGCGCCCGACCCGATTTCGACGTGAGTATGCCCGCACCCCGGAGTGGCCGGGGCCGGGTCTCGTGAAGCCGGCCTAGCCCCATGGCCCTCGAAGGTACGATCAAGGATTTCGGGCTCCCGGACATCTTCCAACTCATCGGGCTGCAGCGGAAAACCGGGCTCCTCACCCTGCAAAGCGAGAAGGAGCAGGTCACCGTCACCTTCGAGAACGGCATGGTGGTCATGGCCGATTCCTCGGCGAAGCGGCTGGAGGACCGCCTCGGAAACGTCCTCGTCAAGCAGGGGAAACTGAGCAAGGAGCGGCTCGACGAGGCCCTCTCGACCCAGAAGGCGACCCTCCAGCGAATGGGCCACATCCTCACCACCGGGAACTACATCACTGTGAAGGACCTGAAGGATGCCCTGCAGGTGCAGGTGTCGCAGATCGTGTTCAAGGTCTTTAGGTGGCGGGACGGAGAGTACCACTTCGAGCCGGCCGACAACGTGGACTACGACCGCGAGAACTTCAACCCCATGAGCGCCGACTTCATCCTCATGGAAGGGATTCGGATGGTGGACGAGTGGCCCATCATCGAGAAGAAGATCCCTTCGATGGACATCGTTCTAAGGCCCGTCGTGGATCCCTCCATGATCGAGGTGTCGGCCAGCTCCGAGGACGGTGTCGAAAGCGTCTTGTCGGGGCTCTCGGATGGGCGCCGCAGCGCCGCCAGCTCCTTCAGCAAGATCCGCCTCACGACCGAGGAGGAGCGGATCTACCGGAAGGTGGACGGCACCCGCACCGTGCAGTCGATCATCGACGCCACCGGTCTCGGGGAGTTCGAGGTCTGCCGGGTCCTGTTCGACCTCCTCAACCGGAACATCATCTCCACGGTCGGGCGAGGCGAAGCCAGGGACGCGATGGCGGGCCAGGCCGAGTCGCCCCCGTCGTCGGTCCCGATCTATCTGGTGTTGGCGGCGACCGCGGCGCTGTCCGTGGCTGCAGCGTGGATGCGTTGGGAGACGCCGTTCTCGGTCACGGGCCAGCCCCCGTTTCTGTCTGGTACCTACCACGCGCTCCTGGACGGGGTGAGCCGAGAGAGGCTGCAGCGCCTCGACCAGGCGATCCAGGCGTACCACATGTGGCGGGGGAGCCTGCCCCGGACCCTCGAGGACGTTGCCGCGGCCGGGATAGTGGACCGCTCCTACCTCAAAGACCCCTGGGAGCGGCCCTTCCACTACGCCCTCATGACCGAGGGAGGCTACTTGCTGAGCGCAGTCGACGACCGAGGAAAGGCAGACCCCACCTCGATCATCGAGAGGAACCTGCCCCCCGACCGGCCATAGGCCCGCGTCCACCGATGAAGATCGTTCGCCTGGAATCCCTCGGTCCTCGGGGGTGGCCCGCACCTGCCGTCACGGTGGGCAACTTCGACGGGGTCCACAGGGGGCATCAGGCGCTGATCCAGGCCACGGTCCGCTCCGCCCGCGCGGAGGACGGGACGGCGATCGCTCTCACCTTCGACCCGCACCCCGCGCGAGTTCTCGCCCCGGAGCGCGCACCCACGGCACTGATGACGACAACCCAGAAGGCCGAGGTCCTCGAAAGCATGGGTGTCGATCGGCTCGCGATTCTCCCCTTCACCCTCGAGCTCTCGCGCGAGACACCCGATGCGTTTGCGCGCATGGTCCTGGAGCAGGCCCTCGGGGCGCGAACGGTGATCGTGGGAGGGAGCTTCCGATTCGGGCGCGGACGCGCCGGCGACGTGTCCGTCCTGGAGGCTCTGGGACGCCGGATGGGGTTTCGGGTAGAGGCGGTGCCGCCGGTGCTGGAGGGCGGTACGCCGGTCAGCAGCAGTCGCGTGCGGCAGGCTCTCGGCCGAGGCGACGTGGAAACGGCCGGCGTCCTCTTGGGCCGCCGGTTCTTCATCGATGGCCAGGTTGTCCGGGGCGACGGCCGCGGGAGGGCCCTGGGGATTCCCACGGCGAACATGTCGCCCGCCAACGACACGCTCCCTGCCATCGGGGTCTACGCCTGCCTCTGCCGGATCGGCGGAGCGGAGGAACGGCCGAGGGAAGCCGTGGTGAACGTGGGACGCCGGCCGACCTTCGGGGGTGGTGAGACCCAGGTCGAAGCTCACCTCGTGGACTGGCGAGGCGAGCTCTACGGGCTCGACCTCCGAGTCGAGTTCGTCGGGCGTCTGCGTGGGGAGCGGCGCTTTCCGGGGGGCGAAGCCCTGGTCCATCAGATCGGGCGCGACATCGCCGAAGCCCGCCGCGTCCTGGCGAAGCCGTGAGGAACGCGGTATATTCGGGCGGGTTCCTGAGCGAATGGGCGAACTGATCGTCGAAACGCGGGACGCGGACGACATCACCCTCCTATACCCCCGGGGCTTCATCAATGCCCACACGGTGCGTCTCTTCGAGACAGAGCTGCAGCGCGCCCTCCAGCAGAAGCGATTCAAGATCGTGATCAACTGCTCCGGACTCGCCTACATCGCCAGCGCAGGCCTCGGGGCGATCATGGGGGCCATCGAGGAGATCCGCGGCAATGGCGGGGACCTCCGTTTGACGAATCTCAACGAAACCGTCCTCAACATCTTCGAGATCCTCGGGTTCCACCACCTGTACCGGATCTTCCCCTCGGAAGTGGAGGCCGTGTCGAGCTTCCGGGCGGGGGCGTCCTGAGGCCGTGAGCCGAGGAGGCCGAGGGCGAAGCGCGGCGAAGCCGAGCCTCATCCTCACGCTGCCGAGCGAGAACGGCTTTCTCGCTCTCGTGCGGGACGTGGCGAAGCGGATGGCCGAGACCGCCGGTTTCGACGAGTCGGCCGCCAGCAGTGTGGCGCTCGCCGTGGACGAGGCGGCGGCAAACGTCATCGAGCACGCGTATCACGGAGAGCCGGGCCGCGTGCTGGAGGTGCGCTTCGAGGATCGCGGGTCCAACTTCACGGTCGAGGTTGTGGACAGCGGGGACAGGATCGACCCGAAGTCACTCCCGCACTTCGAGCTGGCGCGCTACGTCAATGAGCGGCGGAAGGGTGGCCTCGGCGTCCACCTCATGGGAAAGATCATGGACTCCGTGACGTTCCGGCGCGTTTCGCGCCGGAACGTCTGCTGCCTGGTGAAGCACAAGGGCCGGGCTGAGGCAACACACCCCTGAGCGCCGACGCACCCGTTGCCTGGCGGTACCAGCGCGCCTTGGATGAGTTCCGTCGAGAAGGACGTGACTCATCCCTTCTGAAGCGAATGTCAGAGCTCATCTCCCTCCTGGACCTGACCACGACCCTCGGGGCGGGCCTTTCGGGGGAAGAGACCTTCGATGCCGCGTTGCTCGTCGTGATGGGGGAGCTGCAGGCCTCACGCGGCTGCATCCTGGTACGGTCCGAGGAGCGCGGCTATGAGGTCAGGGCATCCCGAGGGCTGCCCCCGGGGACGCCCACTGCCGCTTCGCTTCCCACCGTGGAGGAAGACGCGATCGTCACGCGCCCGGGAGGGCCCTATGCCGCCATCCTCGCGGCTTTTGGCCTCGACGTCCTCTGCCCGATCCTGAAGCGGGGCCGCGTTTCTGCGGTGCTGGGACTGGGGCCGAGGGCGGCGGGAGGGCAATACGGAGAGGAGGAGCGGGGGTTCCTGCGCAGTGTGGCGGCCTGCGCCGCGACGCCCATCGAAAACAGCCTCATCCATCGGGAGCTGCGGCGGGTCAACCAGCGCCTTTCCGTAAAGGTCTTCCAGCTCAACAACCTGTTCGACATCAGTCGGGAGCTGACGGCGAGCTTCGACGAGGCGGCGATCCAGAGCCTCGTGACGGCAACGCTGATGGGGCATCTCATGGTGTCGCGTTGTGCTCTCTTCCTGAAGGTCGCTGGCGGCTTCGCCCTTGCCCACGAACGCGGGCTCCGAGGCGAAGAAGAGCGCTTCGTGACCGACGACGAGGCTCTTCCCCTCATCGGTACCCTGCAGACGGCCCAGTTGGTGGGGGAGCTGCCGGCGTGTGGGCTGCGAGGCCGGCTTCTCGCTGCTCGCATGGCGCTCCTGGTCCCGCTGGGCCTCAGCGGCCGCGCGGAAGGCTTCGTGGCGATCGGAGAGCGGGCCGCAGGCGGGAGCTTCAGTGAGGAGGACCGGGACTTCGCCATGACTCTGGGTCGTCAGGCCCACTCTGCTCTTGACAGCGTGCGCCTCCACCGGGTGCAGGTCGAGAAACAACGACAGGACCGCGAGATGGAGATCGCGCGGGAGATCCAGCAGAGCCTCTTCCCGAAGAGCTTCCCGAAGGTGGAGGGCTTCGACGTGGCGGCGGAAAGCCGCTCGTGCTACCAGGTCGGTGGCGATCACTACGACGTGATTGCCCTGCCCGACAAGCGCCTGGCGCTGGTAATCGCAGACGTGTCGGGAAAGGGGGCACCGGCCAGCCTCCTGATGGCCTCGGTCCACGCCTGGCTTCGCGCGCTCGCGGGAAGCGCACCCCCCGTCAGGCTCGCGGAGCGGCTCAACCACTTCCTGTTCGAGAACACGCAGGCCAATCGGTACGTGACGCTCTTCTACGGGGAGCTGACCCCCTCCTCCGGCCGGCTTGTCTACGTCAACGCGGGGCACGTTCCCCCCTCTAG